>Ga0308164_10000074_pt1 | contig 309504 bp, 286 predicted proteins | sample PhyTR2_FD_201031 | JGI IMG/M metagenome (GOLD analysis project Ga0308164, IMG submission 201031) | Phyllosphere microbial communities from UC Gill Tract Community Farm, Albany, California, United States - DLSLT.R2 | ecosystem: Host-associated > Plants > Phyllosphere > Unclassified | place...
AAAACTTCCCCTACTGGTGTTCCACCTCGCCTTTATCATCATTTTTATTGGCGGATATGTTACCCGCTATATCAGTTTTGAAGGTTCTATGCATATCAGGGAAGGGGAGATGAGCAATGATGTGGTTTCTGATGCTACTTTTTTCAAAGTACAAATCGGTCAGGATGCGGAAGCCCTGGCTTATAATGATATGCCGGCCATCCTCATCTCTAATAATGTACCCTGGTATCTAAAGCCTTTCAAAAAGACTTTTGTAGCCAAGTATGATTATCATGGTGAACGGGTCCAGATGAAGGTGGTAGATTTTTACGCGCGCGCGCAGGATTCACTGGTGCTCAACCCGGCGGGGAAACCTGTATTACACCTGGTAGTGCTGGAAGACGGCAAACGGGTAAATAAATATATTGAGAGCGGCAAGGTACAGTTGCTGCAGAACATGATCATCAGCTACAACAAACCTACGCAGGGCGCGATAAACATCAGCGATGGTTTTACGGGTTATAAAATTTCTTCTCCATACGAAGGGAATTATATGATCATGGCCACGCAGGAAAGAAAGGTGGTAACGGCAGATAATCAGCCGCAAGACTTTCACCTGCGCAGTTTGTACACCTATGGAGGCCTGGCTTTTGTAGTACCTGAGGCTGCCCGCCCGGGAAATATTATCTATTATGAAGGTGATAAACGTACACATGAGCATGCGCTTGATTTAGTAAAGGTAGAAGTAACCACTGCCAGTGCAGTTGATACGGTATCTTTTTATGGCGGTAAAGGAATGACGAATTTCCAGTTTCAAAGCGAAGTAGGTGGATTACCTATTGCTATGGCGTACGGTTCCAAAATATATAAAGCACCCTTCTCCTTAAAACTGGTAGATTTCAAAATGGAGAAATATCCCGGTAGTAATAGTCCCGCAGCCTATTCATCTGATATTATGATTATGGACGGACATACAGAGCGGCCTTATAAAATATTTATGAACCATGTACTGGATGAAGAGGGCTACCGCTTTTTTCAGTCGAGCTTTGACCAGGATGAACTGGGTACCGTGCTGTCTGTAAACCATGATTACTGGGGTACCAATATCACCTATCTGGGATATATCTTACTTTTTACCGGTCTGTTTGTAACGCTGTTCTGGAAGGGAACGCATTTCTCCAAACTGAACGAACAGCTTAAAGCACTGTCAAAATCTAAAACTTTATTATTGCTGCTTATCTTTCTGCCCGGCGCTGCGGCATTTAGCCAGAAGATTGATATGCATGGCAAAGATGGCAGAACGCCCATGCCTGTTACGGCGGGGCCGATGCAGGAAGCCCCGCATGATCATAGCGTTCATGACCACGCAGTTTCTTCAGATAGTAACAGTACTACGGCTGCACCAGATCACAATCATGTGGCAGATATGCAGCGTATGCTTGCGGGACAAATGCTCAACGCAGAATCTTTTGCCGGTACCATCCGCACCGACCGCAGTCATGCAGACAGCTTTGGCCGTTTGCTTGTACAGAACATCGACGGACGTATTGAACCGGTCAATACTTTAGCACTGGAGATCCTCCGCAAACTATATCATAAAGATAAGTTCTATACCCTGACAGCAAATCAGTTCTTTTTGTCTGTTTCTACTTTGCCATTTGACTGGGTAAATGTGCCCCTCATTAAGGTAGGCAGTAAAGGCGGACCGGATTTACTAAAAATTGTTAAAGCCAATGAAGAAGGATATACCACTATGGTCAACCTTTTGTCGATGGGGCCAGACGGCAGTATAGATTTCCGTTTAAAGAATGAATATCTCAAGGCTTTTGCAAAAAAGGCTTCTGAACAGAATGGTTATGATAAGGATGTAATAGAGCTCAATGATAAACTTCAGGTAATGCAGCAGCTGCTTAACGGGCAATACCTTCGGATTTTTCCTATTGCAGGGGATGCAAATAATACCTGGGTAACCCCACCAGCAGCTGCTGCAGACAGTGTTGCGGCTGTGCGTAATCCGGCTACCCTTTACCTGGCCAGTATTTATGAAGCAACACAATCAGGTAACTGGACAACTGCCGAGCAGAAACTGGAAGCACTGAAACAACTGCAGTTTGAACTGGGTAAAACTGTAGTACCCTCACTCGCTAAAATTGATATGGAGGTGCGTTATAACTCCTGGAATATTTTTCTTAATTTAATGATTACCTACGCTTTACTGGGGACGGTAATTCTGGCCCTGGCCTTTGCAAGCTTATTCAAAAATTCTAAGCCTTTACGTAAAATTATTAATGTGGTACTGGTACTGATCAGCGCTGCGGCACTTTTACAGTTATTTGGTTTAGGCGTGCGCTGGTATATTTCTGGTCATGAACCATGGAGCAATGGCTATGAGGCGGTAATGTTTATCAGCTGGATAGGGGTAATGTCTGGACTGCTTTTATACAGGAACAGTAATGCATTTATCCCGGCGGCGGGCTGTCTCATTGCAGTAATCCTGATGGGTTTTGCACATGGAGGCTCGCAGATGAACCCGCAGATTACACCGCTTGTACCTGTGCTCAAATCGTACTGGCTGATGGTGCACGTGGCCATTATTACTTCAAGTTATGGTTTCTTTGGTTTGAGTGCATTATTGGGTACAGTAGTATTGCTGCTGTATATCATCGACCATAAAAAAATCAGTGCCAAAGTAAAAGCCTCCGTAGTGGAACTCACCCTTGTCAATGAGATGTCGCTCACTGTAGGAATCTTTTTACTTACCGTAGGTACTTTCCTGGGCGGAATATGGGCTAACGAGAGCTGGGGCCGTTACTGGAGCTGGGACCCGAAAGAAACCTGGGCATTTATCTCTGTAATTGTCTATGCATTTGTTCTGCATGTAAGACTGATACCCAAGCTAAAGAGCAAATACCTGTTCAACCTGCTGTCACTGCTTGCCTTTTCGGTAATTATCATGACGTATTTTGGCGTTAACTATTACCTGACCGGACTGCATTCATATGCGCAGGGGGATCCTGTTCCTATACCAGCATGGGTTTATGTAACTATAACTGTTGTGGCCTTACTGGCTATTGTGTCTTATCAAAGGTACAAGCGCAGGTCAGGTAAATAGGTAATAATTACAGCATCCAATATCAGATTGGATGCTGTAGTTAATTGGTTAAAATCGATATTTAAAGCGCTTCAATTCTGAAAGCGTAGCTATGTTCTTTCTGTAGCGGGATCTTATATTGCTCAAGTACTTCAGGTCCGCAGCTTGCATTTCCTATTCCGCGCTGGGCACAATCTAAATGAAGAATGGTTTCTTTCCGGCGGTTCTTGTCTAGTTGTTCTATGTGTGCAATATTCCATAATTCCTCATCAGTAAAATTGAGCGCTGTAAAGTTCATCTTGCTGTCTGTAGAAATTTTAAAGCCGCCCCGCCCGTTGCTTAAACTTAGCCAGCGAACATCCTCATGGTTACCCATACTCTGACTCCGTAGGTACGGCTCTTCCATTCCTTTAATTGTATTCTGGTAAAGGCCAAAATCTGCAGCATCTTTTCTATCTGCATAACTTTCCAATGGTCCGCGGCCATACCATTTCACTTGCTCATATCCGGGTGTTATGCTCATCGCCAGGCCTAGTTTAGCCAGGCCAATGCTATCTTTACTGTTATCTATGCTCACCTTTACATCTACCAGACCATTGCTGTAAAACTGATAATTGATGGTGTACGGAATTTGTACAGTCTGCCTGCCGCTTACCGTAGCCAGCATATCGGTGCTTACCGAAACTACTTTTTGGTCTGCAGAGGGGTTCAGCTTAAATGCGACCAGTTTGTTGCTGCTGCGGTTAGCTTTGCTATGTTCATTATCAATACTTCTGAACCAGTCAAACAGCAAACCCTTATTGTTATAAATCAGTTCACTGTTTTTGATGACCAGAGATTGTATAATCCCACTTTGCTTATCAAATATGGCATGGATAGCATCACCTTTAATAGTTAGCCTGGTATCAGTATTAACAATATTTATAGGTTTGCCCGTTGCAATAACCCTTTCTAATTTGCTTTGTGCTGATTGTAAGCTGAACTGTGCCGATGCCATGGCCAGACCTGACTTAGACCAGGAATGATCATCCTTAAGCACAGCTGATAGATTAAGGAAGTATTCACCATCAGTGGCTATACTGCCGATAGGAAGCTGCACTTCTGTTTTTTCGCCCGGCGCAGCAGATAAGGTCGTAATCTTCCCTGATTTAACCACGTCACCATCTTTTAATACCGACCAGTTCAGGTCAAAATCACTCAGCGGTGTAAAGGCATAGGCATTTCTGAGGGCTACTTTGCCAGATTTTAAATCCACAGCATTCATCTTTATATACTGATAAATGCGTTTAACTTCGAGTAGTTTGGCTGTTACCTGTCTGTCTGCAGTCGTTATACCGTTGAGGCTAAAGTTACCATCAGTAGGTTTTTCACCAAAATCGCCACCATAAAGATAGGTTTTCTGATCTCCCCCAAACTTTACCAGGCCCTGGTCTACCCAGTCCCATATACAGCCCCCAATCATCCTGTTCGAGTTTTCAATGTAATCCCAGTATTCTTTTAGGTTACCAATAGCATTACCCATAGAATGCGCATATTCACATAAGAAATACGGTTTCTCACTCTTGCGTTGATCAAAAGCCTGCATACCTTTAATAGAAGGGTACATATGCGAATCCATATCTGCCACTGCGTTTTTACCTTCGTAATGTACTATCAAGCCGGAGTCTATGTCTTTAATGGCTTTATAAACGCCTTCAAAGTTATTACCATCGCCAGATTCGTTACCCATAGAAAAGAAAGTTACCGAAGGGTAATTCTTGTGCTCATTTACATTGCGCACGTTCCTGTCTACAAATGCCGGAAGCCAGTTTGGCCTTCTGCTTAGGCTATGGTTACCATGGCATTCTAAATCGGCCTCTGCCATAGTATACAGTCCGTAGTAATCAAACATAGCATACATCTTATGATCATTCGGATAATGACTGGTACGAATGGAATTGATATTGTTTTGTTTCATCATCAACACATCCTGCAGCATGGAGGACATTGGTACTGCCTTCCCATAAATCGGATGAATGTCGTGCCGGTTTACCCCTTTAAACAATACTGGTCTTCCATTCACATATACACGCTTGTTTTTAATCTCTACCTTTTTGAAACCGAATTTATGATTGATTACTTCCGTAATTACACCCTTTTCATCTTTCAGGCACAAAATTAAGTTATACAGTTGCGGCTTTTCTGCCGACCATAACTTTGGCTCTGCTACCTGTGATGTTAACACAAACGAATCTGCCGGGAGTTTATTTATGGCCTGTAACTCTCGCTGCATTGTGGCCACTTCTTTGCCAGAATTATCCAGCAGCTGTGCCGTAAATGTTCCTTTTGCTGATTTGCTGCCGCTTCCATTTTTAAGCTTCATCTGCAGCTGTAGGGTAGCTTTGCTAAAATCATTACCCGCAAACAAACTTGTAGCATAATAATCTTCAATATGCAGTTTCGGGGTGGCATATACTGAAACGTCGCGGTGGATGCCGCTCAGTCTGAACATATCCTGATCTTCAATATAACTTCCGTCAGACCAGCGATAAACTTCTACGGCTACGGTATTTGCCTGTTTGGTATTTACAAAACTGGTGATATCAAACTCGGCCATATTATTAGCCCCTTCGCTATAACCTACTTTCTTACCATTTACCCAAACATAAAAGGCACTGTAGGCACCTTCAAATCTGATAAACACATTTTTGTCCTTCCAGTTGGCAGGTACAGTAAATGTTCTGCGGTAGGAGCCTACCGGGTTAGGTTCTGTTTCGCTTGTATAGCCTTTTTGTGGTTGTATAAATGGAGGGTTGTTTTTAAAAGGGTAGGTGTAATTGGTATAAATGGGCGTTCCATAACCCCGCATTTCCCAGTTAGAAGGTACGGTAATCTCTTTCCAGCCAGACACATCAAATTTCGGATCAAAAAACTGAACAGGTCTTTCTGAAGGTTGCTTTGCCCAGTTAAATTTCCACTGCCCGTTTAATGAAAGATAGGAAGTAGATTTTGTAGGCTCCCAGGGATGCTGGTATGTTGGATCGGCCTTTAATTCTTCAATTGATGTAAAAGGGATATAATAGGCACGCGAGGGGAGTTTATTAACCCCAAAGATGGCTTCGTTTTCCCATTCCGTATCTCCAACAGTTTTTCCCTGCGCTACTTTTACATCAGATTCTTTGATTTCCCATTCAGCAGGAGTTTTTAATTGGTACAATGCATTGCCTTTTATACTAAGGTACAGTCCACTGGCTCTCGATTTGAGTGTAAACCTGCCGCTGGCTTCTTTGCGGATTTCCCATTGCTGGTTAGGATTATATTCGTCCGTTTGCCATAATATTGCCGCACCCTCGGCAGACTTGTTTCCATTGTCAATACTCTTAGCATTTCCAGGATCGGTAATGGTATAGGTTCCGTTGCCCAGGGTACTGAAACGCCAGAGCTGGGTTTCCTTTTTTGCGGCCGATACATCTACTGCAAGCGGTGCATCATCTTCGAGGTTGTTCTTCGTGTCAATGGCTTTTCCTGCCGAACTGATATGATACAAGACACCCGACTGGAAGCTCTGTCCGTAGGTGAGATGATGTACACCAGCAATAATAAATAAGATCAGCAAACAGATTTTTTTCATACAGATTTTGAGGTTATTGTAACCAAATATAAAAACGATTTACTTTATAAAAAAACCTATAATAATCATGGATTTTTAGTGCAATATTTCGGTGATAGAACAGCTATTCAACTAAAAAATTACGTACCTTATTTTAAGATATATCAACCAAATATTTTTAACCAAATCTAAGTATGAACACTACAAACAACAATCTGAGATTGCTGACAGTTACGTCGGCAGAAAGCTTGCCTGTTGCAAAATGGCAGCTATTAATTATCGCTTTGGCTATCCTGGGGTTTACCAGCAGCTGCAAAAAGGAACTAATGGTCAGTCAAAGTGATGAACTGAAAGTTACAGGAACTTTAGCCAGCACATCAGTACAGGCTGCTGCGGCACTTCCCACAAAAGCTGAAGCATTACTGGCCATGCAGGTTTACAACAATCATTTTTACAATCAGTATGGTACATATGGATCATCCTTTAAGGCCTATTACTGGAAAGATGATAACCATACAGGCCGTATGGATTTTTGGACCCAGCAGGAAGCAATCGAAACCCTTATTGATGCTTACAATATTAACCCAAGTACTGATTTAAAGAATAAGATCATTTACCTGTATAATGGTGTGCGGGATGGCTATGGCTTGCTTTGGTCGGGAAATATTTATAATGATGATATTGTTTGGGGTTCATTAATGTGCATCAGGGCCTTCAAGATAACTAATGATGGCGGGATGCTCGACATGGCAAAAAACAATTTCAATATGATGTGGAACCGTGCCTGGGATACCCAGTCGTTGGGAGGTGGCTTATGGTGGACTACCGATAATCAAACAAAAAATACCTGCGTTAACGCACCCGCTGTAATATGCGCGATGCTTTTATACCAGGCTACTGGTGATGTGACATATAAAACCAAGGCCAAACAGATTATGGATTGGATGGTGCTTAAACTCTATGATGCTTCAACTGGCGAAGTTAAAGGTGCAATCAATAAAACAGGTAATATTACAGAAGGGGCACTTTCTTATACCCAGGGAACTTTTATTGGCGCCTGCGATTTACTGCGTGCAGATTACCCGGGAACGAATTACCTGGCAATGGGACTTAAAGCGATGGATTATGCCCGCAATAGCATGTGCAATACATCTGGAGGTATTCTGAAAGATGAGAATGGTGTACCTGATACCCAGGGTATGAAAAGCATTTTTGCCCGCTGGGCATGTTTATTTGTGAAAAATACGGCTACTTCAGGTAATTATGGTGCATGGCTTGATGCGAATGCGGCGCAGGCCTGGTCGATACGTAATTCACAAGGCTTGATGTGGAACATCTGGGGAACCCGTACTCCTGATACCGTTCGGAATGCTTTTGAAACAACCTGTGGAGTGGCCATGATGAATGGAATTTATTATTACCGTTAATTTTCTGTTATAGCCATGCTGTGACAGAAAATTACTCTTAAAAATTACGAGCAACAGTTCATTTGACCGCCGTCCGGAATCATTCAGACAAAAATGGAGGGCAATCATTTGATTCTGGTGCTCGTTTTTTGTTTAGTTCATTTTTTTCGATGAAGCCAGAAATACATAATGATTAGCTAAAATTATAGATAAATATATTAGGCATATCAAATATTACTATCTAACTCATCTTTTGTGAATTTAAGATAACTTACTGACTGATAGTATCATGTGCGGATGTTTTTCTTGTATATTTTCGGAATAAATTGATGTTTTTAGCTGGTTTTGTTTGTAATCTATCGTGTAAATACAAACTAAATTCGTTTCAGCGAAGTAAAACTGTGTTTTAGCTCAATTAAATATTTAAAAACGTATATATTTTTGCTGTTCCACATTATATTTTGCAAAAATCAACAAAGAAAGTTGTAAATTTCGCCTTCTTACAAACGATTATTTAACCAAACCTTTTAACAAATCTTATTCGAATGAAAAAACTGTACTTGAAGAGTATAGGTGTCTTGTTATTCAGTCTATTAACAATGATTGCCTATGCTCAAACCAACATTACCGGTACTGTGCGCGATGCAACAGGGGTATTACCCGGTGTGAATGTAAAAATCAAAGGTACCTCAGTAGGTACAACCACTAACAAAGATGGAAATTTCAGCATTGCTGCAAAATCATCTGATGTATTAGTGATCAGTATGCTGGGTTACTCTCCAAAAGAAATCCCGGTTAGCGGACAAACTACTATCAATGTAAATCTTGATGAAAGTTCAAACAACCTGAATGAAGTAGTAGTAACCTCTCTGGGTATTAAAAGAGAGCAAAAATCACTAGGTTATTCTGTAGCTACGGTTACTTCCAAACAACTAACCGAGGCCGGTAACACCAACTTTGCTTCTGCCTTATATGGTAAAGCAGCAGGTGTGAAAATCACTACTGCACCTGGAGGTGCAAACTCTGCGGTAAACGTACAGATTCGTGGTATCAATTCACTGAACTATAGTCAGCAGCCTCTATATGTGGTTGATGGGGTAATGATCAGGAATGATGCACAGAATGGTGCGGCCGGAGCCAATAACAATAACTACTGGGACGATCAGCGGATCAGGGGTAACGGTATCCTGGATATCAACCCTTCAGATATTGAAAGCCTCACTGTACTGAAAGGTGCTAGTGCAACTGCATTGTATGGTTCTGATGCTAACAGTGGTGTGGTGGTAATTACTACCAAAAAAGGCTTAAAAGGTAAAGGACTGGGTATTGACTTCAACTACAATGTTGGAATCGAGAAAGCAGCTTTCCTGCCAGATTTCCAAAATATCTACGGTCCGGGTTACGACCGCGCTACCAACGTGGCCAACGGCGCAACTGAAGAAGGATGGATTAAGGAAGCAACATCTCCAACAGGATTCAGACCATATTTCAGGGCTTATGCCAACTTTGGTCCGAAAATGGAAGGTCAGCAGGTTAAATGGTGGGATGGTTCAATCCGTTCGTATTCGCCGCAGCCAGACAACTATGCTAAAGTTTATGAAACAGGTTATAACTCTACAGCAAACGTTGCTATCTCTAAACAAACAGACAACCTTGATTACAGGTTCTCTGCAACACGTTTAGATTATAAAGGTACCCAGCCAGGCAATACCATGCAGAAGAATTCATTCAACCTGAACTCTACTGTGAAGTTAAGCCCTAAGGTTTCTGCAGACATTATCGTGAGTTATGTAAACACTAAAACTCAGAACAGGCCTTATCAGTTAGGTCAGGTTTTAGGATCTTTCAGCGGCTTTTTCAGCAGGGCAGAAGATATGGATTTGATGAAACAGAAATTCCAGACTTCAGAAGGTTATAAGTATTCAACTTACGACCAGACTGCACGTCCGGAGCCATTTATTTACAACATCAGGGCTACCAATCTTTTGGATTTCTTCTGGAACCAGTTAAGGAACCAGTATGATGAAACGGAGAACCGTTTGTATTCTAGTGCTACCATCAACTGGGCAGTGGCAAATCATGTTAAATTCAGAACCAGGGTTGGTAATGACTATACAGGTGCTAACTCTCAAAACAGACAATTCAACGAATATCCTCTGGCTAATAACCCTGCTACCAGCAGTACCGGTAGTTATACTACTACTCAAGGTCAGTATGCTATTTTGTACGGAGATGCATTGTTAACGTACGACAATAAAATTGGTGAAGATTTCACCTTCTCTGCAAGTGGTGGTTTCCAGGGCAGAACTGAGCATTATAAAGATCTTACAGCTAATACTGTAAGTGGTCTGGTATCTGAAAACTTTTTCAGTTTAACCAACTCTTATGGCGTTGTTGGCGCTAAAGAAACAAGAAAAGAACTAGCTAAATATGCCTACTTAGGTCTGGTAAACTTTAGCTACAAAAACTTCCTGTTTCTAGAGGGTACTGCAAGACAAGAATATGCTTCTACTTTGCCTAATCAAAACAACAGCTACTTCTATCCATCTGTAAACTCTGGTTTTGTATTTTCTGATGCATTCAAAATGCCGGAATTCATGAGCTATGGTAAGTTACGTGCCTCTTATGGTATAGTAGGTAATGCTCCGCCAATGTATGAATCAAATATCTCGTACACGCAAACTTCACTGCAAACTGTAAACGGTTCTGTAGCATCATTAACTTCTGGCAGCAACTATGGTAACAATAACCTGAAACCAGAGATGAAACATGAAGCAGAATTTGGTTTAGAAGCTAAATTCTTAAATAACCGTATCGGTTTAGATTTAAGTTACTATACCAACAGGGTAAAAGACCAGATACTGGGCTTATCTACTTCTTCTGTGGTAGGTGCAAAACAACAACTGGTAAACGTAGGTGAAATAGGAAGTAAAGGTTTAGAGCTTGCTTTAAACGCGTCTATCTTAACCGGTACATTCAGATGGGATGCCCGTGCAAATGTTGCCGCCAACCGTTCTAAAGTATATACCCTTGCTGGAGGTGTAGATGAGATCAATTTCTACACTGCTGAGCAAAATACGGCTAAAATTGTAGCCAGAAGAGGTGAAAACCTTGGTAACATTTATGTAAACCCACGTTTAAGAAATGCCAACGGAGATTTAGTGATCAATGATGACGGTCTGTATGTGATGGATAAATCAAGTTATGTAAAAGCAGGAAACATTTTGCCTAAACTGGTAGGTGGTTTCTCAAATACATTATCTTACAAATCTTTCGCTTTAGATTTTACGGTAGACTGGAGCCTGGGTGCTAAAATGATTTCGCCTCCAACAAAATTCCTTACGGGTGCAGGTATGTTAACCAACTCATTGCAATATCGTGATGCCGCAAATGGTGGTGTAACTTACACTGAAAACGGAAAGACCTATAACGATGGCGTATTACTGACAGGTGTTAACCAAACTACTGGTTTACCAAATACAAAAATTGTAACGGCTGCGGATTATTATATCAACACCTATAACTGGGGTGAAGATTCGTGGACAGAGGATGGCGCTATTTTCAAAAACAACTACGTAAAAATGCGTGAAGCTACTTTAAGTTATAAAATTCCTGCTGCGTTCTCAAGTAAACTGCATATCAATAATTTAAGAGTTTCCCTGGTTGGAAGAAACTTGTTCTATCTGTACAGAACAATGAAGAATCTAGATCCGGAAGCTGCATTAGGAAATAAATGGTGGTCGCAAGGTGTAGACGTTGGTTCTACAGCTGCTTCAAGAAGTTTCGGTTTCTCTCTAAATGCAAATTTTTAAGACATATACTAGCATATCAAAATGAAAAAATATATAATCAAAGCGGGCCTTTTTGTGGTATTAGCTGCGTCGTTTAGCAGCTGCAAAAAGGATATCGATGAAAGATATCTTGATCCGGAGAAATCTACAACGAAAAGTATCCCTGGATTTTTTACTGCGATGCTCAATAATGACAGAGTAGCTGCAAAATACTGGAACGTGCGTACCTTTTTAAGCGTAATGCCGGGTACTTACGCACAGACCTCATATTTCGCCAATAGCAATGGTGCTTATCAACAGAGCGACAGTTATTCTCAGCAATACTGGGATGATTTTTACTCTCCGGGAGGAAACGGATCTGGACCGATGGCACAGTACCGTACTATGGAGACGGTATACAATACAGCTACGGAAAGTGAAAAAGCGTCTAAGGCTATCTTTATGAATGCAGCTAAGGTGGTATTGATAGAGCAGGCTGCTAAAATGGTTGATCTGTGGGGAGATATTCCTTACAGTGAAGCAGGAAGCCTGATTACAAGCAGTTCAATTGTACTTCCGAAGTATGATGATCAGAAAGCCTTATACACGCAATTTATTGCAGATCTGAAAACTGCAAATACTTATTTTGCCACTGCAACAACTACAGCAGAGTTTTCTAAGTATGATATCTTGCTAAGCGGCAGTGTAAGCAAATGGCAACGTTATGCCAATTCATTACGTTTAAGATTGTTAATGAGAATCTCTAACAGTGATGAGTCGACCGCCAGAACGGAAATTTTAGCAATGTTAAATGCTCCCGCTACGTATCCACTAGTTGATGGTGCAGGTGCAGCTTCTTACAGTCCCAAAGCAACAGATATCTTGTTAAGCCCGCTTACTAATAATACCAGTACGCTGATTGATGCCTTCAGAGAAGGAAGCTGGTATGCAACAGACTTTATGTTAAATAAAGTGATGAACCCTGCGAACGATCCAAGGATTCCTGTATACTACGATAAAAATAGTGTTACTACGAATGGAGTTACTGTTCAGAACCCAACTTACAAAGCAATGCCTTACGATTTTACTGCTGCACAGCAGGAAAGTGAATTTGCTAAGTATGCTGTAGTAGATTCGGCTACTTTGTTTCAGAACCTGAATTTACCAGGTATCGTGATCACTGCTTCAGAGGTTAACTTCCTGAAAGCAGAAGCTCAGGAGCGCTGGGGAAATACAGCAGCTGCGAAAACTGCGTATGACCTGGCATTAAGACAGTCTGTATCTTTCTACTATTACCTGAACAATCTAAATACTTCGGGTATTAAGACAGAAACTATGCCTGCTGCTGATGTTATTGATGCCTTTGTAAACACTTCTACGGCTACCTATCCGGCTACACCAGCTGCAAGGTTAGCCAGTATTTATACACAGAAATGGGTACATTATGGAATTATGCAATCAACCGAAGCATGGTCAGAATACAGAAGAACCGGATATCCGCAATTGCTGTTTGTTACTGCCGGTAAATTATCAGGATTTGATGTTCCGCCAAACCGTTTAATTTATCCGGCAGGTGAGAAAAATTACAACCGTAATAACTATAGCGCTGTAGCTGCAAAAGATACCCGTTTAACAAAAATATTCTGGGACGTTAACTAACCATTATTCTCCTTTGAAATTTAAATCCCCGTATTAAATAATATTGATACGGGGATTTTTTTGATCTATTATTTAATGCTCTTATCTGATGAATTTGATCTTAAAAAAGCTCTGGTTAATCGTATTGTTATACTGTTTTGTACTCGGGGCATCTGCACAGCAGAATGGCAGGAAGTTTAATTTAAAGGGAATGCTGCAAAGTACCGCCCGGGAAGTTCTAAGCGCTGCTACGTTAAGTGTAAAAGATAGTGCTACAGGTAAAATGATTGCTCAGGGTAGCAGTAATGCGAATGGCTCTTTTTCTTTTAGCGTGGCCAGGGGAAATTATCTGTTTGCTGTAAGTTACCTGGGTGCGCTTTACTATCAAAGTAATGTGATCAGCCTTTCTGCAGATACTGACTTGGGTGTAATTAAAATCAGGCCAGCTGCTTTGAGTTTAAAAGAGATTGTGATACAAAGTTCAGCCAATAAACCCGCTGTGCAGGTAGAGGGCAGAAAGATGATCTATAATGTGCAGAACAGCATTACTGCACAAGGAAGTGATGCGCTGGAGGCGCTGAAGAAAACACCTGGAGTAATGGTGAACCAGGACAATACCATTACTCTAAATGGCAGCAGCGGTGCACTGGTAATGGTTAACGGGCGGCAGACCTACCTGCAGGCAGAAGAACTGGCACAGCTGTTAAAATCAATGGCAGCATCAGACCTGAAATCTATTGAGGTGATCAAAAATCCGTCGGCCGAATATGATGCTGCAGGTACGGGCGGTATCATCAACCTTGTGTTAAAGAAATCAATGGCAGAGGGTTTCAATGGTAACATCAATGCTGGTCTGGCTTATGGATATACGTTTAAACAAAATACTAATCTTGGACTGAATTACAGAAAAGGAAAACTGAACCTGTTTGGCAATTACAATCATAATTTTGGGAACTATCAAATGAATTATGATAATGACAGAACCACCAATGGCAAGATCTATTTAAACGCCAATAAAGATATTGATAAGAAACATAGCATAGGTTCTACGCTGGGTGCCGACTATGTTATTGACAGCACGCAAACCATCGGCATCGTTGTCAATGGTAACTTTGGCGGCGGGGGAGGTATCATCAAGCCGGTTACCAATATTTATGATCAGTACAGCGCTCAGCTGCTGCAGACTTTAAGAAGTGAAACTACTTATCCGAACCAGGGCTCCAGCCGCTATAATGCAAATATCAATTACCGTTTAAAAGGACGCAATAATACCAATCTGGATATTGATGCCGACTATGGAATATTTGATGCCACAACAGAAAATCTGAATACCAACAGCTTTTATAATGCTGAAGGACAGTTTCAGTCTTCGAATGATTTGTTGGTAGCCAGCAGCAGATATATCAAACTTTATGCAGTAAAGGCTGATTATGGTTTTACTGTAGGCAAAGGAAAGATGTTTGCAGGAGCCAAGTTTTCCAGTGTAGATGCAAACAACGTATTTGATCAGTATGATGCGAATGGAAGTGACAATATCATTGATGTAGATTTGTCTAATACGTTCCGGTATAAAGAACAGATCAGTGCGGGATATCTAAAATATGAAACTCCATTAAATAAAATGCTCAGTTTTGATGCAGGACTTCGTTTAGAAAATACCCATTCAGAGGGGATGCTAAATCCCCGGCAGGGCAGTACGCAGCAGTCGACCTCAGTTAACAGGAATTACCTCAATCTATTTCCAACATTGGGTTTAACCTATAAAACCAGAGAGTCTGGAACCTTTAATTTAAGCTTCGCCAGACGTGTTGGTCGCCCGGCATACAGCAATCTTAATCCTTTTGCCTATCCGGTAGATGAACTGTCTTACTGGAAAGGGAATCCATTTTTACAGCCCCAGTATTCAAATTCAGTTCTGCTGGTTTACAATTATAAAACGATTACCATATCGCCGGGTTATACCCATACAAGCAATCTCGCAGGTACCATAACAGAGGTCTTTAATGGACAAAAGATAAATATGATACCCAGAAATATTGGCGCGCAGCATAATTTCAATTTGATGGTGACAGAACAGATGAAGGTTGTTAGCTGGTGGAATTTAAGTATTACCGGTATAGGGTACCGCTTGCAAAATATAGTAGGGACAGTTGAATACGGAGATTTTAATTTTAGTCGCTATGCTGGTACGCTGAATATTCAGCAGAACTTTGTTTTGCCGGGTAAGATCAATGCAGAACTAGCTGGTGTAATTAATTCTAAAAGCATGAATGGCCTGAATACATATGTAAAAGGTAATTCACAAATTGATCTGGGACTACAGAAAAGTCTGTTTAGTAGCAGGGCCAATCTGAGGCTCAGCGTTTCAGATGTGATGAAGAAAAATAAGATTATCACCGACTCTGACCTGAACAATCTGGTATTGCATACAACATACAGAGCGGAAACACGGCAGGTACGCCTACATTTCAGTTATAGGTTTGGGGATAATAAGGCTAAGCGATCCGGAAGCAGGGACTCTGGATTAAAAGATGAATCAGAGAGGTTGTAACCCACAGCAGTATGCTTTAGATCTATAATTTTATAAGCCTCTATTGGTATAATATTACGGTTTTTGAGACAAGCGACACTAGTTATTTACTATTGGTTATGTTGCGCTTTAGTACTGGTTTAGGTTGACAGGAGCTTGAGAGGTGGTTGATACGTTGTTGCTACCGCCGACGAGCAATCAACCCCCTATCAGACCGCTATCAGACAGGACTCAAGAACGTCGTATGGTAAACCACTACACGACTACAACACGACCAGAACCTCATCTCGGATATTTGATAAAAAATCTTATATAAAAAGAGGATTTAGAGTTCTCCTGAATCATAGATCAGTATAATTTCAGAGATTAACCTTAATTCAGAAGAGGGATATTATCAGACTACTTATGAGTAAATTTACGGCAAAAACCGTGCCTTTTAAGTTTGGATGTATAAAGGTCAGTATGCTCGTAATACAGTAGCAGAATAATGGTCATCATGTATGAGTGATACTATAATTTTATGCGCTGACCTTTTGTCCCAGCGGGCAATTAACCAGGCAATAAAGCTCAGGTTAAAGATATCCTTGTTTTCCATTTCATTCAATAGGGCTGATGAAGACTTTCGAAAGGCTGGTTCATTTGCCACTTCGGGATTTAACAGGTATTTTTCAACTAACTTTAGAAACAACAGTACGCGCTCTTCCGAAGTTTCGCGCAGATATTTTTGATATCTCCGTCGGAAGCTGACCAGCCGTGACTGCGCAAGTTCGAAATTGTTGAATTGTATCTGAACCAAAATCTCCGTTAGATTCTTTCGGATGGTCCATAACATGCCCATCTTTTTCTCGTACCAGGCGTCACTGCGTGTTAGTCCGCTCAACTGTTTCAGGCATTTTCTGTCATTACACAAAGCTAAAAACATGATCAGGCAAATTCTCAAATCTTCAACATCTTCTGATTTAGCGGTTAGTTTAATTTTAGAAATCGCTGCATCTAACAGTGTGATTGCATCTCCAGCGTGATCTGTATAGAAAAGGTTAAGCGCAGAAAGTAACTGATGTCGCAAATAAAAATTAGCATAGTAGCGACTATCCTTTAACATTAAATCCATCATCTGCTGCAGATAGGATAAGCTGTTGGTAAAGCTGTACTGCCTCAGCTGAAAATTGGCCAGGAAATACAGGATAGAGATATGGTAAAAAAGATAAGATTGTTTATCCCCGGTCTGGCTTTCTATAAATAAGTTGGTGCGGTTGATATAGCGCTCAATCAATGTATAATCTCGCTGGATTGCAGCATACTCATTAGCAATGAAGAGAATCTGATAGATGGACTTATAGGTCATCAGGTCCTGAAATGATATTTTGTATTTCCGTATGGTCCTGAGTAGTAAGGCTGATAAATTGACGATCTTTCCTTTGAGCTGAACCTGCTGTAGTTCCTGTCTTAAAAAGGCGTAGGCTATGTTAAGCTTAGCTTCGCAGAGCATGCGCGACTGATTCTGCATAAACCTTGCCGTTAAAACTTCAAGATCTTCTGCACCAGTGATGTGGGCATATTGTAATTTCAACAATAAAAGTTCATTCAGCAGATTAAATTGTTCCAGGTGCTCTGCCAGCCTTTCAGCTTTATCCAAACATTTGAAAGCTATTTTTGCTACATTGTTTTCCAATAAGAAACGTCCAACTACTACCAGTCGCAGTGCGTCGTAGGTATCAGAATGATTGCTTTCAAAAGTTTTCTGCGAAATGAAAAGCAGTAGATTATCTTGCAACCGCTTGCGTAATGCATGATAAGCATCTTTATTTTTATCAGACGCAGTCAACTTTTTTAGTCCTTCGATATCGTCAGTTTCTATTAAATCAAGTAAAGTCAGGTTTTTTACATCATTTCTTGTATTTTTCTGCTTCAAAAACTGTCTGAAAAGCTTTCTGTCAGCTGTGCTGAGGAGGTTGACGAGTTCAAAGATGGAATCCATAGCGAAGTTTGAGTATGATAAAGTTATAATTATCATAGTTTATATCGTCAGTTATTTTAAAAATCTGACTTTACCAGATGTATTTTCTGCCAGATATTAGCTTTCATAATAATCAAAAACAAAAATTATGGAAACGCTACAACACAGAACAGAAGAAAACTCAGCAATTGCAAAGCATGCTGATAAAGTTAGAAATCCATTTAAGCCTACTGCCGCATTTATCGGGGCTTCCTGGTTTGCTTTGTTAACAGGAATGCTGGGATACTGCATAGGCTTATGGAATGCGAGTATGCAATTGAATGAGAAAGGCTATTATTTCACTATTTTATTATTCGGCTTATTTGCGGTAATCTCTGTACAGAAGAGTGTAAGAGACAGGTCTGAAGGGCTTGCTGTTACCGACTTATATTACAGCCTGAGCTGGTTTGCAACAATTGCAGCTATGATATTATTAACTATTGGACTCTGGAATGCAGATATGGCCCTGAGTGAAAAAGGCTTTTACGCAATGTCATTCTGCCTTAGTATGTTTTCGGCCATTGCCGTACAAAAGAATACCCGCGACGCTAAAATGTTTGAGGATAAAGACCTGTAACGTAGCGGTTGCCAGCCCGCAGTGCCTTGTTTAGCAAGCCTGCGGGTTTTTAATATTCCACATTTACAGAAGATTACATGTGCGGCACGGTGCAGGTAAAACATTTTATAGCTCTTCCTGTTATGTTGTTGTAACACATATAATATATGAAAAAATTAATTACTATTTTAAGCTGTGTGGCATTATTTGCGGGCACGATGACAACTGTAAAGGCACAAAACTATAAGACCTCTTTAGGTCTTGGTCTTGACTTTGGTGATGGAAGCACTTTAGCCGGACCATCAATCAGACATCACTTCAGCAGAAACGGTGCTTTGCAAGGAGAGGTTTTATTCGGTGGAAACACTACTGTTATCCAAGGTTTTCTGCAGTATAATGACAAAGTTAAAGGCGCACCAGGTTTGGACTGGTACATAGGTGGTGGACCAAAAGTTCAGATCTATGACAGGAACAGGTACTTCTTTAATGACAACTATACAGCTGTTTACCTGGTACCGATGGTAGGGTTGGACTATAAAATTAAAGGCGCGCCACTGGCATTAGCGTTTGACTGGAGACCAAGTATCTATGTAGGTGATAATCCATTTTTAGGAACTGAAGCCGGCAGATTCGGTATTGGATTCCGTTTTGTATTTTAACCAGTAGCAAAAACATATAAAACCATCCTATAGAATCAATGATTTGATTTTAAGGATGGTTTTTTATTTTAACATTTGCTGAGTTTATTTGAACAGATTTTTAGCTCCATCTAATAACTCGCTGCCTTTGGCCTTTAATCCGGCTTTTCCTTTTTCAATAGCTTTTCCATCAGTATAACTCTTAACAGATTTTGAAATTTTTTCTGCCTGATGAATGCTTGCAAAAATCTGATCAGTGTGGGCAATCTTGTTCTCCTTCATGATCTTTTCCCAATCTATTTTTGTTATCACTGATAGCATATATTTGGTGGCTATCCTGGTTAAGAACAATTTATCGTAAACCCCGTTCAAAGCCTGTTCCGGTTCTCTTTCATTTACATAAACAATCGTTTTTTCTAAGGCTTCATGTTCACTATCAGACAATAAAGCACTTTTATTGAGCCTGTTTAATGCATTAATTGTTTTTTCTTTATCCCCTTTCTGTAGATTCAGATATATTTCAACTGATAAGGTAAGCTCATTTTCAATACCTTGTTTTTTTTATCTAACAGAAACTTTTCAAAATCCTCTAATGCCCTTTCCTGATCAATTTTCCGCTCCATCATTAACCTGTCGAAACCTCTGAATAAATAATTCAGGCTATGAAAGGTAGTATGCGTTTGTGTATCGTTTAAATGTGACCAACCAAAAAAGGCTTTTGTATAGGGCATTGGTACAGTTTCGTTTTTATCCAGCCATTGAATATTTCTGCTAAACCCGTCTTCAGACAGATAATATAAGCGGTTGCTAAAAAAGAGAAATCCCCTCACAAATTCCAATAGGGTTTTGATCTCAGTATCTGGCAATAGTTCAGGTTGGGTTTTAGCGCATTCATACAGGGCAAATGGCTGGCCCAGATCTCTGGTAGCCAATACAATTATACTGAGTGCTGCATGTTCCATATTCTGTACCTCTATCTTCTTATCACCTATAAGCAGTGGTGTAATGGTTTTCTGGTCCATTTATTGCTTGTATGCCCTCAATAAAGGTTGGGAAGCTATCCTCATCGGTTTGCTTGATGTAGGACCTAACTGCCAGGTAATCTTTATACATTAAAAATGCATCTGCTACAGATATTTCCTTTTGAACGGAATCAACCTTACTCAAACATTTAACTGTTGTTTTAAGGTGTCTACCAAACTTTTGATATTCATCATTTAAAGTATCTTGCACGGCCGAAGCTTTCACAGCTATTTTTACAAACTTGTAGAAGAATATTTTATCATAGTTGATGTTGGCGGCTAATTGCTGCTTGTCTAGTTCCAATAAAGCAGCGTCGGTTTGTTCTTTATTGCATCCAGAAAGTATTAGCAGAATCAGGGCACAATAGATCGGTAAAATTTTCATTTAGGATATTTGATAATGAAAATAAAGATATGCAAGTAATTGTTTATTTAGTAAGGTAATTTATTTTTTACCATATAGCAATAGCAGTATAGACTAATTGTCTTCTATGTTTCGCCCTGTATTGAATATAGCTTATCAACTAGTAGTTCTTATTTGGGTGGCGTGAAGCAATAACGCCGAAAACACCGGCTAATATTACGAAACAGCCTGCTAAAATAGAGAAGATAGCAGGTAGTTCCTGGTAATGGAATACAGCTTTCGTTAATGCGAGCCCTGCTATCAGGAAGTGTGTTAAATTTCCTATTGCAATAGGTTTATTATAAATACCTCCTATTATTGCGCCCTTGGCCATCCAGTTTAAAATTGCAAATCCGCAGTACAGACTACCTAATAACTGTAAGATAAGCGTTATAGTAAATGAGCTATTTATATTTAATGATTTCATCACCATGTCTGGTGCAAATGTTAGTGTTATACCGATGATAGTTAACAGTAAAGATGTTAATGTCATTATTAGTTTTGTATTCATGAGGGTTTTATTTTTTATACATAGCTGGCCTTAATTCGGTAAATATCATCTTTATCCACACCGCCAAAAATTGTAGATACTTTCCAATTAATATTATAAGATTTTCTGTTTAGTATGGACAAAGTGGAAATACTTACAGGTTATGCTCAATTATTTTTTTAGTCCTCAATTTGGTCAGATGAAAAACAGTTGATGAAGGTTTATCTAATCTTCATTCGTTGCTTGCTCTTGGTAATAAGGTTATTGTTACCCTGAACCTACGTTAAACCTACGTATACATTTACTAGGGAAAAATAACGTAGCTACAACCCAGGTACTTCACAGGTATAACGTACCATCCCTAACTAAAGGACGACCAATGGCCTGGCGAAAGCCAATCAAGACTGATAATAGCTTACAGATTTGTCATATTTATAGGACTTTTTAGGGCACTAACGGACAGTTTAGGTTATCACCAGACATCCAGACCTGAGAAGATTTTCTTTTGTAAAACTTTGATATAGATTTGTTTAAAATAAACTTTATCATCATGGCACATAAAAAAGGAGATCTGTTCTCAGGGGCTATAGGGCCCGTTGTATTTAAAATAGTAAACGGCCGGCAGATTATCTGTGCCAGGCCGGGAAAAGGAAAGGTGAAGCTTAGCGACTCTACCAAAAAAGCTGGTAAAACTTTCGGGATGGCGGCAACAATTGGGGCTCGAATCAGAAGAACCATCAAGACACAGTTGGAGAACAAATATGACAAAACCAGTTCATCAAGATTGTCTGGAGAATTATTTTCTATACTCCATAATTGCAGAAACAAAGATACTATGGAGTTTGAGTACAAAGACGATAGCTTTAAAAGTTTAGAGGGCTTTGAGTTTAATTCCAATTCCAAAGTCAAGACACAGATTACAAGTATGCCTGTGGCCGAACTTGTAAACGAAGTACTGAAGGTGAACTTCGGGCAAATAAAAGTTTATGATCAACTTAAGTTTCCATCTGGCAGCTACCATTGTCTGCTGACCGCTACGGTTTCGTTACTGAATCTGAAGGCCAATGCCATTTCTGTAAGAGCCGAAAGTTTGGAAAAAAGTATTAATGTAACCGAGAAGACTGTTCAGCCCTTTACATTTGAATTTACCGTACCAAATGGTTGCTTATATCTGTTGTGTTTATATCAGCAATATACCGCCAGCACCAAAGACCAGATAAAGGCTGGAGGTATTACAAAATTAAACAGAGCATGTATTTTAAAGGTGGCAATTTCTCCTGGTACATATGACGGAACCGATACTTTTGTTTGGGAAGAAATCTTGCAGAGATAGCGCTGTTCAGATTTATTGTGGGGAGGATGCAGATATCACAGCCTCTGGCAACATCAATAAAAATCCTAATGCTTTCGAATAATCCAGATCAGGGTATTCCAGACCTAATTCACGAATGTTATTGTAATAAATATCATGTTGCATGTAGTAGTACTTTTCTGATTGTATATACCAGGCTTTATATCCAAGTTTTTCCGCCAGGAACCATTTCTCTAATAACCTTGCACTGCGGCCATTACCATCATTCCATGGATGTATCTTTACGAAAATAAGATGAAGCATGCTGGCAAAAAAGAAGGTTTCAGTTATACTAAGTTCAGTATCCAATAAAATCTCCAGATTATTGTGTAATTTATCCATCTCGGAAGGCACCTGAATAGGGGAGGCGGCAACATATTCAATGCGTCACTCTTTAGTAGTAACAAACATGTTCTGGTTTCTGTATTGACCTAACCAATTGGTAGAAACAATATGCTTCGCTAATAGGGTATGCATTTCTGCAAAGGTAGTTTGAACTGGTTTGTTTTGAGATGCAAATTGATAAGCCAGATAAAGGTCATCTATCTTACGTGTATAATCCGCCTGAAATTCAATATGAAAGCGTTTATGTTTAATATAGGAATCCAATTCTATGACTTCACCTTCAATTTTGCTGGAATAGACAGCAGCTACTGCCATATTAAAGCTGAATTCTGTTGTGGAAAGTTCAGCGTCTTCTAATCTTTCAAACTTTGCAGATAATAGATCCTGAGAGACATTTGTTTTGTATTGCGCAAGCAATTCAGTTGGTATTATTTGGAGGCCCTCTATTGTCAACATTCTTCCTAGAATTAGTTGTAAACAAAAAAAGCTTTAAATCGAGATTTAAAGCTTTTTAATGAATTTCAGCGGAGGAAGAGGGATTCGAACCCTCGGTACCGTTGCCAGTACGACAGTTTAGCAAACTGTTCCTTTCGGCCACTCAGGCATCCCTCCGTGTCAAATTGTTACCCGTTTTCCGGGGTTGCAAATATAGCAACAGAATTAGTAAATCAAAAATTATTTACACATTTTGTAGGTAATCTATACGCACATGATAGATGCTCATGAGCATTGTCTTGAATATCAGCTTTATAGTTTCAAGATCTTTTAATGTTAAATCGCAATTATCTAATTGATTTTGTTCCAATTTGTAATTAATGATCCTTTCAACGATGTCATTGATGTTTTGTGCATCCGGATTTTTGATACTTCTGGAGGCTGCTTCTACCGAATCTGCCAGCATTAACACACCTGTTTCTTTAGAAAAAGGAATAGGACCGGGATAACGGAAGATGTTTTCATCCACAAATTTCTCGGGTGAATTCTTCAGAAAAGACTGGTAAAAATAATCTACACGTGTATTGCCGTGGTGTGTTCTGATAAAATCAATCACACTCTCCGGAAGCTGGTGCCTGCGGGTAATCTCAATCCCCTTAAGCACATGTTTAATAATGATCTGGGCACTCTGTTCGTAGGGCAGTTTATCATGTGGACTCAAGGTGGTATTCTGGTTCTCAATAAAATACTGAGGGTTCTCTATCTTTCCAATATCATGGTATAAAGCACCAGCCCTTACCAATAAGGAATTTCCACCTATTTTGAAGATTGCTGCCTCTGCCAGGTTAGCTACCTGCAGTGAATGCTGGAAGGTACCGGGTGCTTTAAAAGCAAGCTCTCTAAGTAATTTATTGTTGGTGTTTGTGAGCTCGATCAATGCCACATCTGAAGTGATGCCAAACACGCGCTCAAAGGCATAAATTAATGGATAGGCAAGGAGCGACAATAATACAGAAATGATAAAAGGGATAAAGTTAGCCCATTCTAACTGACTGAAAGAACCTTCGCGCAGAAGCCCTATGCCTACAAAACAAATAAAGTAGGCACTCAGGATAAACAGCGCAGAAAGTAATAACTGTTCACGCTTCACTAAATTCCTGATACTATAGATGGCTACCATACCAGCTGTAGTTTCATAAAATACAAACTCAAAACTGTTTGGAACAAAAAAGCCTGCCACAAGGATAACCAGTAAATGGAGGTAGAGCGCCAGACGGGTATCAAATAATATCCTGATGATAATAGGAACTATACAAAAAGGGATATAGTACAGGCTGGGCATATTCAGTTTAATAGCCCATGTTAAGGTGAGCAGCATGGTAGTAATTACCAGCAGCAGCAGTGAAAGCTGTCTGTTATCAGCAAAAATATCTTTTCTGAATAAGTGGAGGAAGATCATCAGCAGGCTGAGGATAAAACCTACCAGTAAAATCTGTCCGAGGTATACCAGCTTACTGTCTCCGATAGTTTTAGTCTGCGCCTCGTAGGTTTCTTTAAATGACTGCAGCTTCTGGTATACATCATCATCAATCATGTTGTTCCTTGCCACAATCAGCTCCCCTTTCTGTACCATCCCACGGGTAGTTGAAAGACTGTTGATGGTATTGTTCTGCACAATGGCGGTCAGCTTTTCATCGAATACGATGTTAGGCTGCAGATGATCTTCTACAAGGTTCATCACCACTTCCTTTTCTTTCAGATTGGTAGACGTAAATGTAGAATTGAAATAAGTGAGGGCAGACTGCACCGTGAAAACATCCTGGGTGCTGATTGTCTTGGAGATATTATTATTTAATAATGATACATCATAATACTTTTTCCCCTTTAGTTGCTTGGGATCGATAGTAATAATCCCTTTATCATATATACTTTTCAGCAGTCTGATAGACACCGTCTTATTAAGTGCCTTATCATTTTCAGGAAAGGTATTGGCACGCCATTTTACATCAAATTCGTTCAGATAAGCTTCTTCAATCCCGTTATATAAATCAGAATCATAACGGTAAATAGGTAATACGTTTTCCAGCGCATCAAGCTTATCAGTATTTACCTGTGGGTCTGTTTTCAGGATAGCAAAGCTGAAAGGGGAGATGAGGTCTTTATTAAGCCAGATTTTACCTTTCTGAAATTCGTACCTGAACCGTGGCTGTTTGGGTAAAAAAAACGTAATGATAAATACAGTGAGCGCCATCATCACATACTTGATGTTGGAAGAATACTTTCTGTACAGGATCTTGTGGGAATTCTTCTTGAGCTTAGCCAAAATATTAGGGGTTGTTTTGTTCAAAAATAACAATTTAAATCAATAAGAGCATCACAGGTGCCTTGTAAGCAGAATCCTCAGATATTATTTTGCGGCAATTGTGCTTTGGTCAATATTATAAACTAATTTTGCCAAAACTTTTTAACTATGCAGCAAAGTGTCCTGATTATTGACGACGAAAAAAAGATTTGCAGTCTACTGGCAAGAATTATTGAACTTGAAGGTTTTACTGTTTATCAGGCTGGTACAGGCAAGGACGGGATGAAAATCCTGGCTGCACAGGAAGTTCAGGTGGTGATCAGCGATGTGAAGCTGCCGGACATTAACGGGATTGAGCTGATCAAACAGATCAAGCAGCTGAAGCCCTATGCCGAAGTGATCAGTCTCACCGCTTTCGGAACTATTCAGGACGGTGTAAAGGCAATTCAGAATGGCGCATTTGATTATATTACCAAAGGTGATGATAATGATAAGATTATCCCTCTGGTATATAAAGCCATGGATAAAGCCAAACTGCAGTACCGTGTGTTTGAGTTGGAATCAAAGATGCTCAGACAGTATGATTTTACGGCCATCCTGGGTCAGTCTAAGCCTATCCTGGCAGCGGTAGACCTGGCGAAACGTGTGGCACCAACGGATACCACGGTTTTATTACTGGGAGAAACCGGTACAGGAAAAGAAGTTTTTGCACAGGCCATTCATTATGAAAGTCCGCGTAAGATGAAACCCTTCGTAGCACTCAATTGCAGCGGTTTTAACCCGGATTTGCTGGAAAGTGAGCTCTTTGGATATAAACAAGGCGCATTTACTGGTGCGCAGAAAGATAAAAAGGGCCTTTTGCAGGAAGCAAATGATGGTACGCTTTTTCTGGATGAAATTGGTGAGATGAACCTGGACCTGCAGGCTAAATTGTTGAGGGTACTGGAAAACCAGACCTTTATTAAGGTTGGTGATACACAGACTACAAAAGTGAATGTGCGTATTATTGCCGCTACTAACCGCGACCTTAAAACCCAGGCAGATGAAGGCCGTTTCAGGCTGGACCTATTTTACCGTCTATCAGTATTCTCTATAGAACTGCCCTCGTTAAATGAGCGCAAAGCGGATATTCTGCTAATTGCAAAGCACTACCTGAAACAGTTTGCTGCGAAAGTGAACAAATCAGACTTTACCATGGATGAACAATTTTCCAATCTGCTGATGAACCATAACTGGAAAGGCAATATCAGGGAGCTGAAAAATGTGATTGAAAGGGTAGTGATCTTAACGGATGGCACTGTGTTGAATTCTGCCCTTTTACCTTACGAATTTCATCAGGGAACGGTAGAAGCGGATAATATGAAAATGGAGACGGTAGAAAAGTTGCATATCATTAAAGTGCTTAAATATACACGTAACAATAAAACTGAAACTGCCAGACTCCTGGGAATCGGTTTAACCACGCTTTACCGCAAACTGGAAGAATATCATATCAGTTAGCCGCAAGCTTAACTGGACTCATTCTATACTGCATTTTACGGCTTAATTATTGCCGGAACGCTAAACAAATGCCGATTTTAGATGTTCAAATTACGACATCAACTGAGTATTTATGATAGAGAATAAGTCCCGGGAAAAGGAAAGTGATAAACCCGCCGGCGCATCGCGCCGCGATTTCCTCAAACAATCATCGGTAATTACCGCTATAGCTTTAACACCGGCAGCGGCGGTTAAGGCATCTGACCTTAAACTGGATGAAAAGTTATCTGCCGCAATGGAACAGATGCCTTTAAACATTGAGATTAACGGAAAACCATATAACCTGAAAGTAGAACCTCGTTTAACTTTACTGGATTTGCTGCGTGAGCGCCTTAAACTTACCGGTACCAAGAAAGGCTGCGACCAGGGCCAGTGTGGTGCCTGTACAGTGCATGTGAATGGAGTCAGGACCAACTCATGTTTGTCTTTAGCCATTATGAACGAGGGTGCAAAAGTAACTACGATTGAAGGTTTGGCTAAAGGAGAAACGCTGCACCCAATGCAGGAAGCCTTTATTAAACATGATGGTTTTCAATGTGGGTACTGTACACCTGGCCAGATCATGTCGGCCGTTGCCTGTATACACGAAGGGCATGCCGGTTCAGACGATGAGATCAGGGAATTTATGAGTGGCAATATCTGTCGCTGTGGTGCATACGCGAACATCGTGAATGCCATTAAAGAAGTTAAAGCGGAGGGCAAAGTATGAACAACTTTCAATACTCAAGGGTAAGCAGCCAGGCTGCAGCAATTGCCGAAGTGGCCAAAAACCCAAGTGCAAAATTTGTAGCGGGTGGAACTAACCTGATCGACCTTATGAAATACGGTGTTATGGCACCGGACAAGCTGATTGATATTAACCATACCGGAGCTGCTTCTATTAAAAAGGAAACTGGCACGCTACATATTGGTGCTACGGTAACAAATAGTGTAGCGGCAGAAAATGCAGATGTACTGAAATATCAGCCTTTACTGTCGCAGGCCATGCTGATGGGTGCGTCCCCGCAGTTGCGGAACAAGGCCACTATGGGTGGAAACCTGTTGCAACGCACACGTTGTGCTTATTTTTATGATATTTCTGCACCCTGCAATAAAAGGGAACCTGGTTCTGGCTGCAGTGCCATTGAAGGATATAACCGGATGCATGCAATTTTTGGTGCCAGCGAGGCCTGCATAGCAGTAAATCCAAGTGATATGAACGTGGCACTGGTGGCCCTGGATGCAGTAATAATGGTATCGGGCCCGAAAGGCAGCCGTAAAATTCCGATGGCAGATTTTCACCGCTTGCCAGGCAGTCATCCTGAGCTTGATTCTACGCTGGACAGGAAAGAAATTATTACCGGAATAGTTATCCCTGACAATAAATTAGCAGGTCATACTACTTATCTGAAGGTGCGCGACCGTACATCTTACGCATTTGCACTGATCTCAGTGGCAGTTGCACTGGAGATGGAAGGTAATACAATCAAAGATATCCGTTTAGCAATGGGCGGCGTGGCTCACAAACCCTGGAGGCTTACTGCCGCCGAGCAGATGCTGAAAGGTAAAACTGCGTCGGTAGATAACTTCAGAATGGCAGCAGAGCTGGCAATGAAGGGCGCGAAGGCTTATGAGCATAATGCTTTTAAGTTGAAAATGGCTCCAAATACAATGATACAGGCATTAAAAACAGCATCGGGCATTAAGGCATAGATTATGAGCAAGAAACATTTAGAAAATGCAGATATGGAACTGGCCATGTCGAGGGTAGACGGTAGGGTGAAGGTGATGGGTGCAGCCAAATATACTGCTGAAGTGCAAATGCCGGAGCTTACTTATGGCGTACTGGTTGAAAGTACTATTGGCCAGGGTATGATTACTAATATTGAAACCAAAAAGGCAGAATGGGCACCTGGGGTAATTGCGGTAATTTCACACTTGAATACGCCGGGCGTACCTGAATATAAATTACAGAACCAGGACGTTATACAAAAACAGCTGCGTGTATTTAACGACGCAAATATATATTTTAACGGTCAGCCTATTGCCGTTGTTGTAGCAGATACCCTGGAGCGGGCGCAATATGGTGCCTCCCTGGTAAAGGTTACTTATTCAAAAGAAAAGCCGCTGACCAGTCTGGAAGACAATATGTCCAGAGCAGCTGTGCCTAAAAAAGCAAAGGCAGATCCTAAAGGAATGACCTCTGATTTTGTGAGGGGCAGGGCAGGAGCTTACAAAGATGCAGAATTTCAGGTAGAGGAAACTTATATCCAGCCTTCTGAAGCTCATCATCCGATGGAGCTGCACTCCATTATTGCGAGCTGGGATACCAACGACAAGCTGACCCTGGTAGATAAAACACAGGGGTCGCAGCAAACGGCGGCCAGTATTGCCAAATCATTCCAGCTGCCGGTAGAAAACGTAAAAGTACTTTCAACTTATGTTGGTGGTGCCTTTGGTTCGGCCCTTCGCGTATGGCCTCATGAAATTGTAGCTATCCTTGCTGCTAAAAAAGTGCAGAAACCGGTGAAACTGGTCCTGCACAGAAACCAGATGTCTTATATGGTGGGCTATCGTCCCCATACCCTGCAGAAGGTGGCATTAGGCGCTACAAAAAGCGGTAAGCTGGTAGGGATCTCTCATGAGTCTTATGGTAAAACTTCGATGTATGAAGAGTTCACCGAAAACGTATTAATTATGAGCCGCATGATGTATGACGTACCGAATGTGGATACGAAATACAGGATTGTACCATTGAATGTGAGTACACCGGCACCTATGCGTGGACCGGGAGAAGCAACAGGCTCTTTTGCACTTGAATGTGCGATGGACGAACTTTCCTACAAAATAGGAATGGATCCCATAGCGCTGAGACTTGCCAACTATGCAGAAAAAGATCCGGATAAAAACCTGCCATGGTCAAGTAACTTCCTGAAGGAATGTTATGAGCTGGGAGCTGAAAAAATAGGATGGAAAAATCGTAAAGCTAAACCGGACAGTAACCAGGAAGGTGAATGGAAAATAGGCTATGGTGTAGCAACAGGAACATTTGGTGCCTTTAGAAGTGCTGCCTCAGCAAAGGCCACTTTCAGGCCCGACGGAACTTTACTGCTCCAATCGGCCATCGCCGATATTGGTCCCGGAACAGCTACCACGATGACGGTAATTGCTGCGGAAAACCTGGGTCTGCCGGCAAACATGATCAGTTTTCAGCTGGGTAACTCCACCTTTCCAAAAGCACCTATGCAAGGGGGGTCCAATACTGTGGCAAGTGTAGGATCGGCTGTCATAGCCGTATGTGATAACCTGAAAGTTGAACTGGCAAAGCGAGCATCTATACAGAAACCGGAATGGAAAAATGCCATACCTGCGCACATTAAAATTGTAGGTACGCAGCTGGTAAACAGCGATGATGCCTCTACAAAAGTAGAGATCGCTTCACTCTTTAAAGAGGATAACCTCTCTGAACTGGTAGTAATGGGTAGTGCCGCACCGGGCGAAGAGAAAAGCAAATATTCCTATTATTCATTCTCCGTGCACTTTATTGAAGCCCACGTTCATGAACTAACTGGCGTGGTAAAAATAAAAAATGCCGTTTCGGTTATTGACTGCGGAACCGTTGTGAGCCCTAAAACGGCCAGAAGTCAGAGCATGGGCGGTATAGTTGGTGGTATTGGAATGGCCCTGATGGAAGATGTGGTACTGGATGATCGCAGCGGCCGTACCGTAACCGCCAGTTTTGGTGATTACCATGTTCCGGTTAACGCAGACATCCCTCAGATGGAGATGATGTTTGTAAACGAGAAAGACCCATACCTCAACCCAATGGGCTCTAAGGGACTGGGAGAAATCGTAATCATCGGCGTAGCTCCGGCTGTAGCCAATGCCGTTTACAATGCCACGGGTAAGAGGGTCAGAACATTGCCTATCACACCAGATAAACTGCTCTAAAAGCAAGAATCATATTAATAACAAGGCCCCTTCAACAAGGGGCTTTGTTGTTTCAGACCTGTTAAGCTACCCAGATAACCAACAGCAAAGTCTGCGCATCTGCTATTCCAATGCTCGAGCATATACAACATGATGCCTAAAAGCAATCTAATTATGAGCGCCATATAAGTATTCTAGTTATGAGCGCCATATAAGTACTCCAGTTATGAGCGCCATATATGTACTCCAGTTATGAGCGCAATATATGTACTCCTGCTATGGACGCCATATAGGTTTGGATATCCTGGGGTAAAAAAAAGAACTGTCCATTCGATGACATGCAAGATTTTGCCCTTCGCAAAATGTTGAGGAAGAGATGGACAGTTCTTTTTTCACCCACCAGACAAACTCCCCAAATAAATTCAGAAACAAAGCTCTATATTTAAACCAATATACTTTTTACCCACTCATGGAAGAATTAGAAAAACACACCTATCCAATTGGCCGGTTAGTGATGGCAGAAGAATATACACCACGCGCTCTGAATGCCTGGATATCTTCAATCCGCTCAGTTCCTCTGCTACTGGATTATTGCATTGAAAACCTTGATGAAGCACAGCTGAACACCCCTTACCGTGAAGGCGGATGGACTATCATTCAGGTAATCCACCATGTGGCAGACAGCCATATGAATGCCTATATCCGTTTTAAACTGGCGCTTACGGAGGACAAACCTACTATAAAACCCTACGAAGAAAAACTCTGGGCCGAGCTGCCCGATGTATTTGATGTACCACTTAATGTTTCGATCACGCTGATCCATGCACTGCACCGCCGCTGGACATCTTTACTGATGGCGCTAACCAATGAGGACTGGAACCGGGAATATTTTCATCCTGAATCTCAACAATATGTACCCTTGTGGCAAGTCGCCAATATTTACAGCTGGCATGGAAAACACCATGCTGAGCAGATTATCTCTTTGCGTAAACGTATGGGCTGGTAGCCCATACGTTTTACCAATCAGATCTGCGGATAAATCAGCAGTTTAGTTTGTGTTTCAAATAACTGCTCCAGCTTATGCTGTGTATGGGTTAACGACAGGAGGTAAGTAGTTTCAACTTTTCTGTCCAGCACCACGATCATAAAATCATCAGCGGTGATGCGGCTTTTCAGCATCTTCCATTCCTTCCACACTTCTGTTTCATCATAACGGAAGCTGACACTGCATTTACTGATGCGCAGGAAATGTTCAATATGTTCCCTTGTAGCTATATCACAGTAACAGGTAACTGAAAGGCTGAGCTCTGTACTTAATTTACATACTTTGGCCAGCCATACCGTCATCGTTTTTTCCATCAGATAGGCAGGCGGACAAACCAGGTGGATACTTTTTAAAACTGTAATTGGTTTGTTGAGGCTGAGGATGAAAAGATCTGCCTCAGAATTTTCGATCAGTGCTGCAGATTTATCCCCCAGGAATTTATCGATCACATTCGCTTTTCTAGGCCATCCGGTGATGATAATATTAGCACATTTCTCTTTAGCAATGCGCAACACCCCGCTCGAGACATTATGATCCAGCGTAGCGATTACTTCTATATCAGTTCCGTTTCCCGACGCATACTTTACCGAGTCATGCAGTTTTTTACGCGCCGTAAGCAGGTTGGCCTGGGCGTTTACACTATCTGGTACTACCGACAGCAGATGAATAGGTTCGGAAGAATCTTTATCCCTGAAGAGTACCGCCAGATCCAGCATCGCTTCCATATTATTAAAATCCGCTATAGGGATCAGTATATTTTCTGCATTGCTTAGTTCAGGGTTAGTTACTTCTTCTGCGGCAACAATTCTCCTGCTCGCCTTTTCTGTGGCAAATGATGCTACCACACAGGTAACAAGGATCAAAATGATAGTACCGTTAAGGATATTGTCGTCTATTATTTTTGCCTGGTACCCAACCAGTATAATTGCCAGTGTTGCTGCGGCATGCGCACTGCTGAGTCCGAAGATGAGCAGCCGCTGGTTCCTGGTGTATTTGAAAATCCACTGCGTGAAGCGGGCCGATAGATACTTGCCCACCAGTGCCACCATGGTTAAAGAACCGGCAATAATCAGCGCATCCGGTCCTTTGAAAAGAACACGTAAATCTACAATCATCCCCACGCTGATCAGAAAGAAAGGGATAAAAAGAGCGTTTCCTACAAATTCGATCCGGTTCATTAATATGGATGAATGCGGAATAAGCCGGTTAAGTGCCAGTCCGGCAACAAAGGCACCAATAATAGGCTCTATACCTGCAAGCTGCGCTAAGAATGCAGAAAAGAATACCACAGATAGTACAAAGATATAATGCGATGTTTTCTCACTTTCCAGCTTGGTAAAGAACCATTTGGCTATTTTGGGGATGACGATAAAGACTGTGGCAGTAAAGATACTCAAAGAAATAGCCAGCTGGATAAAGAAAGAACTATCTAATTTTCCCTGTACCGAACCCATAATAATGGCAAGAATAATCAGGACGGCAGTATCTGTAAGAATGGTTCCGCCAACGGTTACTGCTACAGCTTCATTTTTGGCGATACCAAATTTATTTACGATAGGATAAGCCACCAGTGTATGGGTTGCAAACATGCTCGCAGTTAATATGGAGGTGAGCATAGAATAGTGCAGCAGGTAATAACAAACCGGAAAACCGATGAGAATAGGTATAGCAAAAGTAAGAAAGCCGAATACAAAACTTTTATGTTTTTTCTTCTTAAATTCTGCCAGGTCTAGTTCTATACCGGCAATAAACATGATATACAGGAGCCCTATGGTAGAGAAAAGTTCTATAGCAGAATTTTTTTTTAAAATATTGAAACCATTGGGACCGATGAGGATACCGGCAATGATAAAGCCAACGATACCAGGGATTTTAATTTTACCCAGTAGGATAGGTGCAATGAGGATGATAAAGAGCAGCAAGGAAAAAATAAGGACCGGATTGGTAAAAGGAAGGTCGAATTGTCTGGAAATATGATCAAAAAAATTCGTGTGCATATATAATGTTTTATAGCTAATATGGCAATATAAGGGTTCTTGACCGGTTTAAGTGCTTCTTGAAGGTCATAAGCTTGTGACTTTATCCTGGTTCAGCAGATTTATACCGGTTAAGCTAATGTCATAGTTTACGATCTGCTGAACAATAACAGCTTGTTAGGGGTATTAAATAAAAACACTTTTTGAAAGTTTATCATACACAATAATAAATATATGCAGTTTTCAAGGTTAGGCCAGTCAGTATTAGAAGTTAGTAAAATAGGTTTCGGATGTATGTCTCTGAAAGGAGATGCGGCAGCAAATGATCTGCTGTTTCAGCGTGCCCTGGATTTGGGGGTTAACTATTTTGATACTGCAGATTTATATGATAATGGACGCAATGAGGAGATCGTAGGTGCTTTGGTAAAACAGGTGCGTGCGCAAGTGGTACTTGCTACTAAAATTGGTAACCAGATGCGGCCTGATGGCAGCGGCTGGGATTGGAACCCAGGTAAAGATTATATCATGTCTGCAGTGGAGGCCAGTTTGCGGAGGCTGCAGACCGACTATATAGACCTTTATCAGCTTCATGGAGGAACAATGGATGATCCCATGGATGAAACTATTGAAGCTTTTGAGCGACTGAAAGAACAGGGGAAAATCCGTTATTATGGCATATCCTCTATACGGCCAAACGTAATCAGGGAATATGTCCAACGTTCGGAGATGGTAAATGTAATGATGCAGTACAGCCTATTAGACCGTCGGCCTGAAGAAGAGTCCTTAGAGCTGCTGCGTAAAAACGGGGTCTCTGTGGTTAGCCGCGGTGCCGTAGCACAGGGCTTGCTGGCAGACAAACCTGCAAAGGAGTATTTAGGCTGGCTGGCCCCGCAGGTGGCTCAGGCGGCAGAAGCCATCAGACAGGTAACACCAGAGGGGGGAAGCCCGGCTCAGACCGCTATTCAGTTTGTATTGCAGCACCAGGCTATTGCAAGTGCAGTTGTAGGAATCAGAACTATTTCGCAGCTGCAGGATGCAGTTGCGGCAGTAAACCTGACAGCACTACCAGTTGATTCAATTCAGCTGCTCCATGCTGCGGCCCCGGCACAGCTTTATACAGATCACAGATAGCCGCTTTTAACTATAGGATTCTGAATAAAAATTACAATATTGCCGTATGAAGTTATCATTCGGAACAGAAATAAATAATGAGCCTAATTATTTCCTTGAGAAAATCTGGCAGGGTTTATTGCTTGGGCCGGGCGATCTGGAGGAAAGTTATAATGAGTACCAGCGCCGCTATCTGCAGAAGTTTGGCAAAAGCTGGGACGGTGATACATTTAGTGAGTTTCTGGAACCTAAACTGCATACCATCAGACGAGATATTGACAATCTGTGGGCGTCAGGTATGGACATTCAGTTGGTTGTAAATATCAATTCACCAGATGAATTTCAATTTGCACCCACCTTGAAATGTCAGTCTGTGCAGCGGATCCAGATAGATTATTCAAACCTGCTTGGCGAGGGTCCGGCAGTATTTATTGATTATGAATTGCTGGATGCACATCAACTGGAAAAATTGTCTATAAATGATGGTTTTGCCACGGTATCTGATTTCTTCTCTTATTTTAATGAAGAGTTTACCGGAAACCTCGTTAACTGGAGCCCGGTAAAATACGGATAACATACCAATCGTTAAACTCAGACAGCAGAATTGAGCTTATCTTCATATTTACTCATATAGACAAACTCGTCATAGAGATAGGCGTTTTCTCCAGGTTCAAGACCCGCGTGTGGAATAGCGTAGTATTTTCCGCTGATGCTGTATCCCTCGGCTGTTTTTTCAATTTCCAGGTTCAGGAACCCGTGTTGCATGGTACAGAAATTTTCGAGCTTCACAGCATCAAAGATTTCACTGGTATTGCTGTATAGCACATCATCGGCCTCTGCCAGCCAGTGCAGCTCATCAAATCCTCCGGCGCCGCAAACTATAAAAGGGGTGGTTTTACCGCCGGTATAACTTTTAGTATAACGCTGGTAGTTGTGCACATGGCCACTCATAACAAGATCTGGCAGCACACCAGCCTGTTCAAAAGCTTCATCAAGCATATTGATCATGGCTAAACTGGAACCATGGTTAAAATCTGCAGAATAGGGGGCATGGTGAAGGCAAACTATCAATGCTTTATCTGGATGCTCTGTCGCCGCATATTTCAATTCTTCAATAAACCATTCTTTCTGTTCTTGTGTAACCACGCCGTACTTGGGTACATTGGTGGCCAGGCCGATAATATTTGCAGCATCGGTTTGCATGGTCCAGTAAACATTAGGCTGTACGCCACTCAGGCGCGCTGTATTAGTGCCAAAAGGTACAGGCCTCGGCGTATTTCCACAGAACACACTGCTGAAAGGCGCAAGACTCGAATACATTGTTTTCGCAGAAGGGTTCACATCACTGTCATGATTGCCAGGAATGGCAAATATGGGAAGAGGGTATACCGCATAAGGGTTGAAGAACTGACGTTCATATTGGTCGGCCTCTCCAAAATGGTATACGATATCTCCTACATGGTACAAAAATGAGGGTTTACGGTCAGCGTCTTCAGGTTCGGTAAACTGTCTGGCCATTTGTTCGGCAATAAGCCGCTGAAAGGCCGGGGATTTAATACCTCCGGTGTCTCCCACTACCTGAAAGCTCAGACGGTCAGGGTGGCTGGTTTCGAGTACAGGTTTTAAACGATAAGGATAATTTCCAACAGGTTGCGGCAGCGGCTGGTACTTATAGGTGTCGTCGGCTTGGTTTAACTTGAACAGTGGCTTTACAGGTATACTCTTATTTTCTGATGACATGCTTTATTTACGCGTTTTTGATCAGGATCGATTCCAGCACATTTGCTGCATCATCACATTTATCAGTTGCCATTTCCAGCGTCTGAAGAATTTCTTTCTGTTTGATGAGCTCGATCGCGTCTATTTCTTGTTCAAAAAGACGCGCAATGGCAGTGTTGCAGAGATGGTCTGCCTGGCTCTCTCCTTTATTAATCCGATGGCAAATATCGGCAATAACTTTGGTATTCTTCAGGTTTGGGAGCTGTAAAATGGCGGTTTCCAAATCTTTGCACATGGTTTCGATCAGGCTAGCCATGCTCGTCAGCTCCTCACCGAAAACCGTTACCTTATATAACTCGATGTTTAACGCAGCTGCAAATATAAAATCGGCAATATCATCTATCGAACTGACCAGCGTGTGGATGTCTTCACGGTCGAAAGGGGTGATAAAGTTTTTACTGAGTTCAAGAAATATGGCATGGGTGATATGGTCACCAGCCTGCTCCAGCCTTTCAATTTCTTTATAATGTGCTTTACGGTCGTCATCATCTTCTGCCTGCAGCATCCGCGTGAGGCTGACAGAAATGGCTACGAGGTTATTTACATCTTTCTCAAAAAGAGGCTGGAATTTTTTATCCTTCGGGCTAAAGAAATTGAATATGCTGTTCATGTCTGACCTTGAGTTTTTTGTAAAAATAAACGATCAATGTTAAATCAGTGATAAGCAGCTGTGAGCAAAGGTTACATTTTTCCATGCGAGTGAGTTTGGCGGCTATGCAGTTATACCAGGCATAAGTCTCATATAAGGGCTAAGTCCGACAAATCCAGTGGAGTAATTCGTATATTATCTATGGTGCTAAGGCTAACTTACAATCATTATTAACATCAGGCTAATAGATAATTATCAATTTGTTAATTAAGCAGAATAATTAGCATGAACTTAATATTAAATGATAGTTTTTATTATGAGTATAAATAGCAAAATAAGATTGAAATTTTCAGCTAAACTTTGCGCTTCAATGACTTACAATTGCCTACATTTGCGCCACTCAATTTTAAAAAATGGCAAATCATAAAGATGTCAATAAACTTACGGCTGCTGGTTTATTAATAAGCTTAGGAATCATTTACGGAGATATCGGTACTTCTCCTCTTTACGTTTTCAAAGCAATCATTGGCGACCGCCTGATTACTGCGGATCTTATTTTAGGCGGACTATCTTGTATTTTCTGGACACTGACCCTTCAAACCACTATCAAATATGTGGTGATTACGCTGCAGGCCGATAACAAAGGTGAGGGTGGTATTTTCTCGCTGTACTCCCTGGTTAAGCGGCGGGCAAAATGGCTGATTATTCCAGCAATGATTGGCGGGGCGGCATTACTTGCCGATGGCATAATGACCCCAGCAGTAACGGTTTCTTCGGCTATTGAAGGTCTCGGTATCATCTATCACCATCTGCCAACGGTGCCCATTGTTATACTGATTATTACTTTTCTGTTTGGTATCCAGCAATTTGGTACTTCATTTATAGGCAAGGCCTTTGGCCCGATCATGTGGTTATGGTTTACTATGATTGCTGTACTGGGTGCTGCTTATGTGGCACAGTTCCCGGAAATACTGAAGGCCATCAACCCATATTATGCTTACCATATTCTAACTACCAATCCTGAAGCCTTCTTTATCATTGGTGCTGTATTTTTATGTACAACAGGAGCAGAAGCATTGTATTCTGATCTTGGGCACTGCGGCAGGTCAAATATCCGTGTGAGCTGGGTATATGTTAAAATCTGTCTGGTATTAAGCTATATGGGGCAGGGTGTATGGTTATGGAACCTGCAGGGACAGCACCTGGGTGAAGCAAATCCTTTCTTCCATATTATGCCGCAATGGTTTCTGATCTATGGTATCCTGATCGCAACAGTTGCTGCGGCAGTTGCCAGTCAGGCCCTCATCTCCGGATCGTTTACCCTGATTTCTGAAGCCGTAAGGTTAAACCTGTGGCCAAAAGTAAAGATTAACTACCCAAGTAATTCGAAAGGACAATTATATGTGCCATCAATGAACTGGGTATTATTTATAGGCTGTATCCTGGTTGTGCTGATATTTCAGAAATCGGAACATATGGAAGCCGCATACGGTCTGTCAATCACCGTAGCCATGCTGATGACAACCATTCTGGTTTCTATCTTCTTAATGCGCAAAAAGGTGCCTATGTACCTGATTGTGATTTTCCTTACTATTTATGGTATAATTGAGCTGACCTTCCTGGCCGGTAATGCTGCCAAAATTTTACATGGAGGATGGTTTACCCTGATTTTAGGAATATCATTGTTCTCTATTATGTGGGCATGGTCTAATGGCAGAAGGATCAGGAACCGTTATATGCGCTTTGTGGATATTGAAAAGTTCTATCCTATTATTGGCAAAATCAGCGAGGATGAGTCCATCCCTAAATATGCTTCACAGCTTGTTTATCTGACCAGTGCAAACTTTAACTCTGAAATTGAATCATCTATTATGTATTCAATGATCCAGAAACATCCAAAACGTGCCGACGTTTACTGGCTGCTGCATGTTGATGTAACGGATGAGCCATTTACCATGGAATATAAAGTGGAGCAGCTGATTGATCAGAAACTGATCAGGATAGACTTCCGCCTTGGCTTCCGTGTGGAGCAGCGTGTAAACATGCTGTTCAGGAAAGTAGTGGAAGAAATGGTTAAAGGCGGTGAAATTAATATCACCAGCAAGTACACCTCTCTGAAAGCACATGATATTCCGGGAGATTTCAGATTTGTAGTGATCGAGAAAGTACTGTCCACCTCGAGCAGTCTCAAGTTTTTGGAACGCTTTACCATGGCGTATTACGGCATCCTGAAAACCTTCAGTGTACCGGAAGAAAAAGGCTTCGGTCTGGACCTCAGTTTTGTAGCTGTTGAAAAGGTTCCGCTGATTGTAGACCTTCCGACAGATGTTTATCTGAAAAGATTATACTAAGTTTTATAAAAAAAGATATCAGGCACACTTTACTTGTGCCTTTTTTATTTTCAAGCAGCTCGTTTTATATTTATAGCAGCTGGTTTTGTATTAAAGCAGCTGGTTTTCGTTTTACAGCATCTGGTTATGGCTTTTATCCTGCCCGAAATCAGATGGACGGATATTAGTAAGCTGATGAAAAGCTTTACTGAAAGCGGCAACACTGTTATACCCCGTTAAGTAAGCTATTTCGGTGGTGGTATGGTCGCCCTGCATAATCATTTCGATAGCTTTAACCGTCCGCAGCAGTTTGAGATATTGCAGGAAGGAAATGCTCATGGTAGACTGGAAGAGCCTTGATAACGTGCGCTGGCCCATTCCAAACCTGCTGGCAATGTTTTCGAGTGTAATTACTTCTGCAAAGTTCTGTGACAGCCACAATACAATTGGCCTCAGTTTGGCATTGGCCGTAGTAGGCAGCGCAATAGGAAAGGAGCGGGTACTCATTTTTGGAAGGATACTTTTTATCGCCGCCAGGAAATGATAATTAGCGTCTTTTTTTTCTATATCTCCGGTAAAGTTCTCTGTATACACCAGCATCTCAAATAATAGGTTGTTCACCGGATAAATACCCATCTGCTGGTAAAAGGGGTCCTGATTATTTTCATGCGTATAAAAATACAGGTTACGTGTTACAGTTGCCGCATTCCTTACCTTGAGGAAGTGCTGCAATCCCGGAGGTACCCATACATAATGCCTGGCAGGAATAATGTAAGTTTTGTTTTCCATGTAAATATAGGCCATACCCCCCTCAACATAAGTAAGCTGCCCTTTCTGATGTGCATGCAGGGGCAGCAATCTTTCCAGCTTTTCATGCACCACATAAACGCTCTTGGGATTAAGGTCTATATTGTAAAGGTACTCTTGTGTACTTGGTCTTGGCATTGGCTGGAATGGACAAATTTTTGGTAATATAAGTAAAAATACAGGCAGTTTATACCTGTAAATTTGCAGTGTCAAAAATCATTATGTATTCCTATAATAAAAAATTAGCCCTCATTTGCCTTTCTATGCTGCTTTTAAACAGTGTGGAAGCTCAGCAAAGAGATCAGGTTCAGCTAACGCTCAATCAGGTATGGGATAAAGTTACGGCCAATAATAAATCACTCAAAATTCAGGACCTGAGGGTACTGGGATCTATCGAAAACATTAAAGATGCAAAAGCTGAACGATTACCTGACATTAATGCCGAAGGTGAATATGCCCGTGTAAGCAATCTTCCTATCTACGAAAATGGTCTGTTCCATGCCCCGAAGCAATTTGAAGTGGTGCATACCTCTTACTCATTTGGCGGTGATGCCTACTTTAATGTTTACAATGGCAACAAGACGAATATTAAAATTGCAGGCGAAAAGAAAGAAAGCGAATTGGCTATAGAACAGCGTGACCTTAGCTCAGCGGAGTTGAAACTGCGGGCTACTGCCTATTACCTGGACTTGCAGCGCAGTAAAATCTTTAAAGCACTATTGCTGAAAGATATCAGCGACCAGGAAAAGCAATTGCAGGAAGTGAAGCAGCTCTTAAAAAACGGGGTGGTACTGAAAAGCGATGTACTGCGCATTACGCTGAAGCTATCGAAACAAAAGATGGCCCTGGTACAGCTCAACAATGATATCGCTATTGCGAACCAGAAACTTAATATTCTGGCCGGTCTGCCGGATGAAACTTTAGTTGTTCCGGCAGATGATGATAAGGCTGACCTGCCTGTATTGAAACCTTATCCTGAATACCTGGAAGAAGCATATGGACACTCGTATACCAGCCGGATTTCGGAAACAGAAACGGAGCTGCGCAAACTTGAACTCAAAAATGTAAAAGCTAATACTTCCTTTAAGCTCGGCTTATTTGCCAACTATAAGTATAGCTATCCTCAGATTTTGCTGTATCCTTATGATCTTGCTATTTATGGTTTGGGTTTTTATGGGCTGAAGGCGAGTTTCAGTATTTCGTCGCTCTATCATAATACACACAAGGCCAGGGCTGCAGAGCTGAGGTTCCAGCAACAGGAAGTGGAGCATGCTGATACTCAGGATAAAACCAGACAGGAAGTAAACGAGGCTTATCTGCGTTATCAGGAAAGCCTGACCCGCATAGATGTAGCCAAAGACAACATCAACCAGGCTACTGAGAACCTGCGTATTGTGAACAATACTTACTTTAATCAGCTGGCACTCGTTACAGATCTTCTCGATGCCGATACCCAGTTGCTGCAAACGCGCTTCGATTATGCTGCTGCAAGGATAGCGGCACAATTACAATATTATCAATTACAAAAGGCCATAGGTAACCTATAAAATGAAAACCAAAAATAATTATACACATACTGACCATCTGATAACGAAAATAACGGCCTGGACGGCAGGGGCTATTGCCTTGGGACTAACCGTGTGGGGGGTAATTTCCCTGTTTGATCTGTACAGGTACGAAGAAACAAATGATGCGCAGATAGAGGAATATATTAATCCTGTAACCTCTCGCGTAACTGGTTTTATCCGCGAAATAAAATATGAGGAAAATCAGGATGTTAAAAAGGGGGATACACTGCTGGTAATTGATAACAGTGAATATAAACTGCAGCAGGAAGAAGGGGAGGCCGCATTGTTAAATGCCCGTGCCCAGATCAGTGTATTGGAAAGTAATGTGCAGACCACTGCCCGGGTTTCTGAAGCGAGCCAGTCGCAAATTGCAGCAGCCAAAGCTAAACTCGTGCGTCAGCAGCAAGATTACGACCGGTATGCTAAACTGTATCAGGTAGAATCTGCTACACTGCAGCAGCTGGAGAACAGTAAAGCTGCTCTGGATGTGGCCAGTTCGGAATATCGTTCGGCAACTGAGAATTATCAGGCATCTCTATCAAAGGTAAATGATATTAAATCTCAGAAAGGGGTGTATGAAGCAGAGATTAAAAGACGCACAGCTTTGCTGGACAGAAGTAAACTCGATGTGGGATATACAGTGATCCGCGCGCCTTACAACGGTAAAATGGGCAGACGCACCATACAACAGGGACAGCTGATACAGGCTGGTCAGACGTTAGCATTTATTGTAGACCAGGATGCTGGTAAGTGGGTAATAGCAAATTTCAAGGAAACACAGATTGGTAATATGCGAATTAATGGTGCGGCAGAGATAACGGCCGATGCATTTCCGGGCCGCAAATTCAAAGGCACTATCGTTTCGTTATCTCCGGCAACGGGGGCACGTTTTTCATTACTGCCGCCAGATAATTCTACCGGGAATTTTGTAAAGATAGTACAGCGGATCCCGGTGAAGATCAGGCTTACAGAGCGTGCAGACCTTACTGCAGAACTGCGTGCAGGAATGAATGCGAACGTAACCATAAAGAAAGACTAAGATGAGCCAGCCACTGCCGGTATTTAAAACATGGGTTCCAGTCTGGCTGATCAGGTTTACCATATTTATTGTGATTGTACCTGGTTTACTGCTCTTTGGCTTATCAACCGCCAGCGGTCCGGGTGCAGCAGGGTATTATGGTATAGAACCATCTGATGTTCAGTTTACCATGATTGCCTTTTATGCGGCTGTTGCAGGTTTTTTTGCTTTGGAAAGGCGTTTCTTCATTTTTATCGCCAGCCGGGAATATTTTCTGATCTGTCTGATTATACAGGTAATAACCTCGTATATCTGTATGCATACCAGTAACTTATATATCCTGCTGATTTTTCGCTTTCTGCAGGGTATGTGCAACTGTATGTCTACCTCCATCTGTATCACTCTTATATTTGGCAGCTTGCATACGGAAAGGGCCAGGGAGATAGGCTATTCTATATTTTACGGGATGCTGCTATGCATTACCCCTATATCGACAATCATTACTGCACCAATCCTGGATGCTTTTGATTATAATGTGTTGTATAAATTTATCATTTTTGCTTTCCTGCCAGGCGCCATGCTATTGCTGATCATTATGAATAATGTGAGGCTGAACCGTAAAATGCCTTTATATCAGCTGGACATTCCCAGCTTTATCATTTACTCTGCCTTACTTTGTCTGATCGGTTATATCCTGATTTACGGACAGCAGTACTACTGGCTGCAGGAGCCAAAGATACGCTGGAGCTTTATCGCCGCTATCCTGTTACTGGCACTGAATATACTTCGCCAGCTGCATCTGAGAAGGCCATATCTTAGTCTGGAAGTATTCAAATACAGGAATTTTATGGTAGGGGCGGTGATGATTTTTCTCCTTTATATAGCAAGGGGGGCCTTAGGTATTACCTCTACATATTTTGGTGCCGTACTGGGGATGGACCCAATACATATTGGCTGGTTAATGCTTACCAATATAGGGGGAATAGTGCTGGGTGTGCTGATCTCTTCCCGACTGGTGATTTTGAAAAGACCGATGAGGCTGACCTGGATCTATGGCTTTGCTCTGCTGCTCATCTTCCATACCTGGATGTGGTTTTTATTCAGTTCATCGGCAAATGCTGAAACCTTCATTGTTCCTTTATTGATACAGGGAATAGGAACGGGCATGCTGATGACGCCAATTATCGTTTTTATGATTTCTTCAGTTCCGGCTGGTCTGGCCAACTCGGCTTCTGCTACCGGGGTTTTCTTTAGGTTTACCGGGTTCTGCAGCAGTATTGCCGTTATCAACTATTTTCAGCTGAAGCAGAAGAATGACCACATCAATCGTTTCCAGGAACATATCAGTAGCCTGGATGGTACGGTAGCTGACCGGCTGGCTATGTATACGCGGGGGCTGACTGCTAAAGGAATGCTTCCAGATCAGGCAGCTAAAGCTGCCCGGGGTCTGCTCAACAGGAGTGTTGATACCCAGGCAGCATTACGTGCTATGATGGATTATTATTTATTTATCAGCATTATGATTGCAGCTGTGATATTGATTATTGCACTGATCCCTTATATCAACAGGACCAAGATCAATTTGAAATCCAAACAACCCGCAGCAGTGGGGTATTAGGTACGGATAATCTTCTCATCTTCTGCTTCATCATCATCCCGCTGGCCCTGTCCAAGGTCTGTTTTTGTGTCTTTTCCGAACATGGAGTCGGTGTTATCTGTCATATTATTGTCAGAATCATCCTTTTTAGTCTCTTTCAGGTCGTCTTTCAATCCATCCTTATGGTTTAAATTTTCGATAGCCGGAAGGTCACCTGCGTTACGGTGTTCGGTAGTGCTATTATATTGCGGAACGTTGTTATTTTGCGGGTTTTCAGGGTCATAGTGCTCAGAAACAGCCACTTTAGGATGATTTTCTTCTTCTTCGTTTTTCATGGTAAATTGGTTATGTTAGCTCTGTTGAAAGTAACAAAGCCTGTCCCAAATGGTTTTAACTAAAGCTTTTCTGATATAAAAAGCTAATAATCTTACGTTATTGATTTGGAGGAAAACCAATAATTATTAACTTTAAACCCAGAAATCAAATTTAATTAACAAAATATCATGGAAAAATTCGCAAAATTAAAAGAATTAATCGCCGGAGTTGAGGCAGATGCTGACAAGTTTTACAACGCTGGTAACGGTGCTGCTGGAACCAGAGTACGTAAAGCTATGCAAGACTTAAAAACTTTAGCTCAGGACATCCGTACTGAAGTAACTGAAAAGAAAAACAGTGATAAATAAATAAGACTTGTTGCGTAAGCAATTCGTTATTGGTAATCCCGGTTGTGCATAACAGCCGGGATTATTTTTTATATAGGGTTTGGGAGCTATTTGTTACGGTAGAATTGAATAGTATTCTATATTTGTGACCAAATTTGCATCAGCTCATTATTAGTATTCTCATGGTAAATACATTTAGAAGAAATATCATATTAGGTTTTTGCCTGTCACTGGCTGCCCTCATCATTAGTTCTGCCGCTTCATATGTCAGTATACAGAAACTGCTGGAAAGCGAGCAGTGGGTAGAACATACATCTAAAGTGATTTTTGGATTGGAAAACATTACCTCTAGAATTAAAGATGCAGAGACGGGACAAAGGGGTTACCTGCTGACTGGCGAGCCTGAATTTCTGGAACCATATACCGGGAGTAAAGATGATGTGATGGGCTATATAGATGAGGTGCGTCAGTTAACAGCAGATAACCTGGATCAGCAGAAAGAGTTTCCTGTGCTGGACCAGTTGATCGTTGATAAATACCGTTTTATTGATAAGACTATTGCCGAGCGCAGGAGGGGCATTCCGGTAACTATTACCACACTTCTGTCTGGCAAAGCAATTATGGATAAAATCAGGCAGCTGGTACATAGAATGGAAAAAAGGGAGCAGCAGCTGATGGAAACACGTACCTCAAAAATGAACCGCCTGGCTGCCTACACGCCCTTGCTGATAGTCTTTGCTTCGCTGGTGGCCCTGGTTGTAACCTATGCTTTTTACCGCAGGATGAAGAATAACCTGGAGACCAATCAGAGCCTGCAGGAAGAACTGGAACGCAAGGAACAGTCTACACAACAGCATATAGAAGTAATCAGCAAGCTTGCAGATAAAATAGCAAAGGGTGATTATGATACCCGTATTGATGAACAGGAGTTTAAACGATAGCGAGTTTCATCTGTATATTACAGCGTTGGTAAGGTGTAGCCCGGCCTTCAATACGCTGAAAGCCCAGTTTTTCATAGAGTCTGATAGCAGGAGCCAATATTGTATTGCTTTCCAGGTACAGGTTTTTGCAGCCTGCAGCCTTGGCTTTTGAAATAATGGCCTGTCCTAACAGCCAGCCAATGCCTTTGCCCTGCACTGCTGGTGAGACCGCCATTTTGGCCATTTCATAATCATATTCAGGATCATCCATCCGAATCAGTGCGCAAACACCTACAGGCTCATGATTATACAGTGCTACCAGTATATAACCACCATTGCTGATGATATAGTCGTCTGGGTTATCAAGCGCCTTATAATCTGAATCTTCCATTTTAAAATTAGCAGAAATCCATTGTTCGTTCAGTGCTTTAAAAGCTGTTCTGTATGCTGGTGTATATGCTATTATATTAACTTCCATATGAGTCTGATTAGATTTTAGCTTGATATTCTGGTTTTGGTCTGATAAATTGAAAATATGTTACAAATATATTAAGTAGCATGGGGTAATTACTAAAACGTTTGCTATATTAATTCATATGAAGAAACTGTTATTTATCATTTTACTGCCCCTACACCTTGTTTTATTTGCTCAGCAGCCTGCCCGTTCTGGTAAGGGCGAACCGGCCAGTTTTAGAATTATTTATGGCAAACTGGTCTATGTACCCGGTAAGGGGGCAGCTGCAGAGGTGCCGGCTCCCACTGCAAGGAAATTTATAGGAACAGGAAAAGGAATGGGGGTGTTAACGCTGGACGGGCTTAGCAACACGAACATGAAAATTAAGCCTGGTACTTATTCAGGAATAGACATTATCAACCCTAAACATGTGAAAATTGACGCCCGTGATGTAATTATTGAAGCTGGTACCCTTGACATTTTTCAGGCTACAGATCTGGAAATTTCGGGCCTGTCGCTTATTAATCATAACTACCGGGCAGTAAATATACGCGGTTTCTGCAACCAGCTGTATTTCCATGATATGAACTTTAAAAACATTGCGAACACTACCATCTCTTATGAATATAATGGCATTTACGACGGCACTGATAAAACCGCCTCGATGGACTGGAAGTTTGAACGTCTTACTTTTGAAAATACAGGGACCGGGTTTTCTGCAGGCGGTGGTTTCGACTCAGCGGGCATTAGGAACCTCCTCAAGAATTTCAAGTTCCTGAACTGCACGATCAGGAATAACCAGGGCATTGGAAATATTGTTTACTCTGGGGCCATGGATAACTATGAGATAGCATATAATACTATTGACAATATTAATCATACTTTCCCATCAAATGCGCCGAATGGTATTCACAATGGCATTTTCATGATTATGGGCAATGGTTCTTTTCATGATAACCTGGTTAAGAACCATCAGGGAAATGCTATCCGGGCCTGGGGTATGAGCTACAACAATAAGGTAGGCGATATCAGTATCTATAATAATGTGGTATGGAACAGCTGGAAATACAGTGCTTTTGAAATACAGGTTACTCCGGATATGGCTGCATTCCTGAAAAGTTATCCGCAATGGGCAACCTATACAAATGCAAGGGTCTATAATAATACTGCCGGCCACCTGAATACCTCAAAGGATTGGGAAGGGCAAATGATCGATGTATACCATACCGGGGGCGGCACATTGCAGTATTATAATAACCTGGGTTTTGAGATGAACAGGAGCCAGGGTGAGATCACTAATATGATTAATTTTAACGGGGAGACCAAACTGATAAAAAACGCTGGCAACAGGTACTTAAAAACCATGAAACAGGCTATATGCGATACGTTGTCTTTCCGTTCGCTTTATAAGGGTATTGGTGCAAACAGGGCAGTTAGGTAAGTTTCTTTTTGAACAGTCCTACAGTTCTCTCCCAGGCTAACTTAGCTGCGGCCTCGTTGTATCTGGTTGGAGAGGTGTTATTATTGAAAGCATGGTTTACGCCGTCGTAAACATAAATCTGAAAATCGATATGATTTTCTTTTAGTGCCTGTTCATATGCAGGTATACCTGCATTGATACGTTCGTCAAGTCCGCCATAATGCATCATTACACTTGCTTTGATCTTAGACACTTCTGTTGCTTGTGGCTGCGCGCCGTAATAGGCAACTGAAGCTAATAACTTAGGGTCGTTAACAGCGAGTTTATTAGCCAGACCACCACCCCAGCAGAAGCCCATGCAGCCTGCCTTACCGTTTCCATCTTTTCTGCCGCGCAGGTATGTTAGGCCCAGCAGATAGTTCTGGAGGTTTTTTGCCGGATCCAGTTTGCCGATCAACTCGCGGCCTTTATCTTCATCGGCAGGTGTTCCGCCTAATGGCGACAAGGCATCTACACCCAGTGCAATAAATCCTTCTGCGGCAAGTTTTTTTGTAACATCGATAATATGTGGGTTGAGCCCCCTGTTCTCATGAATAACCAGTACTGAACCCAATTGCGTATTGCCCTCAGGCCTCACCAGAACACCTTTTATTAGGGCATCTACACCGGCATAGGTAATATTTTCTGTAACCAGTTTATCATCACTGAAAGCTGCAGCAGCCACATAATTGTTTTCCAGCAATGGCAATACGGTCATCGCAAGAGCCGTACTCCCCGTAAGTAACGCCAGTTTTTTAAGGAAGTCTTTCCTGTTGAGCTGACTATGTGTATACTGGTCGTATAAATTGATAATTTTCTGATCCATCTGCCAAGGTTTTAACCTATACAAGATAGTGATTATAGCGCAATAACTATAACCTATTTATTATCAGGATATCTTTTCTTCACTAAAGGCCATTCCCTGCAACCGCAATTCAATGGTATCCATTACTATTTTTGAAAGCCCTTTCAGCATATCTTCTTCTTTGCAGGAGAATGTTCGGGGCTCCATACCTAAAACGCAGATCGTACCTATCCTAAAACCATCTTCCGTAATTAGTGGGGCACCAGCGTAGAACTTGAAGCCCATTTCTCCTGCCAGCAGCGGATCTACCAGAAAACAGGCATCGGCACGGGATATATCTTCAAGCACGGTGACATTGTCTGTAAGAATAGCTTTTGAACATATACTGGAGTTTCTCGGTGCGCTTGATATTCCTTCCACCCCTATACGGGATTTCAGGTATACCTGTTCCTGATCGATAAATGATATCAGGCCTATTGGCAGGTCGAAAAACATAGTTGCCAGTTTGGCAATATTATCAAAAGCTTTTTCTGGCGCAGTATTGGCAATATTATAACGTTTTAGTGCCAGTACGCGTTGTTGTTCCGTTTCAGGGATATTGCTGTTTCCACAAATATCTTCCATTAGCTGTATTCAGGTTTAATGTTGTGTGTTTTTGTAACTTATTAAGCTTTAAGATACGTAGGTATAGCATAATTAGATTACACAACGTAAAATATAATTAAGGATATTTTACGTTGTGTAATATCAGAATGATGATTATTTGAGTGCGTGGCACTCTGTTTATAACCGGCTACATAACTGGGACAGGAATAGTAAGATCTGCCCAATGGAGTTCAAAACCCTTTGCGCCAACTGTATAGAGTAGACGTTCATTAAATGAGGCTGATTTTTTTGCTTTGGCAGTAACTACTAAAACATCTTTTGCAGGATCGTCTGTTGAATCGCCCCCGCGTTTGATACCCCATTGTCCAGTCTCAGAATTGAACATAATTTTCCATTCATTCTCTCCGGGCAAGGCATAAAGGCTATATTTTCCTGCAGGTAAGGATTTGCCTTGTATGGTTAAAGGCTGGTCTGTTTCAAAAACTGTTGCTTCATTAGCACCCGCACGCCATACTTTATTATAAGGAACCAGGTCGCCCCAGATTGTGCGGCCTTTCACTGCCGGGCTGCTGTATTTAATTGTAACGTTGGCTTTACCAATTTTGCCACTGGCTACAGCTGCAGGACTGGCCTTTTCCGGTTTACCGGCCTGTGCAAAAATAGCCGTGCTCAGCAGCAGGCAAAAAACGCTCAGTAAGCCAGTTCTTTTGATTGTGTTCGTTATCATATGTTTTAAGGATTTATTATTAAAAATAAACAATTAAAAACCTAAATAGCAATATGGAAATGTTCTTATTTTGTTAATTGATCATACAGCTTCTCAATATAATCATGCAGCAGCAGTAGTGCATTGCCAATTCTGCCTGAAGGCACCCTTAGCACTATATGAGTAAGGATGTAAATCAGAGTGATAACATCAGGGCAAGACTATAATTCTTTATTCGGATGTTTGTGTTGCGGGGCAGGCGCATGAAGAAATTGGGAAGTATATAAAACAAAATCTGCTCTGCATTTCTTTAAAAAGAGTGCTTTATGTGTACTGAACAGATATGGAAACCATTAAAATAAATAAAAGAAAAATATTGGCCCTGACTATTGCTGTGCTGATTTTGGGATTTATCATACTCACTGCAATAGTGTATTTTCTTCCAACAACGCTGATTGATTTAAATATATCATTGCGCATCCAGCGGTACCATAATGATGTACTGGATAAGATAATGGCTTTTATCAGTTGGTTTGGTACCATGCCCTGGTCGCTGATTACAGTATTAGTTACAGCTCTGCTTTTTCTGTTATTTAAACATAAAAGGGAAGCGGGGTTTATTCTGCTTACCCTTTCTTCAGGAGTGCTGAGCACAGTTATCAAGTTGCTTATTAACAGGGCAAGACCCGGAAAAGATGTAGTGAGGATTATTGAGATTACCAGACAGCAAAGCTTTCCAAGTGGGCACACCTTATTTTATACCGTCTTTTTTGGTTTTCTAATCATCGTAATGGGAAACCTTAAAGGTCTGCCTCAATATATCAGGATTACGGTGATGACCATTTCAGGCTTTATGATACTTACCGTTCCTTTTTCAAGAATATACCTGGGTGCACACTGGTTTACAGATGTGCTTGCAGGAGCAATTCTGGGCATCTTAAGTTTATTTGTGCTGGGATATTATTATCTGCCCAAGAAGAATGAACAGCGGCTGCCTGACGAATAAAGGCCTATGCTGCTGCTTTTTTACCGCGGTTAGACCGTGCAGTTCTTGAATACACTGATAATTCCCTGCTGAATAAAAACTGAAATAACAGTTTGGTATAGGAGGTATGGTAACCCAGATCATCATAGTGACTGCCGGCAAGTTTTTTAATCTCAGGCAACCTGTTCCAGGGAATGGACGGGAAATCATGATGCTCGTTATGGAAACCCACATTCAGGTTTACAACATTCAGCCTTCCATAATAACTTTTTGTTTCCTGATGGTCTCCATGTGTAAGAAAATGTTCCTGAACCCATCTGGCACCCAGCGGGTGCAGTCCGACAGAAAAAAAGAAGCTTAGTATCAGGAATACCAAAGATTTGAGGCCAAAAAAATAAATGATAATTCCTGTAAAAACTATCTGTACCAGCAGGTTAATAACCGTCCAGGTGTCAAACAGGTTTATTTCCTTTAAACGAATAGGACGTAATGCCTGAAAAATTGGATAAAAGAGCAGCCACAGCATTTTGCCTACTGCAGAATTATCAATCAGCTTCGCTTCCCAGCGGAAGGGCATATCTGCATCAAGCTCTTCCACGCCCTGATAGGAATGGTGTTTCATGTGATATTTAGTGAATGATACTGCACTGGGAAAAACCATGGGCAGATTGGCAGTGATACTGCTGATAATATTTAAGGTTCTGTTTTTAAAGACGAGGTTATGCGAACATTCGTGTATACAAACATACAGGGTATGGCAGGCAAAAGCCCCGATAAAATAAGCTGCGATAACAGTCCACCACCATGACTGGTCTTTCAAAACCCAGGCAAGTGTGATCTGGATGGCAACACATAGTAGAATAATCAGTGAAGTAAAGGGGTTGAGCCCAATCAGCTTGCGGATCTCAGGGTGTTCTTTAATAATCGTTTTAGTGCGTAACTTATGTGGTTCCCTTTCTTCGGACCAGTTGAAGCTTGTTCTTTTTTTCATCAGGCAAATGGCAAACAGTTAATAGACACGTAAGATAATACTATTCTTACACATTTAAAAGATGAGAATTTTGTAGCGAATGTTTTAGTGGAAAATATTGTTTGGTATAGTCTGGGTATCTATGTTTGAGGTAACAAATATAATCTTATGAAGATTTTACTTAAAACAGCGGGTCTGCTATTAATCTGTGCAGCTCTTACAACTGGTGTAAATGCTCAGATCGGCAAACGTTTAATTGTAGCACAAGATGGCAGTGGCAATTTTACCACTATTCAGGCAGCGGTTAATTCTGTACGTGACCTTGGCCAATGGCGGGTAACAATATTTATAAAAAAAGGGATCTATCATGAAAAGCTGGTTATCCCCAGCTGGAAAACTATGATTTCCCTGATAGGGGAGGACAAAGATGGAACCATTATTACCAATAGTGATTATTCTGGTAAATTTTACGCAGGGGGGCCAGATGCCTTTGGCAACCTCAAGTTCAGTACCTATACTTCTTACACCATGCTGGTACAGGGAAATGATTTCCGGGCTGAAAACCTTACTATTGAAAATGCTTCGGGGAAGGTAGGACAAGCGGTGGCTTTACATGTTGAGGCCGATCGCACTGTGATACAAAATTGTAAATTGATAGGCAATCAGGATACCTTGTATGCAGCAGTTGAAGGGAGACGGCAGTATTATAAGGATTGTTATATAGTGGGCACCACGGATTTCATTTTTGGAGAAGCAATAGCTGTATTTGAGCACTGCATTATCCGCAGCCTCGCCAATTCATACATAACAGCTGCAGCCACCCCTGCCGCACAACAGTTTGGTTTTGTGTTTTTAGAGTGTGAACTGCTGGCAGACAGCATGGTAACTAAAGTTTATCTGGGCAGGCCCTGGCGGCCTTTTGCTAAAACTGTATTCATTAAATGCAGACTTGGACAGCATATTGTTCCAGCTGGCTGGGACCCATGGACAGGGGATGCCATGTTTAAGGATAAGGAGAAAACTGCTTATTACGCGGAATATCTTAACACCGGTACTGGTGCTGTAAATCAGCTGAACTCAGCAACCAGAAAAAATGAACGGATACACTGGTCTAAACAATTAACAAGAAAGGAAGCTGGTAAATATACCTTTGAAAATATACTCGGAGGGCCAGATCATTGGACGCCCTTAGCAGCAATTCGCTAGCCAGTTTTAAAAATAAGAACTCCCTATGGGTTTAAGTTGTTATTGTAACGTCTATTAGTTGTATGGCTTGTTCCTTTGGCATCATCTTAGACAGTTGTCAGCACATTCTAACAGCCCTACATGGAAAACACCTTCGGAAAAAATATCATTCCCGAAAATGACCAATTACGCATTGAAGCCCTAAAAAGATATAAAATACTTGATACCCCGCCAGAAAACGCCTTCGATAACGTTGCCCGGTTAGCCACTCAAATTTTCAAAGTACCGATCTCGTTAATTTCATTGGTAGATGAGGAACAGGTATATTTTAAAGCCAACATAGGAATGGGCAGGGCAAAATCTACCTCCAGAGGAGTAAGTCTTTGCTCATTAGCTGTTTTGCAAACCGAAGTGACGGTGTTTGGAAACGCTCCTGATGAACCCTGCCTCTTAACTAATCCAAATGTTGCAGGTGCTTTTGGACTGAAATTTTATGCTGGTGCACCCCTGATTACACATGACGGTTTTATGATTGGTACCCTTTGTATTATTGATCAGACGCCAAGGGTATTCAGTACAGCCGACCGCGAAATTATGCAAAGTCTGGCGAAGATAGTGATGGATGAAATTGAGCTGCGCTTGTCGGCCACAGAGGAAGTTGAGAAACAACTCTCATATATTGAAGAAACCTCAACCATCAATGAGGAACTTACCGCTACCAATGAAGAACTTTATCAGATGCAACTGCAGCTGCTTGCAGCAAATGCGAGCTTAGCCGAAAGTGAAGAACTGAAAAATATAGCTATAGAACAGGCCAGGCTGGGATTGTGGTATATTGATCCGGATACCAGTGAGTTTATTTCTTCTGATCGTTTGAAAGAGTTTTTCGGCTTTAAGGCTACGGAAGTTATGACTTATCAGGCGGCAGTGGCCCAGATACCTGATGAATACCGGACGGAGGTGCTGCAGTCAGTTGATGAAGCAATGGCCAATGGGAACGCTTATGATGTGGTATACCCAGTTATTGGCTTTCATGATGATCGGAGGCGCTGGTTAAGGGCTACCGGTAAACTAAACCCTGCCATTAATGGAAAGCAGGAATATTTTTCTGGCACCATCATAGATATCACCGAACAGAAGGAAGATGACCAGCGAAAAAATGATTTTATCAGCATGGTAAGCCATGAGCTGAAAACTCCTTTAACTTCTATGAGCGGCTATCTGCAGATGCTGACAATTAAGTCGGCCAAAAACGAGGATACTTTTGTAACAGGGGTGCTTGATCGGGTAAACCTTCAGGTTAAAAAGATGGTAACCATGATTAACGGCTTCCTGAATATGAAACGTCTGGAAAGTGGTAAAATCCCTTTGTACAAACAGCGTTTTGATCTTGCACAGCTGATAAAGGAAACTGAGGAAGAAGCAATGCCTACAATTACCAATCATCAAATTCTGTTTGAGCAGGGGGATGCCGTTTACATTGAAGCAGACCGCGATAAAATTGGACAGGTAATAAGTAACCTGATCAGTAATGCTGTTAAATATTCAGATGCCGGTACACCTATCAGGCTTAGCTGTATAAATTCAGGTGAGCGGGTTCAGATTGGGGTGCATGATCAGGGAAGAGGTGTAAGCAAAGATGACCAGGCGAAATTGTTCGACCGGTTTTACAGAGTTGAAAATAAAGAAATGGAAACAATCAATGGATTTGGTATAGGTCTGTATCTCTGTGATGAGATTATTAAGAGACATGACGGCCATATCTGGATTGAAAGTGAACTCGGTGCAGGTTCAAATTTCTATTTTGAACTTCCTGTTTAACAACTGAACGCTGGATTATTTAAGCATTTTGAAGTTCTGAAATTATCAATTTTTTCATTTTCATCATTGCAGCAATAGCTGCCTGACCATGTACAGGATCGCTGATCCATGTGCCAAGCTGATCTGGTACAATCTGCCAGCTGATCCCAAACTTATCAGTGAGCCAGCCACAGGCTACTTCATCACCACCCTCGTCTGTAAGCTTGTGCCAGTAACGGTCTATTTCATCCTGCGTTTTGCAGTTTACTACAAAAGATATAGCATCATTAAAAGCCACCTTATGATCGGCCGAGCTGTCCATAGCTGTAACTGTATACTCATTGATATTAAACATAGCATGTTTAATCAGGCCGGGAATATCTCCTTCACCTTCCTGGTATTCCAGGATACCGCCAATTTCAGACAAAGGAAACAGTCCGGTGTAAAAATGGATGGCTTCTTCAGCTTTGCCGGCATTATGGCCTGTAAACATGAGCGACGGGGTAAATTTTTGCACTCTGCTTCCATCCTGACTGGTAAACAGCTGCCATGATACCCCAAATTTATCCTGAATCCAGCCATAACTAATGCTCCAGGGATATTCATCCAAAGGCATGAATATTTTGCCCCCCAAGGTAAGTTTATCCCAATAACGCTGTGTTTCTTCCGCAGATTTAGCTGTCACCATAATTGAGATGGCAGCATTGGGCTGTGATTCCGGACCTTCATTTAGAAGCATCAGTAATTGTCCGCTTAAATCCAGTAGTCTGACATATGGCGAAGTTTGAACAATTTTCCCTTCTGCGAAAGTGTTAATATAGAAATCTGCTGCCTCTTCGGTTTGTCCCTTAAGGGCAATACATGGATAAATGAGATTGTTCATTGCTAATTTTCACTTAAGTCCTTTAAAATATTTAAAGCGGCCGGCCAGGCATTGTTAAAGAACTCTTCCAGTTCTTTGGTGCCGGTCAGGTCTATACTCAACAGCGTTGCGCTTTCCTCTTCTTTAAAGGTGTAATTTTCAAAGCTTCCTTTCCAAACGTCAACTTCCTCGCCTGTATTGACTTCCTGATCACCTTTTAACACTCCCAGATACTGCAGGGAGATAAACTTCGCAGGAATATTTTCTGCTACCTTTGCAATCATACCCCCTTTTTCACCATTATGATCTTCACCGATAAAGCTTATTTTACTATCCTTGTCCCAGTTACCTTCGTAATACGAAACCGGACAAAAGGCAGTTGTCCACAGCCTGTATTTTTCCTGATCAATCATCGTTTCATAAACCTTTTGTGCAGCTGCATCAATCTTAATTTCATAATGCAGTCCAATCTGTTCATGTAAATTTTCCATATAGTGCCTAAAATTATCCAGAATATTTTGCCATCCTGTACGCTGCATCTCATGAGGATTCTGGTCTTCAGCTTCAAAGCTTTCTGCAATATGCGTTGTATTGCCTTTTGCAGTAAAAGTAACAGTCATTTTTCTGGAATCATCTAAGGTGATATCGAGATAGGAAGCGGGTATTACTTCATTGAAGACTCCACTGAAGTCGAAACCAAAACTACCATCTTTAGCTTCCATTCGATAACAGAATTTTCCGCCGGGCTTGAGGTCTATTACAGCACTGGTGGTATGCCAGTCTGGCGAGGCAGTATTCCATTTGGTAATATCATGTTCGCTGATCCACATTTGCCATACTTTCTGTATAGGGGCATTTACAGCAGTTTCAATCTCAATGATTGTTTTGGTAGGAGTCTCCATCATCAGGTGAATTAGTAATATTGTTTACCAAACTTACCTTTCGGCGGGCATATTTATGAGGGGCAAGCACGACAAATAGAGGGGTATATCAGGCCATGATTTTGAGCGGCCGGTTAATACAGCGTAAAAACAATAAAATCCGAAATTCTTAGTTCAGGTAACTGAAATAAGAACTTCGGATTGAAGGGATGTCTGGAAATACTAACTAGCCTTTTTTAGCCATATCAATCATCATTGATATTTCATCTACGGCCGCTTCATTACTGCCGTCAAAACCCATCAGGCTGAATCGGATATTTCCCTGCGGATCAATTACGAATTTTGAGGGTATACCTTTCACTTTATAATCGCTTACCACTTTATTGGTCTTCGTTTCAGGATCTTTTAAATCCATCAGAACCTGGAAAGTGTATTTCTGTGATTTGATATATTCGTCTGCGTCTTTGACTGCATTGTTATCTTTTTCCCAGGTATGGATAAAAAGGAAAGCAACGTTAGGGTCGGCCTTAAATTTATTTACCGCCATCTGCATAGCAGGGAAGGAAGCTTTACATGGTGCACACCAGGTTGCCCAGAAATCCAGTATCACCACTTTGCCTTTTAGGCTGCTTAGGCTAACTTTATTTCCCTGCAGGTCTGTAAGGTTAAAATCTGCTGCTGCACTTTTGGTCATTTCCTTATTTAATTTTTGCTGCAGGTTGGCAATGATACCATTCCTGATTTCGGCTTTGTAAGTATCAAATCCCGCTTCGCTTCCTTTTAATGTGATGTATAACTTTTTAAAAGCAGCACTCATTTCATCATTGGCTTTACCAGACTTTACCGCTTCCTCTAACCGGGTGTAAGCCTCCTCATTTCTGTTTAAAGCGATCAGGATCTTTGCATACTGAAAGTTGGCAAATGGGGAAGGAGTTTTTGAACCCTTCATAGAAATATCTGCATATTTTAATGCTTCATCATATTTTTTCTGCTCTATCAATATACCCGCATAAGTCAGGCACATGCCTAAATAGCCCGAAGCCGAAAACTTAGCTGCATTGCCATCACCCATTTTACCTTCATAAAAAGGCCGGGTACTATCAATCGCTTTTTTATAATACACCGCAGCGTTGGCAATATCACCTTTCTTATAAAATGTTTGTGCCAGTCCGCTATAGCCATTTCCTTTCCAGAACTCTGCCTGCAGTTTACCTGCGTACTCAATTGCTTTGGCGGTGTTTTTTTCTTCAGCATACCCAATAGCAATGGAAGAAACAACATAGTCATAAGTAATCAGATCTTCCCCAGAGCCTACCGGAGGAAACTTTTTAATCCATACCTTGTATGCCGCTTCTTTTTCCTGTGGCGTTTTTAGCGGGAAAATATCTTCATTCACTGCTTTGCTGCGGGCTCTCGCGCCAGCGGGAAATTTAGTCAGTTCCACAGCCAGCAATGAATCAGATATTCTGTTCTGCTTCAGATTATAATAGTAATTGATAGCCATATCCATATCCTTTTCGCTATCTGAGGCTGCCAGCTGCTGAAGTTTTGTATTTAGCAGTGCTTTGTCTTCAGCGCTCTGAGAAGCCATAAGTTTATTTAAATAAGCGCGGGTGGTATCAGCAGGTAAGGATTGGGCTAATACTGTATGGGTTGACAAGGCTATGGTCAGTGACAGCATACCCATAACTTTATAATACTTGTTTATAGTTTTCATAATAATTTTGGATGTTTAATTATTGATTTTAAATGTTAATAACCAGGGTTTTGTGTGAGTGAGTTGTTCAGCAAAATCTGGCTTTGCGGTACGGGGTAAAGTACAGCTGTTGGCTTATAGGTTGCTGGTTTTATAGCCCCAATAACTGCATCTGCACGGCTGGTACGTTTAAGATCTAACCAGCGGTGTCCCCATTCCCCAAAAAGCTCTACTTTTCTTTCCTGTTCAATTGCCGAAAGCATTTGCGCCTGTGTTAAAGATGCACTTACAGCTGGTAGGGCAGCCCTGGTTCTGACCATATCAAGATCTACTTTGGCCGTGCCAAGGTTGCCTTGCTGTGCACGGGCTTCTGCGCGGATCAGGTACAGCTCAGCGAGCCGTAGCGCCACACTATATTCGTTGCCGGTACCGGTATTTACCTTGTACTTGTTAATACCATAATAGATCTTTCCGGCAATGGTTTTTGTTATTGTCCAGCTGCTGCGGCGCAGGTCTGCAGCGCTTTCAAATGACTGGTAAGTTTCGTTTCTCAGCGTATAAGCCGGAACCACAGTAGCCAGGGTAACATAATTGCTGCCGAAGAGTGAAACACCAGAGATATTGGCAATCTGCCAGATGACCTCATTACTGGTATTCAGGAAGGCCGCATCCGGAGCCGGCAGGCTGTATACATTGGAAGCAATTACCTGTGTAGCCTGAGTTTCGGCCGCGGTGTAATTTTTTTGATAAAGGTATACCCGTGCCAGCAGACTGCAGGCCGCATATTTATTGATCCTGCCCCTGAAAGTACCAGTGTAGGATGTAGGTAGAAGATTCTGCGCCTCAGTAAGATCGGCTATAACCTGGGTATAAACTGCCGAAGCAGGAGAACGCGGTAGCGTAGCATTTTCAAAAGCTGCGTAGTCATCTTTTAAAGGTAGAGGCACATCTCCATACAGGTTTACCAAATAAAAATAGGTAAATGCCCGTATAAATTTAGCTTCACCTAAGAGCTGATTTTTCAAGGCCGGAGTAAGGGTACTGCTGGATGATAAACCACTGATTACATTGTTCGCATTTTTAATTAATGCGTAGGAGAACTGCCAGGTATTTGCCGCCAAAGAATTCGTATTTGTGACCGCATTATTGGCAAATTCAAGGTAAGAAGCATCAGTAGCATTGTACTGAAGATCATCTGCAGAGATTCCGCTCAGGAATGAATATAGACCAACACTGCCGATGGCGCCGTTATTATTGGCGTATAGACCCAGCACTGTACTCTGTGCCGATGCATCTGTTTTAAAGGCATCTTCAAATAAAATCTGGGTAGGTGGGGCGCCTATTTCAACAAATTTTTTACAGCTTGCCGTGCTTAGCACAACTGCAACAGTTAGTGATTTTAACAGGAAATTTTTATATGTTTTTTTCATGATTAGCAATTAGAAAGTACAGTTAATACCAAATACAATTGTTCTTAAGGGCGGTAATACCTGTCCGATAGTTCCGGTTCCAAGTCCTGAAGGTCCTCCCTGCACGGTAGTTTCGGTATCATAGATATATTTGTTTTTTGCCCAGGTATATAGATTCTGGCCCTGTACAAATACACTGCAGTTAGACATTTTAACCTGTTTTACCCATTGCGCAGGAAGGTTGTAACTCAGATTTACTGATCTCATTTTGATGTAGGAAGCATCGCCATACACAGCATCTGACGATGTGTACAGGTTATATGAATTGTAAATGGCTGATCCCGCATTGGCTGTAGCACCAGGAATGGGCGACGAAGTGTTTGCAGGCGACCATCTTTCGAGCCAGGCATCATTTTGGTTAACCAGCGCCCCTGGTCTGGTATTAAGTATCTGGGTTACTCCGAACCTGTGGTTAAATTGAAAAAACACCCCTAATTCAAAGTTTTTAAATGTAAAGGTATTATTGAAACCACCAAAAAATGGTGTACCCAGGTCTGCCGTATAACGGTCGTTGGTATTAATAATCCCATTTCCGTCTCTGTCTTCAAATGTAGCAGTACCATTAGCTGGGTTAACACCAGTATAATGATATAACCTGATCAGGTTTATTGATTCGCCCACAACATAACTTGTAGAATAAAATGATTTATCCAGGTCAGGGAACTCCAGCAGTTTGTTATCAGTGAAGGTAAAGTTTACTGAGGTTTTCCAGCTGAAATTCTTAGTCATAATATTGCTGGAATTCAACTCAAGTTCAAGGCCTTTGTTCTGAATTTTTGCAGGTAAATTGGTGCTGTATGAATTGTAACCGGTTTGGGTAGGCAGGGCATTACTGGTAATCTGGTCTGAAGAGCGGTTTCTGTAATAGTTGGCCGTAAAGGAAATACGGTCTTTGAGGAAACCAAGGTCGATGGCAAACTCAAGCTTCTTTGTGGTTTCCCATTTGATATCTGCATTAGGTATTGTAGTCACTACCGTTGCGGCATTGCCTAGATAGGCAGTGGTAGATGAATACAGTGGCAGGTACAGGAAATTTGAAATCTGATCATTTCCGGTTGTTCCAAAACTAGCTCTTAACTTACCAAAGCTAAGGAAAGCGAGGTTGTTTTTGACAAAGTCTTCCTGTGAAAACACCCATCCTGCACCTATTGCACCGAAATTTCCAAACCGGTTGTTAGGCCCAAACCTTGATGATCCGTCTCTTCTGAAGGTAGCATTGATCAGGTACTTCTCTTTCCAGTCGTAGTTCACTTTTCCAAAAACCGCGTTGTATTTATAAGCGAGGATATTGTTATAGGAAACAGTGGTTGTACCTGCACCGATCAGTGAGCCGAGCAGGGCTTCATTGCTGTAATTGGTTCCATTAATATACAGTGAATTGGAAGTGTTTTTCTGATAGCTGGTACCAATCAATACACTCAGTTTACCGTCAGCTATAGTTTTTACATAATCCAGCGTAGGTTCAATGATCCAGTTTTGTGCTTTATTATTGGTAAATGCTGCACTGCTGGTTGGATTATTTGCAGGGTTTTGTGAAGAAGCCGGTGTAGTATTATTCTGGTCAAGCTGTGTGATGGTGTATCCAAAATTTGCTTTAGCCGTTAAACCCGGTAAAATAGTGTATCTCAGGTTGGCATTGGTAATAAGATTGGTGGTTACACCATTATACCTTCTTAATAAGGTAGCCAGGGGATTAGTGAACCCTGTTGCCCAGAACAATTTACCGGCAGCGTCATATAATGGAAGATTTGGCGGCAAATTATAAACCGAAGAAAGATCTGAGGCCGGGATATTGGTATTATCATTAGTATAATTTACCATGAAGGAGGCATTAAACTTTCTGTCTTTGGAATTATGATCGAGATTTAGCCGTGAGGAGAAACGCCGGTCACTGTTATCACCAGGAAAGACAGTACTCTCTCTGCGGTATGCAGAATTAAAAAAGAAACGGGTTTGTTCATTACCGCCCGACATGTTTGCCTGCAGATCGGTAATATGGCCCGTTCCTCCGATAAGCATTTTCTGAAAGTCTGTACCATTGTTCTGGTCCCAAACTGTGAGATCCGGAGCATTTGTAGCATTTGGAGTTACTCCGTCATTACTGAACCCTTCTCTGCGAAGTGCCAGGTATTGCTGAAGGTCAAGCATGGGAATAAAACGGTTAACTTCAGTAAAACCTGTATTCAAGTTGACTCCTATTTTGGTACTGCCTGACTGGCCTTTTTTGGTAGTGATCAGCACTACTCCGTTGCTTCCTCTCGATCCGTAGATGGAGGTGGCATCTGCATCCTTTAATATGTCTATTCTTTCAATGTCGGAGGGATTAATCATTCCGAAAGGACTGATCCCGCCACTGGCACCGGAAGTTCCAAAAGCGTTGAGGTTATCTGTTGCAGGGCTACCTCCATTGAAATTAGTAAAGGGCACGCCATCTATCACGTAAAGGGGGATACCACCTTGCGACAGGGAATTCTGGCCCCTTATCTGTACTTGCACCGCACCACCGGGCACTCCGTTATTCTGAGCTATAAGCACTCCAGACATCCTGCCAGATAATGCGGCCAAGGGGTTTCCAACGGGTTGTTTGGCAATATCACCTGCAGTAATAGAGGCTATTGAGCCAGTGCTGGTCCTTCTTGTAGTGGTACCATAACCGATAACCTGTACTTCGTTAAGACTGCCAACCTCGGGTTTAAGTTCAATTTTAAAAGTAGTCTGGGTACCCAGAATTATTTCACGGTTCACATAACCAATATAACTGATCATCATAACCGCGTTTTTGTCTTCTGGTATGCGGATACTGAATTGCCCGTTGCCGTCGGTAGTAGTGGCAATACTGTTTTTATTCCGGAAACGTATAGAAACCCCTGGAAGGGGGTTCCCGTTTTCGTCTGTTACTGTACCAGAGATTGTAGCTTGTCTGTTATTAGCTGCTGACTGGACCGGATTTAGCTTGGAGACCAGGATTTTGTTGTCTATCTGTGTATAGGTAAACCCTGTGCCGGTAAACAACTGGTCGAGTAATTCTTTAACAGAACGTTCCTTTAATGGCAGGCTGGCGGTTAGTAAATCTTTGAGTTCATTATTTCGGTACAGGAACCTGAACTGGCTCTTTTGTTCAATTTTTTTAATGGCCGATATGATACTCTCGTTGTTTAAACCTAGGATAATCTGCACCTGCTGTACCGGCTGGGCATTAATTTCAAGTGCAAACAAAACCTGAAAGGACAGGGAAAGGATAAAGGCGGTAACTAAGCTGATGCGCATAAGCTGGCGTATTAAAGATCGCGGATGGGAAGCAGTATTGAAGACGTTATTCTTCCTGCCTTCTGCCAATTGTGCAGAAAAATACATAGTTTTAAATGTTTTAAATGAATCTTGGAGAATTGTTTAACACAGAGATACAGTTAGCGCTGTATCTTTTTTAACCTCCCTGTTTAGCGACAGGGGGGCTTTTCATTTAAATACGTAGCTGGTAAATTTCTTTCATGTTGTTAGGTTTTCGGTGAAAAGATTAATTATGATTTATTCAGGGTTCACATCCATTGCCTTTGATGGTTATGCCGCCGGCGATGTGAAGGTATTCTGCATTGTTAAAGGAACAGATGAGTTTAAGAATCTGATCCAGGGATTCGCCGTTCAGGAAAGTAGCGGTGAACCGGCAGTTGGCAACCTTTGTGTTATCGAAAGTGATAGGGATATTAAAACGGGCTGATAATCGCTGTGCTGCCTCATTCATAGAAACATCATCAAAAAAGATATCGCCCTGCTGCCATTCTATACTATTTCTGGCGGTAACCTTCTGCAAATTGTATCTCTTATATAATTTGCTGAAAACGATCTGCTGATCTGGAAGTAAGATGTTAACCGTCTTATTATTTTCTGCTACGCTTACTTTGCCCCTGGTTACCGTTACGGTAATGTTTTTTTCTGTTGGATAAGCTCGGATATTAAAAGCCGTTCCAAGTACAATAGTTGTTACTTTACCGGCATTTACCAGAAACGATTTGTTCACATCGTGCCTGATATCAAAATATGCTTCCCCAGTTAGTTCCACTTTTCGTACTGCACCGGGAAAACCCTGAACGTAAGAAATTCTGCTGTGATTATTCAGCACCACCGTGCTGCCATCTGGTAGAATAACCTGACGGTGTTCGTTTCCCGTTTCGGCAAATAATAGCTGCTCAGCTTTCGGTAATTTATTGTGATGAATTGCTGAAGCCATCTTATTATTTTTGCCTGTAGCCGGCCTGTTGTACAATATGGTAGCAGTAATACTTGCTATGCAAAGAAGAGCAGCCCATCCAATCCATTTTAGGCGTTTAACCGAAAAGTTGACTGCCTGGGTTTTTACAGGGCTCATCATGACCTGCTGCAAGATTTGATCAGAAATTTTTTGGTCCAGTTCAGTCTCAGATGCCTTTTCCCACATCCGGTCCAGCGCAGCTTCAATATCTGCACTGTTATTATGATCTTTCAGTAAAAGCATGAACTCTTCCAATTCAGAAGATGTACATTTTTTGCTAATGTATTGCTGAAGTAAATAATCAGATCTCTCTATTTCCATTGCAGTAGTTTACACAAGAATTTTCATTCTTTCTTAATACTGACACCTGAAAATTCAAAAGGGAGTAGTTGAAACCGGGTTATTTTAAAATAAATAATAAAAGAGCCATAGCATTTATGCCATCATGAGCATTTAAATGTTCGCGGAGGGATTTTATAGCCTCCCGTAAATGGGATTTTACCGTTAAAGGTGATATATTGAGCTGTTTTGCCACATCTTTTTGTTTGAAACCTTCCACATGGCAAAGATTGTATATTAATTGCTGCTGTTTTGGTAACTTTTGAATAGCTGAATCCAAAATTCTTTTGGTTTCATTATACTGAATTGAAGCTTCTGTAGCAGAATCAGATTCGGTATTGCTTAGATGAATAAGATTATAGTTTTTTTGCTGCAGGGCTATCTTTCTCAGTGCATTAAGCGTATCATTTCTGACAATAGTTCTCAGGAAGCCCCCGAAATTGGTTATCTGGTGCAGGTTTTCTCTTTGGAGCCAGAGCTTGATAAAGGTTTCCTGCACAATTTCCTGAGCAAGTACTTCTGAGTCAAGAATCCTGAGCGCATAAGCATATACTTTATTTTTATAGGAATTATAAAGAACGCCAAAAGCTTGCTGATCTCCCCGGGCAATTTTATCCAGGATCAGTTTTTCCTCCGCCATGTCCTTTTCCATAAGGCTAATATATCAATTAATTCAGTTTTAGAACCGCTGATGATAGTTTTTGTAACATTAGTAAATAAAGACATGATGCCTGTGCACTGTTCCTTATTGCAGGTATCAAGGTAGTTGGCGGTACATTAAAGAATGCTTAGTATGCCATTAGTGTACCTCTACCATAGGTTTTTCGACAAAAAGGTACACTTTACCTATACCAGGGGCATTCACATGGTTTACTTACCCACAGCTGAACTGCCGTGAAGCCCAGGCTAAAATACTATCTTAAACAGCAATCCTTAAACAACATAGCCCGGAAAAATTTCCAGGCTATGTTGTTTAAGGATTGCTGATCATTATGCTGATAGGCATGATGAGGGACTAACTATTGTATATGCTAAAAAATAGCGTATTATTTAGCTGCAACTCTCCACACTGTACTGCTAACATCATCAGCAACTAATAATGAACCATCTTTGGCTACGGCTACATCAACCGGGCGACCATAAACTTCGCTCTTTTTACCATCTGCAATAAAGCCGGTTAAGAAATCTTCCAGTTTACCGGCAGGTTTCCCATTTTTAAATGGAACAAATGCCACTTTGTAACCAGATAACTGTGATCTGTTCCATGAGCCATGCTGCCCTATAAAGGCACCGTTCTGATATTGTGCCGGAAATTTATTGCCGTTATAAAATGCCAGACCCAGAGATGCAGTATGCGAGCCGACTGCGAAATCTGGTGCTATGGCAGCTTTTACCAGTTCAGGGTTTTTCCCTTTCATCCTTGGGTCTTCATTCTGTCCGTAGTATGAATAAGGCCAGCCATAAAAAGCACCAGGTTTAACACTTGTGATATAATCTGGCACCAGTTCATCTCCTAAACCATCACGCTCGTTAACTGCAGTCCATAAGGTCTTACTGCCCGGATACCAGTCTAATCCTACAGGATTTCTCAAACCTGCAGCATAGATTTTTTCGCCGCTGCCATCAGGGTTAACTTCCAGAATGTTTGCGCGGCGCACTTCATTTTCCATACCGTTTTCGCCAACATTACTGCCAGACCCTACAGAAATGTATATTTTAGAATTATCAGCACTGGCAATCAGGTTCCGGGTCCAGTGGTTATTATATCCGCCAGCAGGTAAGTTTACTATTTTCTTTCCTTTGGCGGTAATTTTGGTGTCCCCAGTTTGATATGGGTATTGAATCAATCCATCAGTATTGGCAACATAGAAAGAATTACCAATGATCAGCATACCATAAGGCTGGTTTAAACCAGTAAGGAATTGCGACTGCAGTTCAAATTTTCCATCATTATCTTTATCTCTGAATAGCAAAACTGTATTAGCACTTTCGCCGCCTACTTCAGATTTCGATTTACCAGATACGGCACCTGCAATTTTCTCTTTCAGATCGCGCTCAGAATTTGACAGGGCAACAAAAATATCACCATTAGGGGCAATATATATACTTCTCGGACTTTTTATTTTGGTGGCAAAAGCCGTAACAGTAAAGCCTTCTGGTGCTACCGGGGTTTTGCCGGCTGGCCATCCAATAACCTTACTGAAATTATTTTTTGCCGCATTGGTATCGGGAGCTGGAAGGTTTAAAGCTTCAGCAGCAATGCTATCAGTAGTTACGCTATCTTTTTGCGTACCCTTATTGCCAGAATTACAAGCAACAACAAGTGGTGCCAGTGCAAGTAAAGAGAAGAATCTATTCATGGTTATCTGTTAATTATGCGTATTATCTGATAGCCAAACGTTAGCCACTTAAATATTGTTTGAACATTTTGAGGAATCTGGCGTTGTGCAGCGGGGAAGCCATTATGAAACATTTAAAAATGCTGTTTAGACACGGCTTAAGTATTGCCACTTTAGTTATTATTTTATTTCAACCTGAAAAGGTATCTGCACAAAATCAGGAGAATGGAGCATGGCTGTTTCTGTCGCATACGCAGCAGCTGAACAAGAAATTTGATATACTGGCAGACGTACAATTGAGGTCGGCTGATCATTTCAGCACCTTTTCTGCTATCTTATTAAGAACTGCGCTAAGCTATAATTTTGATAAAGCTCACTCTTTTGCGGTGGGATATGCACATAAGGGCGATTGGGAAATGGAAGATGATCATAAAGTTTATGTTCCAGAACACCGCGTATATGAGCAATATCTTTATAATTTTAAATTGCAGCGAATGGAAATGATGGTGAGGGGGAGATTAGAGCAGAGACTTGTGATGGACGAAAAGTATGAGTTTTCACAACGTGCCAGATTATTGCTGAGTGCGCAGATTCCTTTAGTGACGGACAAGGACTTTACTAAAGGGATTTACGCCAATATACAAAATGAAGTTTTTCTAAATGTTCAGCATAAGGAAAGGGTTAATGGAAGTCTGCTTGATCAGAACAGGCCTTATATTTCTGCAGGTTACCGTTCCGGCAAAGCATTGGATATGGAATTTGGTTATACACGCTGGTTTCAGCGAGAGGAAGATGGGGATAAGGTCACGCATGTGATGCAACTGATGATAACCTCCAAATTATAAATGCTGACTAAACTTTACATGTACTTTTCTGTTTATGCCTGAAAGAATATACTATGCATAACAGACCACACGTAATTTGCCATATGATGTCTACTGTAGATGGTAAAATCCTTACTGCTACCTGGGAAGAGCCGGAATTGGTAAAAACCTTTTCGGGTGTTTTTGAAACCTATCATGATACCTTTGATAGTGAGGCATGGCTATGCGGACGGGTAACTATGGAGAAGGACTTTACTGAAGGCATACAGCCTGAACCGGAAAAGCCTCAAGCTCCAATTGCCCGGGAGGCTTATATAGGTGATTCAAATGCAACCTCGTTTGCCATTGCTATTGACGCACATGGAAAACTGGGCTGGGAAAGTAATACAACCGGTGGTGACCATATTATTGAAGTATTAACTACTCAGGTTGATGATGATTATTTGAACTATCTGCAAAAAAAAGGAATCTCCTACATCTTCGCCGGAGATAGGGAAATAGATTGTAAGTCTGCGCTGGAGCAGCTTTCGGACTTGTTTCCAATTAAGACCATTATGCTTGAAGGAGGTGGCCACGTAAATGGATCATTCCTTAATGAGGGGCTGATTGATGAATTAAGCCTGCTCATCTTGCCCATAGCAGATGGAACCGCTAACACACCGACCGTTTTTGAAGTAAGTGATTATTTAACAAAACAGCCAGCCTCGTTGCTGAAACTTAAACAGGTGAAGAAGGTAGAACAGGATGTAATATGGCTAAAATATCACTTCGAAAAACCTGAGTAAAAATTAGGACTTACTATTGTATGGAGGCGGTGTATCAGATAAAACGGAATTTTTCTTCTTCAAGATCAAGATACTTTAGCTGTCTCCGTACAATTTCTTCATTCAGGTTTTGCTCATCCGAATTCTTTTTATGCAGCCATGCTCTTTGCTGATCTAGCAAATCAAGGTAGATTTTTTTAGTTTGATCAGCCGAGCCAGACTCATTGTTCCAGATATCCTTATCTTCCCATTTACGGGCAATTATTTGAAGGAAAGCCTGGCTTTTCAGTTCCTCGGCATAGTTGCTTTTTAGATAAGATAATGCGAAAGCTGCCATCTCGGCGCGCAGTTGGTGTTCGGTCTCTTCTTCAGTTTCCAAATGATCAGGATCGTCTAGTTTGATTTTCTTTAGCAGCACTGGCAGTGTTAATCCCTGCAGCAGCAAAGTGAGGAGGATTACAATAAAGGTAATGAACAAAATCAGGTTCCGCTGTGGAAAAGCTGTACCATCAGCAAGATGAACCGGGATTGAAAGAGCCGCTGCGAGTGATAATACGCCGCGCATTCCTGTCCAGCCCAGCATGAGCGGAGCTTTGATACCAGGATTACGGCTATCTGCCACTGTAATGAAATTTCTGGCTACCAGCGTTACCAGCACCGCTCCAAAAGCAGCCAAAAACCTGCAAAGGACCAGCACCCCGGTAACCAGTACGCCATATCCAATTGCTTTACCAATAGTTACAGTACCCAGACCTGCCGTAATTTCAGGCAGATCAAGTCCGATCAGCGTGAATACCAAACCATTTAGAATAAAACAGAGGCTTTCCCATACATTAACTCCGTGTAGCCTCGAAGAACTGCTGAGAAAAATATGTCGCTTATTTGATAAAAACAAACCACCACTAACCACTGCGAGTACTCCTGATGTATGTATCTCTTCTGCGGCGATGTACATCAGATAAGGAGTGACCAGGGTAAGCACAATATCTATATTTGTATCAGTAGGCATATATTTATGAATCTTCATAAATACCAGCCCGATGGTAAGACCTATGGCTATACCGCCAATCAGCATCCATGAGAAACTTAACAATGCATCCTGCCATATAAATTGCCCGGTGGCTACAGCTATGAAAGCAAAGCGAAAAATGATCAGGGATGAAGCATCGTTCAATAAGCTTTCGCCCTCCAGTATAGAAGAAAATCTCTTAGGAACAGTTACGAATTTAAGTATGGCCCCGGCACTGACTGCATCGGGCGGTGAAACAATACCACCCAGCAGAAAGCCAAGAGCCAGAGAAAAACCAGGTATGAAATAGTTGGCTGCAAAGGCTACAGATAAAGCACTTATGAATACAACGACGAATGCGAAGCTGCTGATTATACGGCGCCATTTCCATAGTTCTTTCCATGAAATTGCCCATGCAGCCTCATAAAGAAGTGGCGGAAGGAAAATAATGAAAATCATTTCCGGATCAATATGAATCAGCGGAATACCTGGAACAAAACTGATTCCCAACCCCGCCAAGACCAATAATACGGGATACGCAACCCTTATTTTGCTGGCCAGCATCATTAACAGCACAATAGCTATCAGCAGACCCAGGTAAAACGGAAAGTTTTCAAGCATTTCTCTTTCTATAAATGATAAGTGAGTGTTGTATAATACATGCCACCGATAGAGGGCCCACCAAGATAAGAATAGTAATAACGATTTAATAAGTTGGTAGCACCTAATTTTATACCTAGCTTGTTTTGCATAAAGTCATAATTTACCTGTGCATCAATATTGCCATAGGCCTTAACTTGTCCATTGACTAAAAATGATTGCCAGTAGTAACTGCTCTGATGTTTGTACATTACAAGGAAACTTAAACTTTTAAGTACATGCTCCCCGCCCAGGCTCAAATTGGTAACCCATTCTGGTGTATTGAATCCATCTTCAAAGCCATCATTATTTTCCTTTTTGCTTAATTTGGCATAAGCAACATTTCCGGCGAGGGTGTATTTGCCAAAGAGCATATAACTTACGCCCAGACTGCCGCCAACATTATAAACCACGCTCTGCGAATTAGTGTACAGCCGGTACCTGTTTTGCTTGTTCCGGTCGTTCAGATAAAATGGAATAGAATCAGTTTTTGCGGTATTGGGAATATTCATCTCTACCTGTGCAATAAAATTCTTGTACCTGTTGTAATAAAAATCTGCATCAACTTTAAGGGTATTGGCAAGGAACAGACCTTTGTAACCAAGTTCCAGAGAGTTGATGTGTTCTGGTTTAAGGTATGTATATTTATTTTTTACCAGCAGGTCCTTTTCTTTTTCAATAGCTGCATTGGTACTGAGCCCATTATTAAAGTCGTTGGTTACTGCTGCCTGAAACTGATCAATGGAGCTGCGGAGATAGGCATTTTCGAAGACACCATCAGACATCACTTTCAAACCGCCAACTCTTTTTACCCCTCCGCTGTTTACATTGGAAAAAGCCTCGAAAATACTTGGAAACCTCGAGCCGCTCTGGTAAGACATTCTGATACTCTGACGCTGGCCAGGGGTTAGCACTGCAGTAAATCTAGGGTTAAGTTTTAATCCGAAATAATCGTTCTTATCCGCTCTCAGGGTAGCTGTAATTTTCAGCAGGTTGTTAAATAGGTTTTGTCCTGCCTGCAGAAAGCCTCCTGTTTTGCCATAACTGAAAGTTTCAAAGGTTTTCCCCTGGGCAGGATTTACAAAGTAGTTTCCGTCAGGCCTGATGATATAGGTCTGGTAATCTGCACCAGCAAGCAGGTCTAAACCCGTGCGTGCACTAAAATCTGTGGCAATAGCTTTTGATATGTCGGCCTGCGCCTCAGCATGTATGAGGATATCTTTAACACGCAGGGCAGAACCAACGTCCCAGTTATTCACATCGGCAAGTTCCGTGAGCTTATTTTTGAAAGCAGCTGTTCCGGGCTGTAGCCTGCCCTGATCTGCTGCCAGCCTGGCAAGATTGAGCGCCTGAAGGGTGCTGGTGCCGCTTTGTGCTATTGCACTGTTAAAGGCACTGGTATAATCTGCATACCATTTGTCGTCCGATTTAAAACTGCGGTCCTGGTTTTCGGCAGCCGAACGCAGGTTATATGATTTACCTGTGTTTTCTGAAGTTACAAAAGCCCTTGCCTGGAATATATCAGATTTTAGTTCTACAGCATGTTGCTGAAGTACATAGTCCTTTAATGTAAACCTGTTGGCGCGCTGATACACATTATCGATAGCAGCAATACGATAGGTGTAACTGATCATGGTGTTTGGCGACAACTTATAATACAGGCCTAAATCTGCTTTAACATTCTGGATGGTATAGTCTGTCATATCTTTCTCCAGGTAACCCGTGCGGGCAACCTGATAAGAGCGGCCCTGAAGGGTAATTCTTCTCCGATTTGAAGATTCATTACCATAACCACTTACAGGATCGTAGGCGGGGTTATTCACACCGCCGCTCAAACCCACACCTGCGTTGGCACTGGCATTCAGGTCTGTATAATTCTCGGCAATCCAGTCATAGCCTTTTGTGAAGGTAGCATTGATTTTAAAGGCGAATCGCTCTGATAATTTTTCTGCCAGGCGGAAGCTGCTTTCTGAAAAAAGTTTGGCAGGGGAGTTTTTATCATTAACATGCGTGATCCCCATTTTCTGCTGAACAGTAATACCAGTGGTGTTAAAAGGGTTTCTGGTGATAAAGTTTGCCAGGCCATTGATTGCATTAAGCCCGTATAATGCAGATGCGGTACCAGGGATAATCTCTACCCGTTCAATATCAAGATCGCCAGGCCCCATAGCATTCCCGATAGGGGCTCCGATATGTGGGGCCTGATTATCCATGCCATCCACAAGCTGCGTAAACCTGACATTGGTTGTATTGGCAAAACCACGGGTATTGATGATTTTAAAGCCCATACTGGGCGTAAGCATCTGCACACCTTTTACATTTTCGAGGGCATCAAAGAAACCTGGTGATGCAGAATTTTTGAAATATCCTTCAGTAATATTTTCTATACTGACAGGCGCTTTAAGTATACTTTCTGAAATTCTGGATGCAGAAACTACTATCTCATGCAGTTCCCGCTTTTTTGAGGTATCGGCTCTCTTGCTGGAATCAGGCATTCTGGTGATAGGACGGATCTGGGCCTGTGCAAAGCCCTGAGCTAAGATTGAAATGAAAATTAGCGTAAATCTGAAAAGGGCATAATATGTTGTTCGCATTGATTTAATTGCCGTAAAGATAGACAAGGGATCGATTATATTTATTTACAGATCAAACAAATGATTGTACAGATCAATTTCTGTTGATAAGCGCTATTCATATCAGATCTTAATAACCTAATGAATGATTATTGAAAAACAAATCTAAAATTCAGTGGTTAAAAGACTGATATAACCAACATCTTCATCCCTATGAAAAAAGATAACCAATCTGAGCCTAAGTTCAGCACAAAAACATCTGCCAAGGCAGAACCAGCGTTAATGGAACTATTTTTAGACAGTATTAAAGATATCTACTGGGCGGAGAATCACCTGGTTAAGACATTACCAAAAATGCAGAAAGCTGCTACATCGTCTGAGCTGGCAGCAGCTTTAGGTGAGCATCTTGTACAAACGCAAGGTCATGTAAAGCGCCTGGAAGAAGTATTTGCTTTGTTAGGTGAGGAGCCACAGGCTAAAAAATGCGATGCCATGGAAGGCCTGGCTAAAGAAGGCGAAGGCATAGTAGAAAGTACTGAGGCTGGTACCGCTACAAGAGACGTGGGTATTATTCTGGCTTCGCAAAAAGTTGAACATTATGAAATTGCAACTTACGGTGGTTTAACAGGTCTTGCATTTACATTAGGCCTGAACGACGTTGCAGATCTACTGGCGCTGACGCTTGCAGAAGAGAAAGATGCAGATGCAATTCTTTCTGAAGTTGCAGAAAACAGTATTAATTACAAAGCTGCTGAAGAGGCATAGATTATTATATGGCAAGAAAAGAAGAAACTCCACCAAAGGCAGCAACTGAGGCTGCATTTGATAAAAAATTAGTTCCTGAACAGGAAAATGATAAGACAATTAAGCTGGCTCCTCATACTGCAGATGGTACCGGCGAATTCATGACCACTAATCATGGACTGAAAATTAATGACGACCAGAATTCGCTGAAAGCGGGAGAACGTGGCGCAACATTGCTTGAAGATTTTATCCTGAGAGAAAAGATTACACATTTTGACCATGAGCGTATTCCTGAACGTATTGTTCATGCCCGTGGTTCTGGTGCACATGGTGTATTCAAATTATATGAATCACAGTCTGCAGTAACCAAAGCCTTATTTTTGAACGACACAGAAACGGAAACACCTGTATTTGTAAGGTTTTCAACGGTAGCAGGTTCCAGAGGATCTACAGATTTAGCGCGTGATGTAAGAGGATTTGCAGTAAAATTCTATACTCAGGAAGGTAATTTTGACCTGGTAGGAAATAATATGCCGGTTTTCTTTATACAGGACGCGATTAAATTTCCAGACCTGGTACACGCTGTAAAACCTGAACCAGATAACGAAATACCTCAGGCCGCTTCTGCACATGATACCTTTTGGGATTTTATTTCATTAATGCCTGAGTCTGCACACATGATTATGTGGGCGATGAGCGACCGGGCATTGCCGAGAAGTTACCGTATGATGGAAGGATTTGGAGTGCATACTTTCCGTTTTGTGAATGCAGAAGGAGTGTCTAATTTTGTGAAGTTCCATTGGAAACCATTATTGGGTGTACATTCGGTTGCATGGGATGAAGCACAGAATATTTCTGGTAAGGATCCAGACTTCCACCGTCGTGATCTTTGGGATGCAATTGAGTCGGGAGCCTTTCCTGAATGGGAATTAGGTGTACAGATAGTACCTGAAGAAGATGAATTTAAGTTTGAATTTGACCTGTTGGATTCTACCAAGCTTATTCCTGAAGAGCTGGTACCCGTGCAGCGTATTGGTAAAATGACCTTAAACCGTAACCCAGACAATTTCTTTGCTGAAACTGAGCAGGTTGCTTTTCATCTTGGACATGTTGTTCCTGGTATCGACTTTACCAATGATCCATTATTGCAGGGAAGATTATTCTCTTACACAGATACACAGCTGCTGCGCTTAGGTGGACCTAATTTCCATGAGATCCCTATTAACAGACCAGTAGTTCCTGTACATAACAATCAGCGCGACGGGCATATGCGTCAGACTATTAATACAGGTAAAGTAAGTTATAGCCCTAATAGCCTAGGTAATAATTATCCTGTGCAGGCTAAAGCCTCTGAGGGAGGTTTTACAAGTTATAATGAACGTATTGATGCGAGAAAAGTAAGGGCAAGAAGTTCAAGTTTCTTAGATCACTTTAGTCAGGCTCGTTTATTCTTTAACAGCCAGTCTGATCCGGAGAAAAACCATATCATAGATGCACTGACATTCGAACTGGGTAAAGTAAAAACTGTGGCCATCAGGGAACGTATGTTAGGTATATTATCACAGATTGATGATAGTCTTGCTGCTGGCGTAGCTTATGGATTGGGTATACATGTTCCTCAGGAACCTGAACAGCCAATAAATAAAAGTTTCCCTGCTGATGCTAATCCTGCCGACTATGCTTCAGTAAATGTACAAAGCTCTTTATTGTCATCGGCAGCATTAAGCATGGCTAATACCATCAAAGATACTATCCAGAGCAGAAAGATTGCGTTTTTGGCTGCAGATGGAGTTGATGCTAAATCTTTAAACAGTGTAAAAGCTGCACTTGAAGCAGAAGGTGCAGTAGTGGAAATTATCGCCCCGCGTTTAGGTGAAATTATTGCAGCTGATGATTCAAGGATCCCGGTAGACCAAAGCTTTTTAACTGCAGCATCTGTTTTATTTGATGCAGTATATGTTCCTGGCGGAACAAATAGTGTAGCTACAGTTGAAGCAGAAGCTGATGCTGTACACTTTCTGAATGAGGCATTTAAGCATTGTAAAGCGATTGCTGCTGATGAGCAGGCTTTGCAGGTATTAGGTGCTACATATTTTATCAAAAAGCTACCTGAAGAGTTCAGCGATGAAACGGTATTAATGGAAGGTTTAATTGTAAGCAGTGATGCTGCTAAACTGGCAAAGCAATTTATTGCAGCAATTGCCCAGCACCGTTTTTGGGAAAGGGAAAAACCAAGAAAAGTACCAGCTTAAACGCAGGTTCTTATAATAGAGAAGCCGGTAATCAAACGATTGCCGGCTTTTTTCATTTTAGTGATTGCTTAATATTGTAACCTACTGATTGCTTTACATTCAATTTTTTTCAAGGATAGCTATACCAGCTTCGTTACCTTGCTGTGCAGCGAGGTCAAAAACTGATAATCCGCGGGTATCAAGTATTTCTTTATTAGCCCCTGATTTGACCAGTAATTCAAGAATCTCATTTCTGCCAAACATGCCGGCAAACATTAGAGCTGTGCCGCCATTACCATGTTGAAGATCCAGAGAAGCGCCACTTTCTATCAGTAGCTTAGCAATTTCCAGATAACCTTTGAAGGCTACACCCATTAATGCCGTATTACCTCCAAAGTCTTGCGCATCAATATCTGCACCAGCTTCAATCAGTAACTTTGCCGCCTCATAGCGGTTATTGTAACAGGCAATAATTAATGGTGTATAACCCTTTTCGTCAATAGCATTTACATTTGCCTGTTGACGGAAAAGTTCCTTTAATACTTCGATTTCTCCTAAACGGGCGGCGTGTATTATAACTTCAGCTGAATTGATCATGTAGAATTAATAATGATATTTTAATGTTGTTCATGTATTAAACCATGGAACGTTCAAAGTGTTTTGGCAAAGTAAAACAGAGGGTGTAATAGTTTCTTATAAGGCCAATCTTATATGATTACCAGTTCTTCTAGAATTTTATTAATAGAAAAGCTGGCAGCGCAAACAAACTCATCTGCCGCACCGTAGTAGATAGTTAGCTCATCCCCATCCACTACATGTCCGTTGGTAAATACCACGTGGCCAAAAAAGCCACTAAGTTCATAATTTTCAAGTGGCACCATTATAGGATCTGTTGTTCTGGAAATGACAATAGAAGGATCATTAAGGTCCATAAGAAAGGCACCTAAACAATATTGGTGTTTAGCATTAGCACCATGATAAACAGACAGCCAGCCCTCCCTAGTTTTGATAGGTGAGGCGCCACCACCCACGCGGGCGCTATCCCACATATCATCTCTTGTTTTTACAATACACTTATGATTGCCCCAATGGAGGCCATCGGGTGATTCTGCCAGCCATATGAAATTACCGCCAAGATCTACGCTGCTGGGACGATGCAAGGCATAATATTTCCCGTTAACCAGACCTTCGAAAATAGCACAGTCTTTATTATGCGGCGGAAAAATCAGGCCTTTTGAATCAAAGTTTTTCCAGTCTTTAGTGGTTTTCAAACCTACTGCCACACCACTTTCGGAAACTGCTGTATAAGTTAAGTAATAAGTGTCTGCTATTTGACTGACCCTGCAATCTTCAATACCGTAACGTTCTAAGGAGCCAGAGCCAAAAAGCGGAGGATATAGTGGGTCTTCCTTAAAGTGTATCCCATCTTCACTGCTCAGCATGCGCAAGTGTGAAATAGTTGTCAAATAATCGAGTCCCTTATAATTAAAAACCCTGGCATCGGTTGAGATGAGGTCAGGATCATTTAGCGGTACTTCAATGTATTCATTTTTGCCATTTGCACCCATGGTTGGTACGTATACAAAGCCTTCCTGCTGCACAATTGACTCAGCTACCCTGACAATAATCCAGGTCTTATTATCAAAACGGAAAACCCCAGGGTTGAGTAAGCTGATAATCTGCATGCCATTTTCATATGCATGCAGGTCTTTTGGCATCAGTAATGGATTCTGCGGAAACCGCTGGGCTAGATCTTTCATGGCTTGTCTTTTATATATAACCAATGCAAGGCAATCTCAGTTTTTATTCTTTCAGATTAAATGCGATTGGTGGTCAATTTCACTGCCAATCTGTACCAGGGTATCTCCTTCTAAGATGACATCGGAGCTAGCTTCACCGTATTTTGTTTTGTAAAGGGGGAGGTCTCCGGCTTCAACCTGGTCATCGGGCAATACAGACCAGCTTTCAGCTGATTTACTTACTGCGCCTATGATTGCACCGTTATATATTACTTTATAATCTGTTTCATTATCCAATGGCAGGATAGTAAGGGTAGTGTCTTTAGATCCGGTTTTGATCCTGATATTAAATGGTTCCATATCGCAATAACACGTTTACTTCGCTTTGGTTTTATAATGCGAAAATACTGTTGACAATCACGCTTGCACAGCATCGCAATTATTAATGATTGCCTGATTATTTGGTTGCAATACGTTTAAACACTTATATTCGGAATCAGATAAAGCTCATGGACCTATTGAATAAGCGAATTATAATTTTTGATGATGATGAAGATATCTTATCAATCTGCAGTTTTGTACTGCAGGAAAGCGGATGGGAAGTATTTGTTTTCCCAGACTGTAAAGACGTTGTTGAAAGGGTAACCAAAATCAATCCGGTAGCGATTGTAATGGACAACTGGATCCCTGAAACCGGCGGCATTATAGCTACCCAACTGCTAAAACAGTCACCTGGCGTTAAAGATATTCCTGTAATTTATTTTTCAGCGAATAGTAATATTGAAGGTTTGGCTGCAGAAGCTGGGGCGGATGATTATCTGGCCAAACCCTTTGAACTGGATGATCTTGAACAGATAGTTTTGAAAAATGTAAATGCCTATGTAGCTACCCCTTGATAACAAATACATTTAGTGATACAGATACCCAGCACTTAAGTAAAAATCGTTTATCTGTACAGTGTGCCGGGCTAATAAATTAACTATAAGCTATTTAAGGGGAGTATTAAATCTGGGTGATTGTTGTGTTCTTTATTAACTACGGTGGCGTTAACTTTGGAAGAAACCTGGTAACTATTCATCAATACGTCTGGATAAGGATTACAAAGGCTGAGGAGTTCTGTAGTGCTCAGATCTTTACTCAACCATAACGACTCTGCATTTTTATTAAGAATTACAGGCATCCTGAATTTCGGATCATGTACTTTACCAACAAGATCATTTGCTTTAGTGGTCATAATAGTAAATGAGCGATACAGCTCTCCGCTGAACTTGTCCTTCCACTGGCTCCATAGTCCGGCAAAGGCAAAGACCTCACGGTCTGTTAATGTAAATCGGTACGGCACAGATGAGCCGCTTTTCTTATCCCATTCATAAAAACCATCAGCCAGTACCAGGCAGGTTTTATGATGTTTTAGCAGGGGTGCCCAGGTCCGGTTAGTTGCTGCTTCTTCGCTTCTGGAATTTAGTGTCGAAAAGTTTAGTTTCACAGATTCTGCCCAGTGCGGTACAAGTCCGAAATGCATATGCTGTGCCACAGCCGGTTCATCAGCAGTAATAATAAGTCCTTCCTGTGTTGGGGCAAGATTAAAATTGGGTATATAGTTTGGCGGAAGTTTAACCTCATATGCTTTTGCTAATTCTTTTTCTTTTTTACTCAAAGTATACCTGGCGCACATTAGCAATCATTTAATATTATACATTGATCAAGATAGGGAATTAGACTGATAAAAAGGATTATACTAAATTTTTGTTGCTGATGAAAACTGATGATCGTTTACTTTCACATTTGTGATATTTACTCCCTTATACTTACTGTTCAGGACAGGTTTTTTAGCCAGTATGTTCATATCATTAAAGGTTATATCGGATATTTGATCAGATGGATTCCCATCAATATCACCCAATGAATCACAAGTGACGTTGATATTTGATAGTTTGATATGCTTAACAATGCCAAAAGGTTTTTCCTGGCTGCCGCGCAGATCAAAGAATTGCTTCCAAGGATTAATATTAATGATAGTACCACAAGTACCTGTAATATTATAAATATTGATGTTTTCAAAAATCTGGTAGGTATCAGGTCTCATCTTTAATTTTAAAACCGGACATTTATTATCAACCCTGCAATTTCTCATAGTAATATTACGTGCATGGATGCTCTCGCTGCCCAGGGTAAGTGTAGCATGGGCAGAACCGATACTGCAGTTTTCTATCAGGATATCTTCCACCATTCCGTTCTGTGGTAATTTATGGGCATCCGGACCCTTACCTCCCTTTATACAAATTGCATCGTCATTTACTGATATATAGGTATTCCTGATTGTCACCTGTTTACACACATCGATATCCACGCCATCAGTGCTGGGGGCGGGTACAGGTTGAAAAGGCGAGCGTATATCGCAGCTATCAATCAGCACTTTCCTGCATTGGTAAAGGTGTGTGGTCCAGAATCCGGAATTATGCAGCTGTACATTTGAGATAGTAACATTATTACACCCCCAGATGAAAAGCAGACGGGGCCGGAGTACTTCCAGATTAGTACTGGTTTTATTAATCTTTTTAAGGGAGTCCCTATGTGACCAAAATTGCTTCCAGAATTTTAATCCGTTACCATTGATCTCTCCCGGACCATTTATACTGAAGTTGTTTACCTTATAGGCATTTATAAGAGCAGCATAGTAATCCAGGCTCTGGCCTTCCATCCGCGACGGCATTAAGGGATAATCTGCTATGTTGTCGCTTCCCTTCAAAACCGCACCCTGTAATAACTTAAGTTTTGTTTTTGGCTTGAAAAACAGCGCTCCGGTAAGGTAGACACCTTTCGGTATCACGATAGTTCCACCTCCGCTGGAATAAGCTTTATCAATTACTTTCTGAATTATTGCTGTGTTAAGTTGAGTGCTGTCAGTAATTACACCGTAATCGGTAATTTTATATTCCTGAGCATTCAAACTAATAGTGATGATGAGAAGCAGGGTACTTAGTAAGTTTCGTATCATTGTATATATTTGGTATGGTTTTACCTATACTGGCCCTTTTCCAGCAGCGCAATCATGTTAGTTTGTGTTTTGATGAGCTGGTCTTTAAGGTCAATAGCCACGTTTTTTTCACGTACAAGACTTTTAAGTCGTTCTATTTCCTGCAAAGAATTGTCTTTTGCTGCAGCTTCAATCTGCGAAACAAGTTTCTTCTTATCATAGTACTGGAAGAAATCGAAATTCAATGCTTCGCTAATTCTCAGCAGCATATCTGTATCAATGGAGGTATTGCTCAGAATAGTCTGCATACGGTTTTTGCTGATCTGTAAAGTGGCTGCCAGCGCCGCACTGGACAGTTCTCTTTTCTTCATCTCTTTCCATATCAATAGCCCAATGTGTTTATTCATTACTGTATGCTTAATTTATTAAGGATTGAAATTAGGCAATATTGAATAACTTCATTTCTTTTTTGTGGTAATGATAATTAGTTTAAATAGCGACTAGGGTTCTGAGCGTGTTATTGTGTAGCTACCCGTCTTGAAATGATCATTTGTAAGTGTTAAATCAAGTATTGTGTCTGGTATAATATACAGTGCCATAACCTGCATTATAAAGCTGGAAATCGTAATAATAGCCACTGAATCAATGATTGAGGTGTGATGAAGAAATTTCAATAAAACGTACAGTTGTGTGGCTGAGTTATTTCATAGGAGCTGACAACAAACCTATTGAAATAATCAATTATTAATAAAATGAAAGCAACAATTACTAAATCAGCATTAGTCCTGTCACTGGTAGGACTATCTACATCACTGTTTGCTCAGGACATGAATTCTGACACAACAAAACGTTTTGACAAGAAAGATTTCCGCACCTGGTCTATCGGACTTAATGGCGGTATGTTAACTCACTATACTCCATTCAACGGGGGATCTAACGGTGACTTCGCTACTCCACAAGAGAGCTGGGGTTACGGAGGCTACATCAAAAAGCAAATTCTTCCAGGTTTTGGTATCCAGGCAGATTTCCTTGCTGGTAAAGTAAAAGGCTTCAGGTCAAATGCATTGCCTACTGGTGCTGCAACAGATAACAGCAGCTTTGAAACCCGTATTGACTGGTCTGCAGCTGTAAGCGCTAACTTCACTATTGCAAACTTAAGTTTAAACCAGAAACGTAACTTCATTTCACCTTATGTAACGGCTGGTGCGGGTTATATGTCTTCAAGTGCAAATGTTCAAAGTACAGTTGCAATTCCAAATGGAGCAAGTACACCATATGATGAAAACTGGTTTGTACCAATTGGTGCAGGTTTAAAACTAGGTGTGTCTAAAGGTGTTAATATCGACTTGGGATATACTGTGAACTTTATGAAAACCAACAATTTTGACGGTGTTGCCACCGGAGCTAATGACAGATTTTCATACGCACATGCAGGTCTGGAGATTGCATTAGGTAAAAAAGGAACTTCACAGCTACAGAATTACAGTGCTATTGCAGCCCTTCGTGAAGAAAGTGCAGCAGAGAGCGCTGAGTTGAGAAGAGCTTTATCTACAGCTGAGCAAAACAGAATGAGAGATCAGGAGCAATATGCTAAAGATATGGCTGATGATGATATGGATGGTGTTGCTAACAAATTTGATAAATGCCCAGGTACTGCTGCTAATACAGTTGTTGACGGTGCTGGTTGTCCATTGGTAGCTCCAAAACCAGTTATCAGAGAAAAAGTAATCATTACAGAAGCCGATCGTAAAGTAGTTGGTGAAGCAATTTCTAACCTGGAATTTGATTTGGGTAAAGCAACGATCAAAGCAAAATCATATGCTACATTAAACCGTGTTGCTGCTTTATTAGTAGAGAAAAACTTCAGTCTTAAATTAGCAGGTCATACTGATAACACAGGTTCAATGGCTTTAAACTTAAGTTTGTCTAAAGACAGAGCCGAAGCTGTTAAAGCATATTTAGTGTCTCAGGGTGCTAACCCATCTACTATTGAAGCAACAGGTTATGGTCCGAACCAGCCAATTGCTACGAATAAAACTGCTGCTGGTCGTCAGCAAAACAGAAGAGTTGAATTCTCTTTATTTTAATAACTGATTTATCTATAAAAAAATTAAAGCCTGCTAATTAGCAGGCTTTAATTTTTTAATCTAATTTGGTTTTCTCACCTCATCACAATTTTTATATGGATTTAAATCAGCTCAAGAGCTTACCATTCCACATTAAGCTTTCCTCAATTTTGATCAGTCTGGTTATACTATGCTATATTACCATCATTGCCAAAGAAATCTTATCACCCCTAATCTTTTCCTGCCTGTTTTCTATTTTATTACTTCCTGTAGCTGCATTCTTAGAAAATAAGCTTAAGCTGCCACGTAGTGCTGCTTCTATGATTTCTATTTTATTGTTGCTGGCAGTAATAGGAATTGTTCTCTATGTTATAGGGTCACAAATGAGCGATCTTGCCAATGATTGGCCACAGTTTCAACAGCAGCTCGTTAAAACGATGGATAGTACCCAAGACTGGATTGCCACCACCTTTCATGTAAATGCAAATAAACAATTAAAGTATGTGCATTCTGCAACAAGTAAGGTGATGGCTTCAGGAACTACAGTATTAGGGGCTACCTTATTGTCCTTGTCTTCACTAATGCTGTTCTTCGTTTTCACTTTTATCTATACTTTCTTCTTTTTATTGTACAGAAGGCTGATCATGAAATTTCTGGTATCAGTATTCCTTGATGAGAATAAATCAGTTGTTCATGATATCATTGAAAGAGTTCAGTATATGATCAGAAAGTACATTATAGGGCTGCTGATTGAAGCGGCTATTGTTTCTTTGGTGGTTTGTGTGGCTTTCTGGATACTTGGTATTAAGTATGCTGTGTTGCTTGGACTAATCACTGGTTTATTTAATATTATCCCTTATGTGGGTATATTCTCTGCTCTGGTGATCAGCTCACTGGTTACTTTTGCTACTGCCACTGTGATATCAAAAGTTGTTCTGGTGGTTATTACCCTGATTATTGTTCACCTGATTGATAGTAACATCTTATTGCCAGTAGTGGTTGGATCTAAGGTAAGGATCAATGCACTGGTCACAGTACTAGGTGTTATTATTGGCGAAATGATCTGGGGCATTCCGGGAATGTTTTTATCTATTCCGGTTATTGCAGTTTTTAAGATCATTTTCGACCGTGTTGAGGGGCTGGAGAGCTGGGGTATTATCCTGGGTGACGAGGATTATAAACAGAATAAGCTTGCTACTAAATTGACGTCGAAACGCCGGGGATTGTCTACTGAAAGTAAATAAAATTTTGATTTTATTGATAGCACTCTTATTTTATATGTTTTTGAATGTCTTCAATATATGGGTCAAACATTTCTTTAGTTTGAGGGTTGGTAATTTATCGATAATTTAAAACTGATATTATGAAAGCGCATAATCAAAAACATCAGATGAATGATGGCAAGGTACAGATGGATGAGTCGCAGTTTGGAATAAAAGCTGAGAGACCAGAGACTAGTTTAAGATCTGCGTATTCGGGGAAGAGTGAAGGTGAAAAAGAGGAAAATCAAATTAAGGGATCTGGATTTAAATATTACTATTCGGGTAGAAAGCTTCTCTAATATAAAGATCGATCGTGGTCAATACCATTGACAAGTATCATGTTTTAATGCAAAAACACCTGCAGCAAAAACTGCAGGTGTTTTTTTTATGAAGAGGTAATAATCTCTGTGATGTCTTATTATATTATAACTGGGCAGATTTTACCGTTTTAATTATCCTCGCCGCAACCTTATAAGGGTCTGCTGCAGAGTTAGGCCTGCGATCTTCCAGGTACCCATACCATCCTTTTTCAACTGTTGCCAGTGGTATTCTGATGGAAGCACCACGATCAGATATTCCATAACTGAAATCCATGATTGCAGCTGTTTCGTGCTTACCTGTTAAACGCATATGATTATCTGCGCCGTAAACTTCAACATGTTCAGCTACAAAAGGTCTGAAAGCTTCACAGATTACATCATATATTTCTTTTTTACCGGCAGTACGCAAGGCGGTATTAGAGAAGTTGGCATGCATACCTGAACCGTTCCAGTCTAGTGAACCCAAAGGTTTACAATGCCAGTTGATTGAAACTCCATATTTTTCTCCAATTCTTTCCAGCAGGTAACGGGCAAGCCAGATCTGGTCGCCAGCTTCTTTTGCACCTTTTGCAAAAATCTGGAATTCCCACTGTCCGGCGGCTACTTCTGCATTGATACCTTCTACGTTTAATCCTGCTTCCAGGCAAACGTCAAGGTGTTCTTCTACTATTTCCCGGCCAAAAGCATTGTTGGCACCTACTGAACAGTAGTACGGTCCCTGAGGGCCTGGATATCCGGCAGCTGGAAATCCAAGAGGTTTGTTGGTTGATGGATCCCATAAGAAATATTCTTGTTCAAAACCAAACCAAAAATCATTATCATCATCTTCAATATGAGCACGTCCGTTAGACTCGTGCGGAGTTCCTGTTGAATCAAGTACTTCACACATTACGAGATATCCGTCTTTACGCTGCGGGTCAGGTATCACGTAAACTGGTTTAAGCACACAGTCTGATGAACCACCTGGTGCCTGTTCAGTGGATGAACCATCGAAGCTCCAATTGTCCAGATCTTCTAATTTTCCGCTGAAATCCTTATCAATTTTTGTTTTGCTACGCAGACTTTGCGTTGGTTTGTACCCGTCTAGCCAGATGTATTCAAGTTTTGCCATTGTTAAAATGAAGGTTTTATATAATAATGTTTGTTGTTCTAATCAGATATCCACTATATATGTGAACTTTCCTGGTATTTCTATATAAATTGAAGGTGAAATATTATTATTTATCTTTGAGTAAGTTATTCGGTAAATAATAATTGTCAAATATATAATTTTCAGAATTATTTACAGTTGCAATTTAATATTTATGACCATAATAATGAAAAAAGTTGAACTTTTTGGCTTAAAAGACTTAAAATAAGCTATTGAACATAAATTTTAATTATTTTTCCAACGTAATTGTCAGCCGTCCATGTTCGCTCTCTACATTAACCATATGCCCCGGCTTAAAACCGCAGTTTTCAAGCCATAAACCACTAAGGGTGAGTTCTGCTTTCTCTATGGCTACTGATTTGTTACCAGTCAATTTGGTATGAATTTTAATCTTACGGGTTTTCTTATCTGACATGATATTATGGTTTAAGAGATAGAATTAGATTGTTTAACTAATGATTACAAATATAGCAAATTCCGTATTTTGTATTTAAAAATTATTTTATTAATTACTAACATATCGTTTAGCGCACGCTTTGCCTTGTAGTATGTTTGGTCATCTGTTTAGGGTAGGGAATTATTGATTTTTAATTACCGATATTGCAGACAGAATAGATCAGGATGGAAAATAGAACTGAAAAAAAAGATGTGGCTGAAGCGGAGACCGATGAAGCTCGGCAACAACCATTACTAACAGCAGCTATATATGGCGCAGGAGTTATTCTTCTCGCAAGTATAGCGAAACTCATTGTTTTGTGTGTAACTTCTCCAGAAACAATTGATTCTGTAAGCAGCTTCCTTCAGTCAGCACTTGAAAGCTTGTTTTTTGTATTGAATTTTGAATTTAAGGTCTGGTGGGTTTTTCTATTGGTTTTGTATCTGGTTGCGCGATTTTATAAATCTGACAGGTCATAAACGATTGTTTGAATTTCGCAATATTATATTTGATTTTTGCTGTCGTCCTATACTCCAGGTCACCTATCTTTATCAGATTAACTTATATACAATGATAGAAACAAAAGGATATGCGGCGCAAAGCCCCGAAACAGATTTAGCTCCATGGACATTTGAGCGTCGTGAGGTTGGTCCTCATGATGTGCAATTTGACATTCTTTTCTGTGGTGTATGCCACTCAGATCTTCACCAGATTAAGAACGATTGGTTTCCTGGTATTTTTCCGATGGTACCCGGACATGAGATTGTAGGCCGTGTTGTGAAAGTTGGTGATCATGTAAAAAACTTCAAAGTAGGAGATCTTGCTGGCACAGGCTGCATGGTAGACTCTTGTCAGGTTTGTGAAAATTGTGAGCGCGACCTGGAGCAATATTGTCTGGAAGCAAATACCCAAACCTACAATGGATATGAGCGTGATGGTAAAACCCCTACATACGGTGGATATTCCAATACCATTGTTGTCAGGGAAGAGTTTGTACTTCATGTGTCAGATAAATTAAACCTTGCTGCTGTAGCACCTCTTTTATGTGCAGGTATCACTACTTACTCGCCACTGAGACACTGGAAAGTTGGTAAAGGGCATAAACTTGCGGTACTTGGATTGGGAGGCCTGGGGCACATGGCAGTTAAGTTTGGTGTAGCATTTGGCGCTGAAGTAACTGTTTTAAGTACTTCTCCAAATAAAGAAGAAGATGCTAGAAAGTTAGGAGCCCATCATTTTGTAGTAACTACAGATGAGGCGCAGGTTAAAGCGGCGGTAGGTACTTTTGATTTTATACTTGATACTGTTTCTGCTGAGCATGATTTTAATATGTACCTGTCTCTATTGCGGACAGATGGTACGCATATCTGTGTAGGGGTTCCACCTAAACCAGCTGAGATAGCAGCTTTCAGTTTGCTTGGCGGAAGGAAAAGCCTTGCTGGATCTGGAATTGGCGGAATTGCCGAAACTCAGGAAATGCTGGATTTCTGTGCAGAAAACAATATTGTGTCTGATATCGAAATGATAGACATGAAGGACATACAGACTGCATACGATCGTATGCAAAGAGGAGATGTACGCTACAGATTCGTTATAGACATGGCTACATTATAAATCTCTTTTGAGAATAAAGGGCCTGTTGGTATATTCCGGCAGGCCTTTTTTATTCTGGTAGCGATCACCAGCAGCATTTAAAATCAAGCTAAACAGAAAAAAGCTCCTAACTATTAAGTTAAGAGCTTTTGTACACCCAATAGGGGTAATTTACTCTATTATTGGTATTGAGGTTCAGGTACTTATTTCTTAATAGGTATCAAAAAGTTCAAAAGTTCACGTAAATTCTATCGTTCCTCGTGACACTTACGTTTGGGTTTTTAATTGGCCCATAATCAAATCACTATACTTCTCAAGTAGTCCGTTATATTTTTCTAAGAGATTTTCATACTTGAGTCTGTAAAATTCAGGATCAGTACTTTGGCTGTAATTAGGAATATCTTGTATAGACCGGTAGTTATATTTTTCCAGTTCTGGAAACTCATCTGTAAAGGGATATTTTGACGCTCTAGCATATTCACCTATTTTCTCATAGGATAGATCCTGTTCCTCAAAATGTCGATATATAGTTTTAGTCGACCAAGGCAGCTTATCTGCTAGTTTCGTTAATACAACATTCTGTTTTCTTAACGTCTCTTCTAATATTTTCCCTCTATGTATCAAAGTGTTACAAATATATTGTTGACTTTGGGACAATTTTGTCATGATATTCTTTGTAATGTCCCAACTATGTCCCATTTTTGTCCTGTCAATAAGACGGACAATGTCGAGACAAACTAAGGACATTGTCGCGACATTCACAATCACATATAAATGCCATGTTAGATAAAAAAGCTTTAGAAGCGCTCAAAAAGAAACTTCCAAAAGATGGAATACAGAAAGTAGCAGAGAGATCAGGAGTTAGTTATGAATCTGTAAAAAAGATATTAAATACCCCAGAAAGGTTTAACAAGGATGTAATTGAGGCTGCTTTAGAAATAGTTGAAGATTACCAGGCACAGCTAACTATGCTAGAAGATCGCGCAGCTAAACTCTTAGGTTCCTAATGATGACGCTCTCACTAGCTTGGTCGACTGGATCTCAAGAATTTTTTATCATCGATGATAAAATTGCACATCTAACAAATGGAGAAACTGTTTTTATTGAAGATCTAACAGAGCAGTTTAAAGATCTTCTACAGGAGGAACTTAATCGTGACTTACCTGCACAAAAGGCCTTAATAAAGTTAGGGATAACAGACCCTAAGGAAGCCCTAAACAAGTTTTTTCACTGTAATTATTCAGGGTTTAATAGTACTCCGGATATAACATCTTGTGGTAAGCTTGGTCCGCGTGAATATATTCCTTGCACTGAGAGGAACATCTGCCTGGCTGAGGGGCAGCTTTGTAAATTTCCTAGACAATTAACCAGGAGAGAAATGCAGGTGGCATCGGAAGTCGCGCGAGGTAATCCTGATAAAATGATCTGTCAAGATTTGAACATCGATCAGAATACACTAAGAAATCACAAGAACAATATAGAATTTAAAATTCAACAGAAAGGTAAAGTAGCGATTGCGGTCTTTGCCATTAAATACGGATTAATATGATTGACACATTTATCGTTACAGAATTGCTCATGCAATGGGAGCTTAATAATGTTCATAATCTCCAGCTTAAAAAAAGACTGGAGATTGAAACATCACTGATCAAACAGGGAAAGATTTTAGATGAAATCGACCTTATAGTACGGACTAATATAGAAATAGTGGAAATGCTAGTTCTGGCATATCCTGAGTACATCAGTACAAAACGACTTTTCAAAGATATTCAACGGTAGCAGCACACAAGAAGTTTGGCGACTTATCCCGGTGCCGTTGTCGGGAAAAAACAGGGTGCTTTTGACCTTCAATGAAAGACGTTCTTTATTTACTCTATTAATTATTACTAAAATTCTCTTGTTGGGGAGCCTAAAAATCATGAATAAAAAATCTAAACCGCAAACATCACATTCCATGCCAGCATGGAAATTCTTATTACAAGCATTCTTTTTTGTAGCCATCGCAGCTGCGATCGGGCATGGAATAAAAGAGTTCTATCACAATGTCAATACGTATGGTCAAACCTTATCTAAAACCAAATAACTAGCATGGCAAAATTTGTAAAAGGAATATCAAAATTGAATAAGATGGTTCAAAACCTTAAAACATTTGCGTTGGAGGTATCTGATAATCATAGTGCAGAAGTCAAGATCTATCATGACAGTTCCGAACCTGACCATCCTGAGCATTCGGAACCAGATACTGATTACTTACGTCACCTGATGGCGGTAAATAGCCTGTTAGCTGAAATTGAACTGCTAACACCGGTTATCCTGGAGGAATTATAACATCAATTATCGCGACCACAAATGCCATATATAGAAGCACAAGACATACTAGATAAAACTAATGGGGGCCTGGATATAATTCTTGAATTATATCCAGATGCCGCCAAATCTGTTTCGGATCCGAACCGTAAGTTCAAAACCCGCGACGAAAAAACGGCCTCGGCCAAATTAAACAGAACTACAGAGGGCGTATACCTGGTTATTGATTTCGGTGATGATCAGCAGAACCGAAATGGTATCAATGCTTTTGCCCTGGAGAATAAAATTACATATACACAAGCCCTGCAGGAGCTGGCCATTAAACACAATATAGTTGCCGGTGAAAGTAAATTAAATAGGGTTAGTGCTGTATATTCTGATGCACCGGCGGCTCCTGATCAGCCCGAAGGATCCTGGGATTTTAAACTGGATAATAAATGGTCTGATTTTCAAATTGAATCTATTATTAGTACAGAAGTACTTAAATATTTAGGATGGTTTAAAGAGGAAAAGAAGCAAGATGCCTATAGTAAAATTGCTGGTAAATTAAAATATTATCACTGGCATCCGGTAGTAAGCTATACGTACATAAAAGATCGGAAAGAGTTAACTTTCAGTGCTACGGATGAATATCCGATCTATCTTATTGATGAGGGCACACATAAAAAGTTATATCAGCCAAAGCATTCAGATAAAGGAAAAAGGTTTATGTATGCACCTGGTACGGGCCAAAAACCAAAAGATTTTATTCATGGATACAGTCAGCTAAATAAGGCTTACGTAGAAAACATGAATCGTGTAGATAATGAAGATCAGGAAGGTGATGAGGAAGATGGGAAAAAATCAAAAAAGAAAAAGAAGAATTATAAATTACCTGAGGTAATTCTTTGTACAGGCGGATCAGATGCTATCAATGTTGCACTTTGTGGATATCACGTGATTTGGCTTAATTCAGAATCAGCCAAAATAAGTAATTTTCAATATGATCAGCTCTCCATCTGGGTTGAGATCATCTACCAGATATCAGATCTTGATCGTACAGGTAAAAAGCAAGCCCATATTTTAGCGATGGAGTATCTGGACATATTCAATATTGAATTGCCAGAAGAGTTATTAGTCCACCGAGATTCCAGGGGATATCCATGTAAAGACCTTAGAGATTATTTTAATCATTATAAAATTAAAGATTTTAAAATCTTGGTAAAGGACGCCATGCCTTACCGGTTTTGGGAGCGTAAGGCCAATTACGATCGCTCTGGAGAGTTCCGGGGTTTTGATTACGTTTTTGATAATGAGCAGGGATATAATTTCTTGCAAAAAAACGGGTTCTATCGTCTACCTGTTGGTGACAAATCTAATGAGTTTGCTTTTGTTCGAATTGAAGGTAATGTTGTTAGGTACAGCAATGCCAATGATATTAGAGAGTTCCTTAAAAATTTCATGCGTAGCCGGTATCTGGATAAGGATCTGAGAAATGCAATATATAGAAGCGCTCAGCTAAATGAAAGCAGCTTAACTAACCTTGATAAGACTGAAATTACATTTTCTGACTGCGATAAAGATAGACAGTTTATGTTCTTTAAGAATGTAACATTAGAGGTTACAGCTGCAGGGATCCTTCGACATAAACCTGGTGCAGTTGATAGATATATCTGGGAAGATGAAGTACATGATCATAGGTTTATTTTACCAGAACAAGAGCCTTTTACTATCACTAAAAATCATTTGGATGTTTACAATATAGAAATCCAAAACAAGGATTGCTATCTGCTAAAATTTTTGGTTCAAACCAGTAGAATACACTGGAGAACTGAATTAGAAGACCGGTTAGAGGCTGCAAATATGACTCCATTGGAGCGGGAAGAGTATGCAAAAGAGCATAAATTTAATATAGCCGGGGATTTGTTGACCGATGACGAAAAGGCGGAGCAGATCCAGCACCTGGTCAATAAGATATTCACTATTGGATATCTGATGCATAGGTATAAGGATCGCAGTAAGCCCTGGTTCATCTTTGCTATGGATGGCAAAGTCTCTGATGATGGGCAAAGTCATGGCGGATCCGGCAAGTCAATTATTTACGATATGGCAATGAGGCGGCTATTAAAACGAAATTTTTGGTTAAGCGGTCGTAATCCCAAACTTGCAGAAGAGCAGTTCCGATATGATGGGCTAACTGAACATGACCGGTACTTACTGGTTGACGATGCACATAAGTATTTAGACCTTGATGTCTTTTATACAGACATTACTGGAGATCTTAAAGCTAACATCAAAGGGAAAACATCTATAACTATCCCTTTTGATAAGTCTGCCAAATTCGTTTTTACCAGCAATTATACACCCCGAAATCTTGGCCCCTCTACGATCAGAAGGATGATTTACTCAGTTTTTTCTGACTATTATCATAATGCCAGCGAAATGACTGACTATAGGGAGAGCAGGGATCCTAATACTGAATTCGGTAAAAATATGTTCACTGAATTTAATGAAAAAGAATTCAATGATTTTTATGTTGCCTCAGCCTATTGTCTCCGCTTTTATTTAAGTACAACTGGCAAAGTTGAACCGGCAATGAGCAATGTATCCCAGAGGAATTTGATGACAGAAATGGGTACTGATTTTCATGATTGGGCCATGGCATTTTTTGCTGAGGGAGGTGGAAACGTGGATAAAAAGATTGTTAGAGAGGTCGCGTTTAAAGACTTTACCCATAATACACCAGGTAAATTTACACCACAAAGTTTTTGGAATAAATTAAAAGCATTTTGTAAAATAAACGGCTATGTTCTTAACCCTAAAACTATGGTTGGTAAGAAAGGAAAAATTCTAGAAAAGGTAGATAAGCAATTCTACGATCCAAAGACCAATATTTGGACTACCCTTCCTGGACCTAAGGACACTAAGGAATTAATTTATATCCAGACGTTAAACGAAATCCCGAAAGGGATTAATCCAGAAATACCAACAGAGGCGACCACTATTCAACTGAGTACAGACCAGACCACTGACTTTCCAATATGATCAACCCGGCATTAGACACCAGATGGACCATCTGGAAAGATGGTAAAGAATTTCACCTGACAATTAAAGGTATTGTCAGCAACGGTTTCAGGGATAACTATCGTGTGATCTCATATAGTGTGAAGTATGATCACCTAGAGCCGATCCAGTCTGTGCCGGCACAAAAAATATATGAATTAATTAACACCAGGTCATTAGTGTTCCTGGCTGTAGAGTAACTATAAAATAAATAAAAGCAAAAGCCCTGGTTCGTGGCCAGGGCAAATGCAATTAACAATTACTAAACAATACAAAAATGAATAAAATATCTCAAAAGCAGATCAATGATGCTGCTAGACAACATGCTCAGAAAATGCTGGGGACTCAGCAATTTAAAACTAACCCTTCTGCACGCTCAGTCATTCAGGATGATTTTAAAGCCGGGGTAACATTTCTTATTAATTTTCAAAAAACATCCGATGGAACAAACAAATAAAAATCAGACGTTTCAGGAAATCCCTGTAGAAAAAGCTGCTTTGATCGGAGAAATCCACGCAAAGGACCAGGTTATAATTTATACTGCAGATCGTATTAATAATTCTGTTACCGTTACTACCTGGGGAAAAACTGTACATGATGCTGATCAGGCTGCAGAAGCTGGTAACAACCTAAAGTCAGCGATTGGCTGGCCGGATAAACATTGCCATGCTGTCTCTGCTAAAGTCGAATTTTTGCTGAATGCTTTGTCACTTGCCAGGTTCGAATTAATCTTATCTAATAAACAAAATTCAAAGGCTTGTAAATTGATTGAAGAAGCTCTGCATCTGGACTTAGGGGAGGAAAAACCATGAGGTACCTATATTATTATCAGGGATCTCTAAATCCTAAAAATAAGGTAGAGGAACTATTCTATCATTATTTAAAAAGCTTTAACCGGTCACTGTTTCTTTATATGGATTTGGGCGTAATTATGGAAGAAATGAAGAAAGAAGCAGCCAAGATCAGTCAGGAAAATAAGCGCTGCAGACCAGTTGAAATAAAATTCTCTCCTGTAAATCCTAATGGTGATATCCATCTATTTGTTGGAACTGGAGATACAACTTCTTTCAAAGCAACCTTTTTAAAAATCAACGACTGATATGGACATAATATCCCTGAGCGAAAACGTAAGGTTGGAGAAATCAGAAATAGCGGCATTATGTGAACTTTATGTCTCAGGGATGTCCATTACTGATCTGTCCAAGCATTTTTATATCAGGAATGATCAGGTATTCCGATATCTCAGCCTTTACTACTATGGGGTAGTTCCCAAGGCATTTCAGCAAAGAATCACTTTAAAATCTAAAATATGAGTACTACAAAGGAGAACACAGCATTAATGAGTGCAGAAAAACTACATGATTTCAAGATAGATCTCAGCAAATATGGGCAGGTGAATTATTGTAATTATGTGAAAGACAAGGTTTCTATCGTCATTGGTAAGGGGTTCAGTATTAAAGCAACGATCGTCCTTGATGTCCTACAACGGATAACTGTCCAATTCCCGGATTACCCTCTCATAGAAACACTGATAACAGATACTGATAATTTCTTCCTCATTCTTCGTAAATCAAAAAAATAACAACTCTTACGGATATCCGTATAATAATCAATCTTATACAGCACACATTTGATATATGTCATACCGAATCAAAGCAATTTATAATGAACTTACTGAGATAGAGATTAAGGTATTAGTAGTTCAACCTAACCATATGTTACAAGGCCATATTTTTGAGTTGTATGGATCTATTGCAGATCTGGCAAATAAAAGCCTTACTGAGCTAATTACTGAGCAGCTGGACCATATCATCTATCCATTGCCAGGGTTTAAATTAATCTCAATGCAAGCGATATCATATTATGACTTTTGAGAAGCATCCCGAACATGATCATTATTTTATCGAAGATGGGATCTTGATCGAATCATACCATACCAATCGCGGTCTACGTACTATAGATCTGCTGGAGCTACCTGGTTACCCCGACACTGATCATTGCTCCATCGAATTATTAAACTCCCTTAAAGCCCTTCCGAAATGAAGGGCTTTTTTGATATATAGGGGTTTTGCCTGGCATAATAAATTAATGCTAATAAAATTAGTATTTCTATTTATCACCTCATTAGAATTGAATATTCACGCTATTGGCCATTGAAAATATTTCTATTCGATTCTCCTGGATCTCCTTCCACATCCCTATTTAAAAAGGCTATCTGTACTGACAAAAAACCGTGAAGCGAGGCACGAGCTGAACACCGTATATAACCGGCTCTGCCGGGCCGCTTTGGTTTCCTTGCAACCTTCAAATATTTCTAACAGATTTTTTTATTAACTTGTTAACCATGAACAATTTCAGATTTAAACAGACTGGGAAAGAGCATTTTAAGAGTTAATAAAATATATTTTATTTATTAACTATAATAAAGAAGTTAATAAAAGTTATTAACCGTAAGACCGGTTAATAAAATTGGATCTTCCGGTTAATAAAAATTGAGAGGTTTGGTTAAGAATTAAAAAACTGATATTCAATTAGTAAGGCGTCGGTTAAAAAGTTAAGGAATTTTCTGGGTTTTAGCCTGGAATTTGGAGGTTAACATTTCTGGTGAAAAATAAATCAAGGCGTTCGCGCATCAATTCTGGGAAAAAATTTGTTATTTTTATACCGCCAATCGAAACCCTTCTTATTAAAAGCTGCGATCATAATCAAAATTAATGAGCGCTAGAATTCTATTGCCTGTACGGCCCTACATTTTCCGTTATCTGACCATTCAATATGGTAAGGAACTGTGCCTCTCTGATCGTGGCATGGTATCTTTTTTATTGTTTAATATGCTGGAAAAGCATAAAAAGCAGGATCCCTCCACAGTACGCCCTAATCAAAAAATGATTGATGGCATCAAGTATGTTGGCTATGCTATCTTTATAGGTGACATTTATGAAGCAGCGAGGGGATTATATATCAGCCCAAAAAAAATACAGCTTTTTAATGAAAGTGTTGATGACATGATCAGGGAAGAGATGTATCGCTGGTGTGTTCATCCTGGATTAAAAGATGGTGCAACTGATGCTATTGTTGATTTTAATATCCATCGTTTCAGAGATATGTACGGCATTACTGAGGATGAACTTCCGTTTGACAATTTGAAACGCTGGTTTTACCGGAATCGGGAACGCCTGGATCAGCGTGGACGCGTGGAAAAAAGATTTGAGCCTCAACTGATCTTATCACTTTAAAATTTATATATGAATTATTATGAAGGCGACAATCTTGGAAGTTTAGCTAAGATTGAAGTTATTGAACATTATAGACTGTTAGGCAATGCTCCCCTCCAGCTCGCACCTGGTGCCGCGTGGTTTGAGATTCCATTTAAAGAGGAATCTGGTAAATTAAATTTAAAATCCATTCCGTCTGACAATGGCCGGATCTATACTTATTCCGGAAGATTTTACTTCAACCGGATGAGATCTGAAATTGACCAGGCGATGGGGCAATATCTTAATGATACTGCAGTATTCCGTTTAACGGACATGAATGGCGAGGTTTATATCATTGGCGCACCTGGTAGCCCGGCTACTATCTCGGAAAACGGTGACACCGGTCAACGGTTTGTAAATGAAAATGGTACTGAATTCACCTTTACCATTGATCAACCTTATCGGGCTTTAAAAGCTTAAATACCTGTCCTTTCGGGAACATGGCCATATGCTGATTTTTGGGTTCTTAAATATTTGAAAAAATAGGAACCCTAAAATTACGCATGTGAGCAAACCCACTCTTAAAGTTGTTAGAAATGAAGCCCAGACCTCAGCCCAAATATTCCTTTATGGGATTGTGGGCGATTACTGGTACAGTGACAGCCCTGTTACTGCTTTAAACCTACAACGTCAATTAGCGCTGTTAAGCGATTTTCCTATCATCCACATTCATTTGAATAGTCCTGGTGGTGATGTGCATGAGGGATTGCTGATGTGCAACATCATTAAAGCTTCGAAAAAAGAGATCCACACCTGGAATGACGGTATCTGTGCTTCTATGGCCGTACCAATTCTTTGTTCAGCACCTAAAGGTAGAAGACATGCTGCTAAGGCATCGTTAACCATGGCTCACATGGCATCAACCTGTGCCTGGGGAAATGCGATTGATATGCGCGACGTTGCAGACATGCTGGATAAGCATGATGATGTGATAGCTGATATCGTTGCTGATGGGATTGGAATCACCAGAGATGCTATGAAAGCAAAATGGTGGGACGGTAAAGATCACTGGATGACCGCGCAGGAAGCAGAGGCAGAAGGTTTTTTCAACATTGAAGATTATGATATCGCGGATATCCCTGCAAATGCAAAAGAGCAGCCACTTGACAAGATCGCAGCTTTCTATAATTCAAATAGTAACTCAAAACCCACACAAATAAACAACGAAACAATGTTCGGATCAACGAAAAAATTCACAGCATTAACGGCGATGGCCAAATTGGCCGTAACCGACATCACACCAGAAATGGTCAAAGCAGCTAACGATGAGATCGTGGCAGACAAAATCGACGGTGTAACTTTAGTATTAGATAGCGAACTGGAAGCGGTTAGCGACAAAGCAGATAAGGTTGATGCCTTAGAAGCTGCTGCAAAAGTAACTGCACAAACTATTGCTGACCTGCAAAAAAAGGTTAAGGACTTAGGTGCAGCACCTGCAGAGGAACCTGAAAAACCGGTTACTGAAGTTACGGACTCAACGGGTAAAAAGTTAGAGAACGTAACAAATGCCTATGAAACGTCTGTTGACCGGGAAATCGCAAAGCTGAGAGGCAAATAATTCATAGTATTTAACCCAACACACACATAAATGAAATCTGAAAAAATCAAATTGTTCATTGCACTCTTGTTTTGTGCATTAATCGGCTATTCAGCTGGTAAGTTATCTGATTCTGTCGCTACAGGATCTGTATTATTCCTCGGTTTGGTGACCGTTGGAATGGTCAAGAAAGAAGAAGGGGCGCTATTCATGGCCACTCCGGATACATCTGCTCTGGGTGCTTATGCTGGAAAGTATGAGCTGGCATTATTCTCTACTTTAAGAGAAAAGTTATCCATCTTATCGGATTATACTCCAGTTTTTGGAGTAAAAAATACAATCAAGCTAACCAAATTAACGGTTAAAGATGGTATTCGCGGATATCGTGAAGACTTTGACTCAGCTGATGATGATCTTTCATACAGCGGTACGGATCTAAGTGTTACTTTATTAAAAAGAGATTTAAAAATTAATCCTTTGAAATACAGGTCAACATTTATGTCTCAGGTAATGAAGCCTGGTGTCAATGTAGATGATATCCCTTTTGCTAAATACACAAATGAGGCCATCATGGCTCAGGTTGCACAGGAAGTACAACGCGGTTTGTATTATGCTGTTAAAGGGGATGAATCTACTTTAGCTAAGTGTTTTGATGGTCCTGGTACCTTAATCGCTAAAGCGATCGCTGCTGAAACAAATCTTGCAGGTTCAGGACTTACACCGGTTGCGACTGGTGCGATCACCAATACCAATGCAGTATCTAAGTTTGAGCTGATGGTTTCTTCTTTACCTACCGAATACATTGAAAACGGTTGCGAGATCGATGCTTCAATTGACAGTGTGCGTAAGTTCCAGGAAGATTACCGCGAACGCTATGGTAAGTACAAGGAAAAAGATGAAAAGGGTCAGCTCGTTGTAAATGATACTGGTGGCCTGGTTGTAATCAAACCAAGGGGATGGATGAAAACATCTGGACGTTTGATTGCTACGCCTGCAGAGAACAAACTTGTAGGGGTTGATGGTCTTGGTGACATGGATAAGATTATCACTGACTACGAGTTAGAGATCATCAAATACAGAATCCTTTTTGCCATGGGCTTCCAGTTCAGAGATCTTAAAGCTATGCGCGTTAACGATCAGGTATAATTAATCGAATTTTAAATTTAGTCCAGGTGAAGACCTGGACTTTGTAATACATCAATAAATGAATATTGAAGAATTAATTACCGGTTTCACATCCGAACTGGATGCTGTTACCAACAAAGACCAGGCGAAGGCTGTCGCTGTTAAGATCATTGGCGCATTAAGAGACCTTAATGCTTTGGATGCTAACAAGGCGGTACAAGAACTGAATGATCATATCCTTAAAATGGAAGATATTATTTCAGGCCATACAAGTGAGTTACTTGCGAAGGATGCCATCATAGTGGATCTTCAAAATGAGCTAAATGATGCTCATGAGGTGGCTGCAGATGCATTGGCGAAGTACAATGAAAGTGCTTCATCACCTACAAAAGTTTTATCTCTGAAAGTTGGTGATAAAAAAGTTCAGGTAAATCACGGCATTACGCTAGATGGAACTGACTATACCGCTCATGACCTGGTGAAGAACCCTGCCATTGTCAAACAGCTATTAGAAATGGGTTCAGGCGCTGTAAACTTAATTGAGGGTAAATAAGCTATGAGAGATTATAACACTATTACTGACGTTGGTTTTGAGTTCGTTGATGGACTTGAAAACCCTAGTGGTCTGGGTGAAGAAGCATTTTTGATCAGGGTAAGTGATCTTCAAACGGAAGGTCTACCGGTAGAGAGTGGAACGACATCCGCCTCTTTAGTAACAATACTGGCAGATCACGTTTTAAAGGCTGGAAAGCATGCTATTCCTGTCAACATCCTGTTTGATAAATCTGGATCTGAGTTTAAGTCGTCTGGAGAAGAATTATCAAAATTATTTGAGACCAGTGTTACACTGTTATGTCCACAGGTATCTGCAGAGAAATTAGGTGGTGCTACTGCTATTAAAAATAGTAGGTTCCTGGTTATGATCAGAAGGTTAGGTCAAAACACTGGATTCTGGCAAATCGGAACAAAGGGATCTTCTGCCAAAGTTCAGGATATTACCGGTGGTTTTGGTACGGGTGCAACTGCTGAGGTAGGAATTAAGATTGTTCTTAAAGCCTTTAGTTTGGTGCCTATGTACGACTACCAGGGAGAATTACCGACACCAGCTGGAGCATAACTTATTGGCTATGGCTAACAAGTTAAATTTCACTCCCAGCACTGCTATACAGGGGAAGTTTGAAGTGATCAATACTTCAGATCCGATCCTGCATAGCAGAATTGGAGTCATAGACTTCCGGCTGATCAGCGAGGCTCAGGCAGAGCAGCTGGTTAAAGCGGGTACCAGATATTTAAAGAAATTAAAGGTTAAACCTAAAAAACAGATTTAATAAGTAGAAAAAAATTGGCAAATTAAAAAGCCTTCCAGATGATGGAAGGCTTTTTTTTGTGAATGTTGCTATATTAGGAAAAATATAAACGCCATGTCAAAATCAAATGATAAAAAACCTAACGATAACGTCTTTGTACAGCCGGATGGAAACATTGTAGTAACTGTCGGCGACGATAGACCCACATGCGGATTGGTTATGCCAATTTCTTCAATGAATGAGTATTCAAGTGAACATTGGGCCGATGTCCAAGGTATCATTACAGATGTAGCAAATGAAGCTGGATTTAATACAAGAATTGTAAGTGATGCAGATGATAGTGGGATAATCCAAGCTAGAATAGTCCAAAATTTATACTCCAATGATATCGTGATCTGTGATGTAAGTGGTAAAAATGCAAATGTGATGTTTGAATTAGGAATGCGTTTAGCATTTGATAAGGCAACTATTGTTATAAAAGATGATCAGACAAATTATTCATTTGATACTTCTGTAATAGAGCATTTGACCTATCCACGGGATCTACGATTCAATAAAGTCATCACTTTCAAAAAAGCATTAGCAAACAAGATACATGCTACATATAAGGCATCAAAAGAGGATGATTATTCAACTTTTCTTAAGCACTTTGGAACTTTTAAAGTCCATCAATTACAATCAAAAGATGTTGATATTACTGAATTTGTAACAAGTGGTTTTGAAGCAATATCTACTCAAATAGCTGGATTACGAGCACAAATTACACCACCTGTGAGAGAGAATTATGTATTAAAGAAGACCAATTTTAATATTAATTCACCTGAAAATATGGACCAATATTTAAGGCATGTAGTTGATAGTTTCTACAATGAAAATGACGCAGATTACAAAGACATGAAGACTAATAGCGCCAAGTATGTAAGTTTTTGTACTGCTATCTCAGCATATATAAAAGACCAAGGTTTGCCACGTCCAGCATTGGCATCTATACAGCGGATAGTTAAGGAAAAAATCGGGCAATAGATTTACCTGTCCTTTCTCAATTTACCTATTATGATCACTTTTGATCATGCAGGAAATCAACGCGTGGCTTACCTCAAGTCAGGAATTTAAAAGCGGAGCAGCTCTGTACCAGAAATATGGCAAGAACAGCTTTTTAAAAAAACTACTCCTAGACGGTCCCACGCCTTATACATCAGAACGGCTGGTTGCTGAGCTTACTGCTCTGGCACCAGCTGCACCTGCCACCATTGATGCACCCCCAACTAAGATAAGATTACCAAAAGTTCCGGAAAAACGTCCGGAACCTCCCACTGATCAGGGCGCTGCACCTATCTCAAACCCTGCAGATCTTGAACGTTATTTGCAGCTTAAAGAATACCAAAAAACACTTTACCGCCAAATGGAGCGCAATATGACTGAGTTGGATCTGAGTTCCAAAGAGTCTTTTTTGCATATGACCGCAAAAAATATAATGGCCATCCATGGTAAGATCCGCGACATCTATAAGCTAACGGATTTTTTTGATGCAAAAGGTACTTTCCCTGTTGGCAAAGTACCAGTGATCAAAATTGCAGCAGATGAGATCCAGGCATTGAGAGTTTCTACCTGCAGGGCTAAGACCAGGCTAAGGTCACCCGGTTGCCGGAATGTTGAACAAACAAAGCAACTCATAGAAGATAATAATAAGAGAATCATAGAATTAGGAGGTACAGTTAAACCATGAGTATTCCTGCATTAGCGAATTTATTAAACCCACGTAACATTAAGGTCGAAACGCCTTATGATGCGATATTAAAAGCTTTTTTAGCTGGTAAGGTTGATCAGCTACCAAAAGACCAGCAGAACATGCTTATCAGATGGAAAAAAGCTGATGCATTGATGCGTGATGGTCAAATTGTAAAAAAAGGTAAAAAGGATATTGTACAACCGTACAATTTTACCCGTTTGGCCGATTACCTGGTCGCAGAGTATAATGTCTCATTCCGGACCGCTTATGATGACATTGCCAGTGCAAAAAGATTCTTTTTATCAACTTATTCAAGGGATGATAAAGATTTTGCCAGGGGAATAATGATCGAATGGGGTGAAAAGTTAATGTGGGAGGCTGCAGGCGAAGGTGACTATAAAAGCGCGGCTGCCTTTTATAAATCATTACTTGAGGCTAAACATCTACTTAAAGATGATCAGGATCTACCTGATTATGCTAACATCAATATTCCCAACTTTATCCTGGTGGCGGATCCATCGGAATTAGGTTTTACAAAATTAGAGGATCCTGATGCTGCAGTAGCCCGAATTATGGCTAAGCGTAAAAAGGATAAGATTGACCAGATCATGGCTGAAAGTGAGCCTGTAGAATTTACTGATATCGATGGTTCCGGAGAATAAGAAAATCTGGCTGAATAAGCCACAGATGATATCCCGGTTAACCATGTGTCCGGAGGAATATGGAGTTTGGGGACGTGCTACCGGTAAAACGGATGAACCGTTGGCTAACAGATCCAGCCATGCTGCCAATCAAATGCCCCGCGGGACTACCGGTGTTGTGGCAGCAACTTATATGCAGCACCTGGATAGAACCCTTCCACCACTTTTTAAGGCATGGGAGAAATTTGGCTATTATAAAGATGTTCATTACTGGGTAAGGGAGCGGCCACCTAAGAAATTTGGGATTTCAGATCCCATTTACAAAGCCCTGGATCCATCGCATTATATTTTCTGGTATACCGGTCACGTATTTTACCTGATCAGCCAGGATAGACCAGGTTTATCCAATGCTAAATCCTTAGATGCGATACTGGCGGATGAGGTAAAGTTTCTAAAATATGATCAGTACCTAGATGAAACCTCACCGGCTAATCGTGGTAATGATGATATTTTCGGGCATTTATGGGAACATCATATGGTAACCATGTATACCGACCGGCCTACGCAGAAAATGGCGATGTGGATATTGGAGAAAGCCAAAATGGTTGATTTTGAAGCGATCAGTATGGTGATATCCCTGCAGGTACGTTTCAATGAAATGATGGGTGAATATCAAGATGAGCGTACTACGGTACTGCGCAAAAAGATATTATACAAGAAGTTATGTGATTATTATAAAGCCTTAAATGAACTCAAATTAGGTGAGCTAAATAAGGATGGCGGGCGTGATGCCCTAATCTGGTATTCCCAGGCATCAACACTGGAGAACATCCAGATCCTTGGTGAACGTAAGTTCCACCAGTGGATGCGTGAAATGAAAGATCATGTGTTTGATACTGCGATATTGAACCTGGAGAATCTTACTGTTGAAGAGGGTTTCTTTCATTTGCTGGATACTCAGGTTCACTGCTATCATTCATACGATTACAACTATATCGAAAGCCTGGGCCTATACCTGCCTAACGGGGTCACCAATGATTGCCGTAGAGATGGGGATGTTATTAAGAATAAGCCGTTAGATATTGCCCTGGATTATAATGCTGCTATTAAGTCCCTGGTGATTGGTCAGGATGCACCACAACACTATGCAATACTTAAATCAATGTTTGTGCTGGGTAAGGATGGTAAGATCCTGAGCGATGTAATTAAGGACTTCATTGATTACTATGCGTATCATCCGACAAAGGTTGTGAACTACTACTACGACCATACGGCCACCGGTACCGATGCAACCAGGCTAAAGTCTTATGCTGATCAGATCACTGAGCAGCTGATCACAGCTAAGTGGAGAGTAAACAAACATCACATCGGACAGCAGCCTAAGCAGACGATCCGTTATAGGCTATGGGAGACCGTACTTAAAGAGACTCATGCCCGCTTTAAACGTGTGCGCATCAATCACGATAACGCAGAGCAGCTAATCAAGTCCATGCAGCAGACTGCAGTAAGGCAAATCGGCAACAACCTATTTGAAAAGGATAAGCGGCCAGAGCTATCAAAGAAGATTGCACCCGAAGATGCTCCCCATCTGGGTGATGCCTTTGAGACCTTGTATATAGGTAGATTCAAAGAAGAATACGGTTATAATGACCTATCGAGTGACCTGATCATGTCCTAAACCTACTTACTTTCCCTGTTATAGCCCTTTAAACTACTTTAAAGGGCTTTTTTCGTATAAACGGCCATTTCATATATCGGCAAATTGAGATGTGCACTTTCCCTCTTTGGACAGTGGGTGGCGTGGTTCATCGTGTCTGGGTGTCATTGATTTTATCAGAATTTTGGTTTTTGTAGTTCATTTTCAATGTTTTGCGATTTTTTTGGTCGCAATGGAATTTCAACTTTCTGACAGGTGCTTTTGCTGTCCTTTCGCACGCCCGCGTGTGTGTCGATTTTTGGAGAATGGAAATTCCCAATAGCAAAGCTGCATCCGATTTTCACCAGGAAGATTTTATCAGGCAGGCAGATATGCTGAACGTGATGAATCAGCGTGATGGCAATGGGGAATTTGTTCCATTCGGATCCATCACGTTTGTAAAATTAGATAACCGAAGGAATACCGGTGGTGAAAAGGTCACCCTGGAAAACGCTGTCCTGCAGGGAAACGGGCGTAGCAAGTCTACTACCAAAAATCCAAACCATTTCGAAAACTATACCCGGAACATTAAATCAGTAGATGGCGACCGGATCATTAAGATCCATGTCCCTTTGGTCACCCGGTTTAATGGCTATAAAGTAATTCTATGAGTAATCAAGTTCAATTCATTTCTGATCACCTGGCTCAATCTGGGGAGATCATTTTCAATATCGCAACGGATCCACCGGCCGTAGAGCTGGATCAGGTTGCACCTAAAGAAACCGGTAGCAATCCGGTCGCATTCTGGAGCGAGAACAATGACTTTCCGCAGGAGGTGATTAAAAAAGTGGAGGTTGATACCGAACTAGGTGCCCTATTAGATTGGAAGGGGCGGTTATTACAAGGCAAGGAAGTCGTAGCTGTAGTCCTGGTATTTAATTCCCAAACGAAAAAGTTTGATGTAGAAAGAATCGATGATCCAGATATTAATGAGTACCTGGCTGACATTCCTTTTAATCGCTACTGGAGAGAGGCATGTGTTGACTTTACCTATTTTCAGAACATCTTTCCTGATATGATCAAAAGTAAGGATGGCAATTCTATTGCTACCCTGAGCTGTCACCAGGCAGCATGGTCTCGCTTTGAGAAAATGAACAATAAGGGTACAATCTTAAACCTTTACGTATCTGCAATGTGGCCAGAGGCCAAGGCTGGTGATGCATATACAACTAAGTATCCTGTGGTGGATCCTTATAAATCAACAGTCATAGATGATATAAAGGCTAAAAAGAATGTGAAGCGCTTCGTTTATCCAGTGAATTATCCCTCACCTGGTAAAGCCTATTATACATTAGCCCCCTGGATAGCCTATGTCAATTCTGACTGGTATAAAATTAAAAACCTTATCCCGCAATGGAAGCTGAAATTCATGCAACGGATCTTATCAGCAAGTTACGTAGTGACGATTCCATCTGCTTACTGGAAGATTGCGAATAAGGACTGGGATTCTCTGGATGAACCTGAGCGAAAAAACATCAAAAAAGCAAAGGTTAAGGAGATCAGCGAAAAGTTAACAGGAATGGAAGGCGTCGGTGCCACTATCCTTTCAGAAGTCGGAACAGACGATACTGGTAACCCTATACCGGGTTTCACTTTCACTCCTATTGCATCAGGCTTTAAGGATGGGGAGCATTTGGAAGATAGTCAGGAAGCGTCGCAGCATTTAATGCGATCGTTAGGCGTAGATCCAACTCTGGTAGGAAATGGTCCGGGTCGTGGTCAAGATTCGGGATCAGGTTCAGATAAACGTATTGCGATGAACATACAGACCGCAATACTGCAACCTTATCGGAATATCATCCTGGAGCCGCTGTACTTTAAGGCAAAGTATGATGGTTGGACTGAAAGATATAAGAATCTAAGATTCCAGGTCATAGAAGTTGAGTTGGGAACCTTGGATAATGGCCCAACCTCACAAATTAAAGATCCCGTAACTCCTAAAGCACCAAAATCATAATGGCTTTAATTACCACACCCGCTGACATTAAACGGCACAACAGTGCTGTAGCTGCTGATATGAAGCTAGCCAGCCTACAATCCTTTATTGACGATGCTATCAATAAGCATATCATTCCAGGTATAGGAAGAAAAACTTATAATCAGATGATTGCAAGTCCTGAAAGCCTCACAGATGTACAGAAAGGGCTTTACCAATTGCTGCAGAAGTCCTGTGTAGGATTTATGCTGGCTTATTATTCCGGATCCGGATCTCTGCAGATCAATGACGCTGGGATCTTTGTACTGAAAAGTGGGAATCAGCTTCCCGCTTCGGATAAAAAGCTTATGACTTTACGTGATGATAGTTTTGAAACGGGCTTTAATGCCTTGGAACTTGCTATCAATTACATGGAATCTTACCTGGCAGACTTTCCTATCTACCGCGATTCTCCGGAGCGAAGAATTAACAGGTCACTTCTGATCAACTGTGCAGCTGAGTTCCAGTCTGCAGGGATAAATATTAAAGGGAGCAGCAGTGTATACCATGTGCTGCGCACCTACCAGGTAGATGCCGAAAGAACCTATATCAATCCCTTACTGGGTGATGAACTTAGTGCATTAATTAGGGAGGTTATTCTAAATGGCAGTGGTACCGACATCCAGAAGCAGCTGATCAAAGAAGTGCAAAGGCCGGTGGCCACATTTACGATGATGGAAGCTATCCCCTGGATGGCGCTATCTATTGATGCTACCGGTGTCTATACGCTAAGTAATTCAGTTGGTGGTATGGCTGCCAACGTAGAGACTAAAGCCACTGCAGACTCAGGCCGATTGCAAAGGGCCATGTTCATTTTGCAGGCTAAAGGTGACCAGCAGCTGGAGACTTTACGCAAATGGATCAAGAAAAGAAAAGCAGAGTTCTCTGCAGTATATACCCCGCCTGATCTGGTGGACATCAATGGTGATTTAACAAGTAACGTAATCTTCTTATGACAAACATAGAAAAAGCAATTGCCTATGCCTCATGGTATATAGGCCGTAAAGAGAAACCAGGTAATACTGGTTTTATAGATCCTGAATTTGAAGCCGAAATGAAAGCTGCAGGATGGATTAGGGGCAATCCATGGTGCGCGACCTTTGGGCTATTGATTGTATTTAAAATATTAGTGGGTAAGCTACTGGCATCAGCAAAAAAAACCTTCAATGCATCAGCAAAGCAGACATTTGATAAGACAAAAGCAGCTGGAGTATTGCAGACCGGTACCATACCTGAACCCGGAGCAATCTGTATTTTCTTACATGGCCATGGTCCAGCGGGGCATGAGGGAATCGTTGAGGCTGTCAATTTCAAAACCAATACCATGACCTTAATTGAGGGCAATACCAATGCTTCAGGTAGTCGCGAGGGTGACCAGGTTGCAAGAAAGCTCCGGACAATCACCCGTCCATTTACTGCCACCGGCCTTAATGTTTACGGCTATATCTATCTGAGGGAAAAACAATAATGGCCGGAGATGCAAATGAAAAGGAACTGAGTGTTTTTGGCTTTGCCAAAGGCATGAGGGCGGGACTAATCACCTTCATATTGTCCCTGCAGACTATAGCCATTATCTATTTGTTCATTGCCCTGAGTAAATCAGAATCGCAAAAACAGGAACTGCAGGCGAAGCTATATGAAAAAATGATTGATTTCATCCGGCCTACCAGGGACAAGATGGATGAAGCGGTCGACAAGGTTAACCGCGTGACTGACCAGGTAAGCGAGACTGCTCAGTTTACTGACAGTTTGAATAGAACACGAAAACTTAAATCCAGATAGAATGAAAAGGAAACGAATAGCCTTATTGGCAATGTGCCTGCTCTTTTTGGGAGGTACTACACCACAGATTAAACCTCAACCAGTACCGGTCACTCCGGAGGTAAAAATTAATAGAAGTCTTGATCGACTTGCTGAACAGGTAGAGGCAATGAAAAACGGACAAGAACAATCCCAAAAGAATAAGCCATGAGAAAGAGTATAGTTATTTTAATGGCAGTGCTTTTTAGCGGTTGTGGCCTATTTAAAAAGGTGGAACAGGAAAAGCATAGCACAGTAGATACTGAGCAGCACAGCGCAGTAAAACAAGATGATTTCACCGATACGAGTAAAGCACGTATCTCTGAATATTGGAAGTTCAAGTTTGTGCCGGCGGTAAATGGTAGTGAGCCTAAAACTTTTAATCCTCAGATCCCGACATCTGATGGCAATGAAGGTGCGCTCAGAGATAAGATGCAGGATCTGCAGGGAGCAAACAGCCAATTGGTTGGTACCGTTGGATACCTGGAAGGAGAACTGACCAGGTACATTGACTCTCAGAAAGGAATTTCTCATAACAAATCAGAAAAAGATACTGGCAGTAAGTCCAGTACGACTGACGATTACAAGCGTAAGCAGGCACCTGCCACACCTTTTTGGCTGATCATCGCCACTGCCATAGGTTCCGGTTTATTGCCTGGTATCATTAGAGTCATTTGGAAACAGATTTCAGTAAAAAAATGAATAGGATTACCATAAACGGCAAAGCATACTGCGCACCATCCGCCTGGGGAAATATGAACCTGCAGCACCTGATCATCTGGACTAAGATACTTTCTAAAGATATTGCAGTAGATGATGCGATGATGCTTTGCGTGGTATTGTTTTACAAAATCCCCAAACGGATTTTCTTTAAACTCTCTCCAGCTCAGCAGTGGGATCTTATAGAATCAATCAAATTTATCTATGGTGAAAATAAGATGTACAGCTGGGTGCTGCCATCCTTTCGGATTGGCTTTACCTGGTACCACAGTCCCCAGACCAGGCTGAGTACTTCAACAATTAAAGAATTCAGATCTACAGAGTTTTTTTACAACGCATACAAAAAGACCGGTGACGAAAAGTTTGTTGATCAGCTGATCGCTACACTATACCGGTCTAAAGGGCCCAACTCTGGAGGCAATGATATCCGCTGTGATCTAACTGAAATGAGGATCCGCAAACATGCCCCTGCCATGGCCCGGTTAAATCCGGATATCAGGCGGGCGATCATCTTCACCTATGAAGCCTGCAGGGTTTTTATAGCCAAAAAATATCCATCAATCTTTAAGCAGGGTGGCACCAGCTCTAACGCCATACCCGATATGGAGCCACTGATCAAGATTGTGGCTGGTGGTAAGTTCGGCACCTTTAAAGATACTGAAAGCACAACGCTGTACCTGGTCCTGGATCATCTGAAAGATGAGATAGAAGCAAACGAAAAAAACAAGCCATGATTAATGAGGAAGAATACATCAGCTACTTTGAAAACCTGGCTATTGACAGCAGGGAAATCAATCATACTCTGGAAGGTAAAGAAACCTTTTTCTGCATTGACAATCCCGACAATATGCAGGAATTTGACAACGCATTGCGCAATTGCGTAGGATCGCCTGCTTTCTTGCTGGTCGCTGATCATGGTGAATTTAATGACAATAATAGCGTAAACCACACCCAGGAGATAAATGGCCAATTTTATATTGTGGCAAAAAAAACTGATGAGCTTTCAATCAGGCAGGCCCGCGCACTCTGTTTGCCCATTGCATTAAACTTCCTTGCCAGAATGAAGAAGGATGCCAGGGAAAAGAAGATTATACCTAATAAGCTGATCACATTTCGGATAGATAATATTCCTTATCAAAAGGTAAGTGAAATGAATGTGGTATGGTACGGATATACGGTCTGGTTCACATTTACCTGTCCTTTTGGTTTTACGGTAGACTCCGGAACTTGGCGTAATAATACATTACCCCTTCCTGCTAGCAGTGATGGGGATTTACCTTCAAACTTAGCATAGCATGAGTAGAGATTTAGGAATAGTAAAGAAACAGCCCGCTAAGGAGGTACCAGTGGGCGATATCAGGGGGAAGATCTTCGCAAACGATATCAACAAAATAGTTGCTGGTGTGGAAGCTAGTGAACTTGCAGGTACCGCGCAGAAATTAATTGATACACAGATTGGTGATACACACATTGATCTTCTTTTAAGATACAATTTAGCAAAACAGATATGACATTAGTAGAACATATTGCACTGTTAACTGAGCAGATAGCAAGAGAGATTGAAACTTTAGAAGTTTCCCAGGGTAATTTATCAACCTTACAAACATTAACAAAGGTCAGCTTAGTTGCTGCAATCAATGAACTGAAAGGGCTTATTGGTACAAATGGTGCAGGTGCTTCTATCGACGATACTTTGACCACCAGTACTGGTAAAACTTATTCGATTGATAAAATATTATCTATTGCAAACCAGGTAAAGCAGGATATTTTAGGTGGCGTACCTTCAGCAGCATTTGATACTTTAAAAGAAATTGCAGATTACATTGCCAATGACCAAACGGCTGCAGGTAATATTGTCAATGCTTTGGGGTTGCGCGTTCGCGTTGACCAGGCACAAACTTTTACCGCTGAACAAAAGTCTACAGCACGTGTAAACATCGGCGCCCTTGGAATAGACCTTATAGGTGATCCGGATACAGACTTTCTTTTGATTTATAATACTGCCAGAGGATGACCTTAGTTGCCCGTCTATCATTAGTCTTTCAGGCTATAGCTGCTGAAATCAAAGCAATTATTGCCCGCAGTATTCCTGCTGGTGGAACTGCAGGTCAGGTATTGACCAAAACCAGCGCTACAGATTATGCGGTGCAGTGGTCAAGTATTATTGCTGCTGTACTTTCGGGGTATGTATCCAGTACCGGCACCATAGCAGCGACCGATACCATACTTGCTGCCATCGGAAAGCTGAATGGTAATATCGGATTGAAATCAAATCTATCATTGACGGTATCTACTAAAACCGCAAGTTATACGCTGGCTTTAGTAGATAACGGGTCGATGATCAGTATGAATTTATCTGCTGCCAACAGCGTGACTATACCGGCTAATACAATTGCTTTTCCTATCGGATCCCAGATGATCATCCACCAGGAAGGTACTGGTCAGACCACCATTGTTGCAGCATCCGGGGTTACTTTGAATGCTGCCGGTGGTAAATTAAAATTAAATACACAATTCTCATCTGCCACACTGATCAAAAAAGCGACAAACGTATGGTCAGTTGCCGGTGATTTAGTCGCATAATAATGATTGCAGGTTTCCATGGTATCATCGCTGCAGAGAAAACACCGGTCGTGGTTACGCCCAGTGGTCAAACGGTGAATGTAAATTTCGATGACCAGAAAAGAGTAGAGATCCCAAACTGGAATACCTGGATCGGCTCTGCTAGTAACCAGGAGAATTTACTCAATACTGCAGGCAGTCCATCGGGGCTATACCTTCAGTTTGTGGATGGCAATTTTGGTGCTGAGGGTGAAGGTGAACAGCTAGATCCAGCGAGCGGTGATCCCAAAAAGCCATATGCTTTGTGGCCAGTAGCGGTCTTAGCTCAAATGATTAACCGCGGATCTGCAGATATCGCCACCAGGCTAACTGGAGCAAGTGCAAGCAAAAGTTACCGGTTCACTTTTGCTGCAGTACAGAATTACAATGATGCCGGTGACCGTACGGATATTATTTTAAATGGTGTATCAACCCCTTTGAACGGCCCTGATTTAGCCAACGTGCTGTATACAAAAACAATAGTGGTGGCGAATCCACCTGCAGGAATAATAGATATTGTTTTCCATCCTACAGCTGGTAGCGCTGGATATTCCTGTATGAGTGCAATGATCATCGAAGAATTTTAACACTTAAATACATACAATGAAACCCAGATTAACACTTCTTTCCTTTGGCTTTTTAGCAGCCATGTCCCTGTCTAGCATTGCGCAGACAAAGCTTCCTTATGTTGTGGATCCTATCACAAAAAAAAGGATCACCTATGTAAGTGGTCAGGATGCCCAGGGTAAAACCACATTTTCCAATGGCAAAATTGGTTATCCCATCGTAACTGATATTGATTACTCCAAGGTGTACTCCAGAGCGAAAGCACCAGTAGTCGTAGTGGCTCCGCCCGTAGTTACCCAACCTGTTATTGTTGCTCCACCGGTGACCACTCCAGACGTTACTATTGTTGGAACTGGATCCGGAAACTTGGATCTGAGTGGGATCAAAAATAAGAACCTGAAAATAAAGGCCGGTACCTACACCAATATTGGCCTCAATGATCTGGTTAATGTGAAGATCGATGCTTCCGGTGTATCGCTAAATAACAATTCAAATTTTGATATTAGCAAGCCTACTGATCTGGAGCTTTACGGTTTTACCGTTTCTAATCACACCTATAGGGCAATCAACGTACGTGGCCTGGTTCAAAAGCTGTACATCCATGATGCCACTTTTGTGAATATTGCGAACAGTGTGATTGCCTTTGAATATGCGGGGGATTATGATGGCACTAGTGCTACCACTAATCTTGATATCACTTTAGATCACCTTTCTTTTACCAGCTGCAGCTCTATTGTTGGCGCTGGAGGGGGCTTAAATAATGCCACTGGAAAAGTTACCGGTCTGAGCCGTAACTTGACCTTCACCAATAACAATATTAAAGATTGCCAGGGCAGCGTGATTTGGAGTGGTGCTGCTGATCATTATGTGATTTCTGGGAACAATATTGATCATGTCAATTACGGATTTACAGCAAAGGATCCTGGGGGCTTAAATGGTCCGCATAATGGCCTATTTGGGATGACCGGTAATGGTGATCTATTTAATAATAAAGTAATCAATCACCAGGGTAATTTGATCAGAGCCTGGGGCGTATCCTACGGGAGTAAGGTGGATTCTATCAGGATCTACAACAATGTAGTTTACAATTCAAGTAAATACAGCGCCTTTGAGCTTCAGGTACCACCTTATCTAAGTGACTTTAGCGCTGCTCATCCTGGTGTGATCAAATGGACAAATGCACGTGTTTCAAATAATACTGCAGGTCATTTAAACACAGTAAAAGACTGGGAAGGGCAAATGCTGGATCTATATTTTACAGGTGGTACACTTGACTATTCCAGGAACCTTGGATTTGAGATGAACCGCATGGCCGATAATATCAACTCTCCTTTAGAGCTGGGTAGATCAATGATTAATATGGGACCGACTGAGCTGAAAGATGGCAATCTATATTTTAACACATCAAAAGAGGCCGTTTCAGATCTCACAACTTTTAAGTCGCTGCACCCAGGCGTAGGTGCAAAATTATAATCCATAACATTTTATCCTGATGAGTGTAATTCTTTCTTCACCACCACCTTCATATGCATTTAGCGCTGAGAAAATTAGCGCTGTCTTTTCCTGTCAAGATTACCTGAGCCAGTCTGGAGCAAAAGCAGTAAACACTATTGCATTGACTGGATCTGCTCTTACATTGAAATACGGTGGTAAGACAATTACAATGACTCCTGCAGGCGCTCCTGATGTCAGTGGCAATCAATATTCCCCTGGTGATCCCCTTACAGGATTCCGGGGGAATTATGATCTGAATAAAGATTTTGATATCGCTTTAAACGGCAACAACGTTACCCTGACTGCTAAAGTCTCAAGTGCAGGTTATGATATCGCGAACTATAATACCGTGATGGGCCTAAGTCCGATCACAAAACCCAATTACACGATCAACTTTAAGCTGTATATTGAAAATGCAGATCATACCGGTTTTGAATTAATAGGTAAGGAAAGTAACCTGCAGATGCTGATCAGTCCGAGCGGATCTGTTGAGGCTCCCATTGGTGACAAACTGAATGATTTTATCCAGAAAGATTTAAGGGAACTGTTTCCTGATGCTCCAACTAACAATAGTATCATCTGCAAAAAAAGCTGCAGGCGATACTACTTTGAATATGCTGAGCGCTATGGCCTCACCCCAAAAGTTTACCAGGTACATAAGTCACCGGTGTATACAATACTCGCTGGAGGTTTATCATACATTGCGCAGTTCAATTCATCCCTTCAAACGCTGATCGCGCCTGGTGCTGCCAGTACCGATCGCTTTTTGAAGCAGGGAAATAATAATGTTTGGACCAGGACAAACCAGCCTCAATTTCTATACTATTTTAATACCAGAGATACCTTTGACGGCCTAATTGAAGTAAAGGCATATTACAAAGACGGTGGTACTGCAGTGCGCACAATGTATAATCAAACTTTTGAGGCAAAACGTAAATATGCCTTTGATCTTACTTTTGATCATGCAGTTAAATATTGGATTGATGAGAATCGGCCCGTTGAAAAGTTTGAAGTAAGACTCTTTGATAATGGGGGATCTGGCCGCTCCGAGGTGCGAACATACTACATGAATTATGAATACCGGATGTATGTCCGCTATTTCTTGTTTTGGTCATCATTTGGAACAATGGATACCAGGCTTTGCTATGGCAAAGGAAATTCTGAATTTGCACTAACCCAAAGTGAGGCCGGTGTACAGGTGCAGCGCGGTGATGATATCCGTAAAGGCAGCGCTCATGCTTATGATTTAAGCGGCAAATCATCTTTTAAGGTGGCTACTGGATTTATGAGTAAAAGGGATCTGATCGCAAACAGGGATTTCTATCTTTCTGCTTTCAAATACAGATACTCAAAGGGCTTGCAGCTGCCGATCAGAATTGACAGCAAAACTATTCCAGAAGTTTCTGACGGTACCAGTGCCGGGATGTTTGCCCAGCAATTTGACTATAGTTACCTCTTTGATGATCACAATTATACTGAAGGTGATGATGAAGAATCTGGGGTCAGTTCCGGAGATTTTTTTTTTCACTCTGATTCACTAGTCAATCCTACTCAGGGATTAATTGAACAGGATCCGACTGTACCGATATGGGTTAAATCTATCACACAGGCCGATATTGACAAATGGAATTCCGGAAATTCCAATAATTCCGGAAATTCCGGAAATTCCAGTGGTGACCTAACCAACTATTACAACAAGATTCAGATTCAAAATTTCTTTGTTGGCTCTGCTACCATTGCAGGTTATAACAGGGGTAACTGGGATCAGGCTTTCACCTGGGGAGATCACAGTAAAGCTGGATATCTTACTGCAGTAACTGGAGCTGATATTTTCCATCCTTTGGAAAATCAACGTTTATCTAAAGCGAACGATGTTATTTTTAATGCAATCCGGGCCAATCAAGTTGAGATCCCAGGATCCGCGGGTTCATTTTGGAAAATATATGTAGACACCACTGGTGTCGGTGGTGATGCAACCGCGCCATCAGGTGGAGGAGGCGCGTCCTATTTTGCATCATTACTGGATGTGTTGATCACTGATCCTAAAGTTAACCAGGTGCCGATGTACAATGGAAGTAAATGGATCAACCAGACTATCACTTTCGGAGACTATTATACAAAATCTGAGATCCAAAATTTTTATTCCGGAGCAGCATCCATCTCCGGATATAATAAATCTAGTTGGGATACTGCAGCTGGATGGGGAAACCATGCTAACCAGGGATATTTAAAAAGTGTAACCTGGGCATCTCTGTCGGGTAAACCAACTAACCTAAGCCAGTTCACCAATGACCTAGGAAATTATGGAAGTTGGATCACTGCAAATGATGGGAAATTGTTGTTTCAACCTTTAGAAGATCAACGACTTTCAGTCAGTAATAATGTTGTTTTTAACGCTATCCGGGCAAACCAGGTTGAGATCCCAGGATCTGCTGGTTCGTTCTGGAAAATATATGTAGATACTAACGGCAACGGTGGCACAGGTACAGCTCCGCCTGCCGGTGGATCCGGATCATCTTACTTTTCGCAACTGCTGGACGTGGCATTGACTCCAGATTTATACAGTGGCCAGTCACCGGTTTGGAACGGAACAAAGTGGGTAAATCAATATGTGATTACGGATTTGTCAGCTTATTGGACTAAAACCGAAAGTGATTCTCGCTTTTTGAAGCTAGCCCCGAACTCAACATCCCCTCAAAACGCAAATTTTGCAATTGGTTACGACGGAGTTAGAAACTTTATTCAATCCCATGCAGGTAAGAATTTAGATTTAAACCCTGAGGGGAATACCGTTTTAATTAATGGTAAGGCTTTAGGTACAGCTGCATTTAAAAACATAAGCTATACTGGAGATCCGGAAACAGTTGCTATGCGTAATGGGTCAGGGCATTTGTTGGCCTCCTATTTTAACACAATCGCTGGTGTTGAAAATGGTAGCATGGGTTCAATCATGGGCTTAAATGGGTCAGATGGATTTTTAAGGCCATTTTCGCAAGGTTCAGTCAGAAGCTTTTTAGGACTGGGGACTGGTGCATACAATGATAAAACTCAATTATGGTCTGCAACGCATCCTAATGATTATTACATCGCGAATAGTTGGGATGGTACATATTGGCAGCTAAGATCTAATCACGGTTCCCCTGTCAATGTTGGTCATAGTGATGATAGCGCTTTATTCCAAGGCAATGATATTACCAGATTCCAACGTTATTATAGTTTTGGAACTGATGCTAGTACAGTACCAGATAACACTAATAGTTTTACATATGCCGTTAACGCACCATATGCGGGTACATTAATGCACTTCGGTGCTAATGGCTATGGTACTCAATTTAATTCAGCTTACCAGTTTGGAGGTAATAATTTAGCTTTTAGGACCCGTAATGGTGATAATGGTACATGGAATAGTTGGAAATCAATATACCATTCAGGTAACGTTACGTTTTCACCGAACGCGGATGCAGGTACAGCCGTATTAAGAGATGGTAATGGTTATATAAATAACACTTATTTTAATAGCTCCAGAGGTGATGAAACTATCAATGCCGCCTCATATCTATTTGATACCGGCGATGGCTATATGCGTAAAAAACCTGTAGCATGGGCCGCTGGGGAACTCACAGGAGTAAGTAGACATTGGGCATTAAGATATGACAGCGATGGCGTAGCGTACCACAATGGAACTTTAGAACTAATAAATAGTGTCACTCGACCATCATTAGGATTCCACCACGCAGGCGTTGTTGCTTCAACAATAACCATTGAACCATCGGGTAGGATCGCAATTATGAATAATCCAGGCACCGCCTATGAGAATTTTATAGCAATGAATCTGTACGCTGCTAATGATGTAAGCGCTAACTATACCTATGGGCAAATCTTTGTAGCAGGCACACGAGTTTACTCAGGTTGGGACTCGACTATGGCTGGGTCAATCAGCTGTAATAACTGGTTTAGAACTACTGGTCCAACGGGTCTGTACTTCGATACTTACCAAGGTGGTATCTATATGTTCGATGATATGTGGATTCGCACCTACGGTAGTAAAAACTTCTATTGTGACCGGGAGATCCAGGCAACAACGATCAGGGCAAACAATGAATTATATATCCCAGGTACTGATGGGAGACAATGGAAATTATACGTAGAAGTTTAAGATATGGCAGCACCAAGTAATGCATACCTGTTTAATGGGGCGCGGATGCCCCTACATATTGAGGGACAAATCAAGATTGACAATTATATCGCTCTGCTCCTGGCAGAATATGGTAACCAGGTTAAACAACTGTTTTTTCTGGATGGCATGTTAAGGCTCACTGATGTAAACGGTAATACCGGATTTGTGGGCATTGTAAAAGATAGCGGATTTTCCCAGGGCTACACACCATATAAAATGCATGCCCCGGCTCGGTTTTCAAAAGGCAGACTGCAGCTGGATGGGTTAACCTATTTTATATTGAACGATGCCGGTTTGAATACCTATGCGCAGGTTTATGCAGAAGAGAATAACAACTCTTTTAATAATGTGATAGTCACTATTACCCTGCAGCAAAGCTATTACAATACCACTACAGATTATTATGTGCAGTGGCGCGTAAACAGGAACAATGTATGGTCTGACTGGCTGGTGGTCAGAGCGACAAATACTCCAGCCCTGGCACCTAGAACAACCAGTTTTGTCAATATCAGCATTGGTACAGTTGGTGAAAGTCGTGGTATGGAAGTTCAGGTAAGGCCATATATCACCAATGAAGAGGGAACTCAGGCTGGTGAACTTATCTCCCTAATTACAACGCTCAAACGTGTGTACATGAAGCGCTTTGATAACCGCGCTGATGCAGCCCACTATTCTGGACCGCTGGATTATTATTATATCAATGCTCCGGTATTGGTTACTCAGCAAACGGTAATCTATAAGACCGGTAACGGTACTCAGTCAACCACTAACCAGGCAGACGATGGATGGTATGCGCGCACACCAAATAATGATGGCCTGAATGGGGATGCTAGTCACTGGTATTATATTTCAGATGGCAAAGTGGCTACCGAGGGAACCGGTGATGGTATCATCGTTAATCCACCGAGTACATACTTCTTATGGGCCAATTACGATACAAGCGCTGCCCTTGCATGTAGTTTATCCGGAGGAGCAAACGCTTCACAACGTGGTACCTACCAAAAAGATAGTAACGGTACGCATTACGCTGATGCAGCCTGCACAATTCTGGCTGCAGACGGTACCTACACTAATCTGGTGGCCGGCACAAATAGATATTATAGAATCGCAATGTCGGGTGGCCGATTAGCTGCCAATGGATATTACTGTAGCAATGGGGCTGTAGCACCAATCAATTAATAAAATGAATGAACTAATTGCGGCAATCGCAGGACTTATAACCGGTTTGATCATCGGTTATGTAAAATGGAAAAACTATTAAAATGGAAAATTACAATGTAGCCTTACTGTCAGATGGCCAAGGGCCAGTATTGACAGCCGAAAAAATCACCTTAACGTTCCAAAGTGGAGCTGCGATGACCTCATCTACCAATGGGAACCTGGTGGATGCAAATTTTACTGTAGATGCTGACCAGGTATCAATCCTACGGGATGGATCCACCGTTACTGGAGCGATGAAAAGAATGGAGATCAGAGGCGCGGAGCTGGAGAAGCTGATCAGCAAGATGGATGAGGGTTCAGAAAAGGTTTACTCAGCAGCAAAGCTTGCCATCTGGAGAAACTTTAATAAAGCGCTGCAGGCCGCGCTGGATAAAGCGCTAAAAGCACAATATCAATTAGATAATCCAGTAACAACACAGGAGGGATAGTAATGGAAGTTAAAAGCAATATCAAGATCAAATCTATTAAAGAACCGGTTCAGTTCGGCCTTTCACTTATGTTACCCAGCTTATTGCAGAGTTTTAAAACGCCAACTTATGGCGACTATGATCGGATATCCGGACTAATGGATCTGTTCAAAAAAATACATGCCGAACAGGCAGAGCATGTGCGAACAATCTACGATGAGCTATCAATCCCGGAGGAAGAAAGTATTGATTCAAATCATCCGCTTTATAGCCAGGTAACAAACCTGGTCTTAGAAGGCAAAAGTTCGGTAATGCGTTCAGATCTGCAGGTGTTTTCAGTGAAGGAACTCAATGCTGCAGTCGAAGGATCTTTCAATCTGTCATTTGCTGACAGGCGCTTGTTAATGTACTGGTTAGTAAAAGAAGAAAAAGCCGTTTAAAATGTTGCAAATCATCAATCAAAGAGGCATCACCTTACAGCCAGATAGTAATACAGTAGTAGCGATTGAAGTTTACAATCCGCTATTTACAGACAATAAGGATATTTTTCAGGAACTGGTCTATACCGCTCAGGCGGGATTGACAGAGACTAATATTGCCTTCATTGAAAACGGTCACCTGGTTGATGCCTCCATTGATGTTTTTGAGCAGAAGGTAACTGTACTGCACCGCGGGATCCCTTTCTATGCCGGTACGTTTCGCCACAGAATCATGAACGGTAAAATCAATTTTGATTTAAAGGTCAACTTTGGAACGGTGGCCAGTAAAATGAAGAATACCAATGTCCGCGATATCATAACGCTGGATTCGGTATTTGTGGAGGGTAATTACCCTACAAATGCACAGATGACTGACCACATGAAAGATACATGTGTGCATCCTGAGAACTATCCTTATGCCTTTTTTCCTGTAAAAAACACTAAATGGACAGATGACAGCGCCAATGTTATTACTTATCCCTGGATGAATTACTGGGATCATGCTGCTCAGAAATTTACTATCGTTGGATCCGGAACGATGGATACCAGAAATACGTTACAAGTACCTTTTTACAAGCTGTCCTACATCCTGACTAAGATTTTCGAGTACTTAAATTTTACCTTGGAAGGGGAAATCTTGACTGATGTGGATTTCAATGCCATTTACCTTTATACGCGCAGGCCACTGCTAGGAAATCTAATTATGCCCTGCATGACCTATCTACCTGCAGAACTTAAAATCAGTGATTTCATTACTCAGATTTCTGAGCGCTTAAAGTTGAATTTTACTTACAATGTGCTAAACAACTCAGTGAGCATTGACAGCCCCATCTCCTCATTAAAAGTAAATCAGATAGAGGATATCACCCCTTATATCGAAAATATTGAGGAGCTATCAGTATCGGATAAAAAGGGCTACAAAGTGATTTTAAAGGTAGATGAAAGTGATTTTCTATTTGATGTATCCAAAGATGATGAGGATAGACGCTTTGTAGCACCATTTACGCTCGTTGTAGGTGATGGCCAGACTGAGATTGAAATGGAAGTGGGAACTTTGAAGGAAGTAAAAGAAGCGGATTATTCCTATCCGGCCACTGAGCAGGCCACAGATTTGATCGGTGTACCGGGTGATGTCAACTGGCAGATTCGGTTACTTAGTTTTTATGGGATGAAAAGTGTGTCCGGGGGAAAGGTTTTTCCACAGGCAGCACCTATGGATCTGGGTGAAGCAGACTCTAACTGGTACCGGTTTTTAAATGATAGCAAGAAAATAGTAGCTACTGCAAAATTGCCATCCAGCATTTTGTCCCGTTTCAGTCCTACTACTAAATATGGTTTTAAAAGTAAGCAAGGAACATTTACCAGAACCTTAAACGGAAAGTATAGCTTTGGATTAACCGGTGTAAATTCAGAATTAACCACTGTAAAGATTGAATCTTATACTTTGGTTGATGAATACAGTACTAAATTTTCGATACAGCCATTTGTTCCGGATAATGATCCTGCCTCTCCTATATTAACTGTTACCTACAAATTCTGTTACCTGGACGGATCACAGCCATATGAGAGTTTCCTAGTTACTGCAGTCCCTAAATCAGGATCACCGGCGACATTTATCAGTACGCCTGCAGCAGCTCCAGCAGATGCCGGTGGCGTAGGTGGTCAGATCGGATACATCCGCGCTACCAGTGGCACCAGGACACAGATCAACGGTTATTCACTTAAAATAGATCGCAAGCCCCTGTATGTAATTGCATCAGGAATAAAAAGATATTTCACTGCAGAAGGCGATCACTTTGTCTCTCCAGAATTTTCTTCTGGAGATGGTCGGCCAATGCTATTTGTATTTTAAATGGAAGATTTCAATTCAATGCTCGATCTGAAATCCAAACTTCAGAAGTGGGGACAGATTACTATTAAGATATGGCAGGAAAATCTGGAAAAGCAAGGCATTGGTGTAACCGGTGAACTTGCAAAATCTTTCCAGGAAGAAGTAAAGTCACAGCAGGATGAGGTGATGGGAATTGCAATGACCTTCAAGATGTATGGCCGGTTCCGAGACATGCAGGTTCACCGGGGCGTAAAAGCTCATGAACGCAGTTTGAACAATTCCAATCGTACTGCAGCTAAACGCTATGGTGCAAATGTGAACTATTCAAATTCTGCGAAAAAGCGGTGGTATAATAAACCAAAGATGGCGCAGATCTACAGAATGCGTGAAATTTTAGGGATAGATCTATCAGTAGGAATATCCGATCAGATAAAGGCAATAGCTGGTGAAATCAGCGATATCATAATTAAATACTAATGGCAAATCAAAGAGTAGATACAAAAGCAGTAATTGACCTGGTGATTAATGGTAAACAGGCCATGACCACTTTCGGAGAAATGACCACCGCGCAGAGAAAACTGAATGCGGAAGTAAAAAACATGAAACCGGAAGATCCAGGATATAATGAGCAGTTGCGCCAACTAACCTTATTAAATACTGCAGTCCGGGAACAAAGAGATTTGCTAAATGGTGTAAATAAGGATACAGATGAATTAAAGCAGCACTGGACTGAAATTGCTGCCGGTGTAGCAGCTGGTAATTTTATTACAAATTTTCTTGAATCTGCTCAGGGTGCAATTGAAGAATTTATTTCTGGATCCACAGCGGCCTATGGCGAAGCTGAGCAGGGCCAGGCGCAATTGCAGGCAGCACTAAAATCTACCGGTGGTGTCGTTGGTCAGACTAAAGACCAGCTGGATGCGATGGCAGGATCACTAATGACTTTAACCGGTGTCGATGATGATGTGATCACTAAATCGGAAGCCTTACTGCTTACCTTCACCAATGTAAGGGGTACAATTTATGAACAGGCCCTGCCCGCCATCGTTGATATGACCGCTGCTATGAATAACGGCAATGTATCGATGGAAACTATCCAGGGTACAACAATCCAGGTCGGTAAAGCGCTGAATGATCCAATCAAAGGGATGACCGCTTTAAGTAAGGTCGGAGTTTCCTTTACTGCTGAGCAAAAAGAAACGGTCAAAACCTTGGTGGCCACCGGTAAAACTGCAGAAGCTCAGGCGCTGATCTTAAATGAGCTGGGTAAAGAGTTCGGCGGAGTCGCTGAATCAATGGCCAGAACTGACACCGGAGCGGCAATGGCTTTCCAGACGCGTATGGGAAATATTCAGGAAGTAGTAGGTGGATTTATCACTAAAATGAAAGCAGCTACCATTGAGGGATTGAATCCGTTTATTACCAATGTTGAGCGCTGGATCTCTCAACCCTTAGCAGAGAAAATACAAGAGGAACAATCTGAATTAAATGGCCTGGTATCGGCCATTGTGATGACAAATGATAATCAGGCCGTTCGTAACACACTCATTGGAGAGCTACAGGCAAAGTATCCCGATTTTCTGGGTAAGATCAACGCTGAAACTGCCTCAAATGAACTGTTAACCCGTCGTTTGACTGAGGTCAATGATCAGTACAGGCAAAGGATCTATATCGCAGCCAATGAAGACAGGATCCGCGAGATCCAGGATAAAAGAAATGAAGCAATTCGCCTGGAAGCTAAAGCCCGGATGGATGTTGCGAAAGCATCCGGATTAAGTGCTACAGCCCTGGCTAAACTTACAGATGAGGAAATCCGCGCAATGGCTGCACAGCTCAGAGCTAAGGCGCTCCAGGCTGATAGGCTCCGCGGATCTTCTGGAGGTAACGCATATAGTTCCGGTACATCAAATACTAACAATAAGGAAACCGGTGATTTGGATCTGATTGTCAATGGCCGTAAACGTATTGCTGCAAGTTTCAAAGAAGAAGCGGATCTGATGGGAGCAAACCAGATTATGCAATCAAAGGTGACTGCAGAACGGATTAAGAACATCGATCTTGAAATTGCAAAGTTAAAACAGCTTAAAAGTCAAAGTGCGAAGGCCGATATTGAACGTTTGAAGGCCGAAAAAAACGCGCTTACGGGAGTAGTGGCACGTACAGCACCAACAACAGCACCCGGACCTACAAAGGCCGAAGTCTCAGCAGCTGATAAGCTAAAAAAACAATTATCAGATCTGGATGAAGAATATAAAAAGTTAGGCGTCCAGCAGCTCAATGATCAACTATCCAAAAATCAAAAAGAACTGGAGGTTGAGGGCCAGAAGTATGATGCGCTGATCAAAAAGGAACAGGATTTCCTACAGCAAAAAGGTGTTACAGCTGATCAGCGAAATAAGGTTGAAGCGCGTATTACTCAAATCGGGCTTGATAAAAAGGCAGCACAAAATGTAATTGCAGTACGTCAAGAGCAGGAAATGACCACGCATATTGCTGATTTGAGGGACAAACTTGCTGTAAAACGCGAAACGGAACTGTCCAAAGAATCCGATATCATTAATAAGTTTTACGATGACCAGGAAAGGGACTATGCCGGTAATGCAGATGCTATAGCCGTATTACAAATTGCCAGATCAGTTGAACTTTCTGATGCTGAGTTACGTGAAAAAAAGCGATTAGAAGCTGAAAAACTACGTATCGAAAGGGATGGTGCAGCTCTTTCCGGAAACAGTCATGCAATCCGCCTGGCAGAGATTAAAAAGCAGTATGACGATGAGGTGGAAGCCTTAAAGAAAAAATTTGGTGATCAGTTAATGGCCACCGAAGAAGGTCTGGCAGCAATAGCAGCTGTTGAAAATAACCGTAAGGCTGCAATAGCGAAAGAAAATACATCTGGAACTGATAAGAGTGCTAAGGATAAGGCGAAAGAGGAAAAGGATGCCGCGCTTCAATCTGCTCAGGCTGTATCTGATGCCACCTTCAGCATTATGGCACAGAATCGCCAACGGGAAACTGATCTGAAGCTGAGTGCCATTGAAAAAGAACGTACTTCTGAGCTGGCCAATAAAAAGCTTTCTGATAAGCAAAAGGAGGAGATTAATAAGAAATATGATGCAAAGGTTAAGGCTGAAAAGTTAAAAGCCTGGCAGGCCGAAAAGCAAGCTGCTTTAACTCAGGCTGTCATCAATGGTGCTTTAGCAGTTACAAAGGCGCTGCCTAACGTACCACTTGCAATCGCTACCGGTATTGCTGCAGCTGCTCAGATAGCAGTGATAGTTGCAAGCAAGCCCCCAGAATTTGCTACTGGTGTACGTAAATTTAAAGGAGGCCCCGCAATAGTTGGTGAAAAGGGCACTGAGATTGTAAATGAGAATGGGAATGTCTGGGTTACAGATGGTCCAACACTTGCAGAGCTGGCACCTGGTACCGATGTCTTCAACGCAGATGAAACAAAGACAATGATGAAAGGTAAATCGTTAGGTGAAAGGATGTACCCGCAATCAAATTATACCATTGATACAACAGCATCCAGATCAGCTGAAAGAAATTATAGATCCAGCGGATCTGCAGCACCTACACAGACCAGTACTGGATCTGCTGCAGCCACATCAACTGCAACCAGTACCGGAAATGAGGAAATGCTGTATCTAATGAGACAGATGATTGAAGCGCAAAGAGAGGCGAATGATAAACAAGTGGCGTTTGTGTATTCTGAATGGGAAATCTTTAAAAACAATGTTGAAGCAGTAAGAATTACCCAGGGAGCATCAGCATAAATGATTATGGGCCGCTTACAAATTGTCGAAGCGGTCCATTAACCCATCCTTTCTATCATTGCTCATCTTTAGGTAGATCTGAGTAGTTTTAATGTCCGAATGGCCCATCAAATCTTTCAAAGAAGCCAAGTCACCTCCTAAGCTCAAAAAAGTGGTAGCAAAAGTATCCCGACTAACGTGGAAAGTCAGTTTCTTGTTTAAACCTGCCACTGCAGCAATAACCTTCAAACTTTTATTTACAGTGCTATCAGCCAGGTCAGTAAATATTTGGCCTTTTCGTCCCTCTATTAATGATAGGGCATAAGCTGGAATCTTAATTCTGACCTCTTTACCATATCTCAGGCCCTTGACCATGCTCATATTGAGTACTCCATCAACTATATGGCCACTGGTGATCATATTGCTATCACTGATACGCAATCCGGTATAACAACTAAATAAGAACTTTCGCAATGATTCATTCTCTGCAGCTCCAAATTGTGGATGATCAATCAAACTTCGCAATACACCTAATTCATAAATAGTAAGTGATGGCCGGTCACCAGGTACGAATTTTAAACTAAAGCTTTTATAAGGATTTTGCAACCGGTAACCATCTTCTAAAGCGTGATTTACATAAGATCGCACTACCTTATGCATCCCGGTAATAGTATTATGCTTGTATTTACGTTTTCGCAGAAATGCATCAAACCTCCGGACAAAATCCAGATTAAGGTCTGCCATAATCAATCGCTCAAACTTCATAAATGTTGTTAGGACATTCAAGCATGTTCCATGTCTTTGTTTGCTTCTTAGCGTGTTGATACCCTTTTCATATAAGTATTGATTTTTGGTATTTGCATAAAAAATGAAATCCTCACGACTATTGAAATTATTGAATATATGGAGGAATCCATCTATATCCAGGTGTTGCTGACTTAGCCTAAAATCCCTTATAATATCGTTACACTGCGATTTGATAGTGTTCAGGATAATGTTTTGATCCATAAATTCTTGGTCTTTTTTAGACCGAGGTAATAACGTCTGGGCAGCTTTATCAAAAAATTCTGCAGGCCAGAACATTTTTAAGCTCGTAAACTTTTTAGTGCTACCTAGTTTAATACATAGATAGAGGGGTGAAGTACCATCTTTTTTAATTACCTGGTCTTTAATTGTGATTGTAGTAACCAGGTACTGTTGTTTGTTGTAAAGGGGTTTTATCGAAATTTGTGACATAGGTATTTTAGGTATTTAAAGTGATTAAATTGAACCTAACTAATACCAAAATTATCCTGTTGGGGGATCCTAGATTTACACCAGGTGTAAACTAGGTATTTGAAAATCGGCCTCTGTTGGCGTGCAGAGGCCGATTAGTACACCCAATAGGATTCGAACCTATGACCTACGGTTTAGAAAACCGTTGCTCTATCCAGCTGAGCTATGGATGCTTATTTCCTTCTTGGAGCGCCAAAGATAGAATTTTTGATCAATAAGCGCAAATCTATTTTGAAATAATTCCCTTTTAAACCACCTTCAGGCAGTCTATTTTCTTTTCTGGATGCATTTCTGCATAATCCATAATCATATTTAGAATATAATCATTTGAGGGATAAGGAACTATATCAGACCTGAGTGTTTCTATATCAGTGTGGTCAGTGTAGTAAGAAATATATCCCATTCCATAAAATTTTCCTTCTTCAACCCATATGCAGCTTTTTTCATCCTCGGTTCTTCCGGTATCAATGATTGCGAAGGAGGGTAAAGTAGATTTTAAATGGCTGATTGCGGCTTTTACTCTGGTATTATAACTATAAGGATGCTCCAACCCCAGACATGCGCCATGACAGCTTTCAGATTCATACGCCGTGCAGGCAGAACGGTGGGTTTGAATAAAACAAAGCTTCTCACACAGTGTATGTTCATTGATCATTCCCCTTAGCATACTTTGACCTGCCAGCTGACTGCTGAAAGCATATAGCGCAGGGGTGCCCTTTTTATACTTATCAATCCCCAGCCTGATAAAGCCATTCTGATCTTCGAAAGAATACAGTGCATAGCGTTGTTCGGGCCTTTTAAGTGCCCTGTTATTTTCAGGCCAGAATTTCTGTATTTCTGCATATTCAAGAATAAGTGCCATTAATTCAGTTCCACAAATGGTATGCTCAATGGTATGGATGTTCTTCAGAAATTCCTGTCTCTGTTTCTTTATACTGTTACCAGAAAAATGAGAATAGACCCTTTTCTTCAGGTTAATCGCCTTACCTATATAAATGATTTTACCTTTATTATCTTTGAAGTAATATACACCTGGACAATCTGGTAAGGCATCAATCTGTTGACGTGAAATATTAGGCGGCAGGATCTGTTCCTTGCTCTTCTTATTTAAAGAGAGCTCAATCAAACCATCGGTATCTATTTCCAGCAGGTGCGATAAGAGCAATGCCGTGGCTTTTGCATCACCGCCTGCCCTGTGACGGTCGTTCAATGGTATGTTTAGTGCATTGCATAATTTACCCAGGCTATAGGAAGCGTGGCCAGGAATTACTTTCCTGCTCATTCTTACAGTGCAAAGTTTCTTTGACTGTAAATCAAAGCCGGCTTGTGACAGTTGGTACCTTACGAATGAAAAGTCAAAATTAACATTATGTGCGACAAAGATTTTATCATGTAAAAGCTCATAAATCCTAGGCGCGACATCCTCAAACAGGGGCGCTTCCCACACCATTTCATTACTTATTCCGGTGAGGCTCTGAATATAAAAGGGGATATCCTGTTTAGGATTGATCAGGGTTTCAAAAACTTCCAGTACTTCGGAGCCGTTGTGAACCACAATTGCAATTTCTGTTATGCCATTGCCAGCTGCAAAGCCCCCGGTTGTTTCAATATCTACTACTGCGTATAACATTTCAATTTCAATAGGCTTATACAAATGTGCTAATTATTTTAGTAATATTTATGATTCTTGAAAATTTTATCATTGGCATGTTAATAGCTTAAACAAAATTGAAATGAGGAAAAATAAATGTCTAAGAGAATTTTAGCAGTCGATGATGATAGCGATATCCTGGACGTACTTAGGATAATTCTGGAAGAAGAAGGTTACGAAGTTTTTACTCTGGCAAATGCTAAACATGTTTTTGATGAAGTGGAACGGAATCGACCCGATTTAATTTTATTGGATGTAATGCTGGGTGGATTAGATGGCAGGGATATATGTAAGGCTTTAAAGGAACATTTATTATTCAGAGATATTCCAGTAGTAATGATTTCTGCGAGTCATAATCTGGATACTTTACTTTTGTCTCCTGGTGCACCAGATAATTTTCTGGCCAAACCTTTTGATATTGAACATCTGGTAGAGATGGTTAGAACACACCTGGCAGTTTAGCTAAGTAGTGTACTAATTTTTGTATAATACGTACTAAATTCTGTATGATCATCTGTTGTATAAGCTGAGATCATGTAGTCGATCTTATATGCCCATTTTCTTATCAAAGCCTTGTGTATTTAAAAGTAAACATAGGTTTAATTTTTTGCCAATGTATTATATCAAAGGATGGATCAATCAGAAAGTCAAAAGCGTTTAGCATTTCTCCGGGGTTTTATTGGCTGTGAAATTAACGAATCTCCTTCACCTTTTATGAATTGGCTGAAGCCTGTGGTTATAAGTGCCGAACCTGGGGAATTAGTGTGTAGTTATGTGGTGAGAAAAGAAATGACTAATCCTATGGGAACTGTTCATGGCGGTATTCTGGCTGGTATAATTGATGATTTAATAGGTGCAACTGTCTATTCTTTAGGGTTAAGGGATAATTTTACCACTATAAATAATAACATAGATTATTTTGCTCCTGCCTTTGAGGGTGATCTTATTGTAGCAAAAACAGCTATTGTAAAGAAGGGGCGTACGATCATCAATCTCCATTGTGACATTACCTTGCCGCAGAAGAGCAGACTCATTGCGAGAGGCAGCTCAAATATGCTTAATGTTGGCTGATAATTTGCTGTTAAATCTCGCTGTCGGTTATGCCCGGGAGTTAACACAAATATATTGCAGGCTTAAAGCTGTATGAACATGTAAGCCTCATATTTGTGATGAATGATAAACTAACCAGATATGACTATGTTAAGTAATTATCTCAACTTTCAGTTTGATATACAGGGTAAACCTGTAAAAGGTTTCTGTATGAGGATCCACGATGATTTTCACGAAACCTATGCGGTAATAATGGATGGTTATCATTCATTTTGTGTTTGGCTGGATAAGCCTTCTTCTACCTGGCGATCATCAAAATACGTAAATGTCGAACCATCGGTTCTGGAAAAAATAATCAGCGAGCTGACCGTACAGACTACGGCAGAAGCGTAACGTTGGACTGTAGATGATACAATGCCCCTCTATACAAGGAGGGGCATTTTTTTTAGTGGAAAAAGAGATAAGAGACCAGTACTGCTGCAATGATACCCGCCAGGTCTGCCAGTAAGCCCAGGGGAATAGCGTACCTGGTTTTTTTAATACCAACCGAACCAAAGTACAGGGCCACTATATAGAAGGTAGTATCTGCAGAACCATTAAATACACATGACAGGCGTCCAACAAATGAATCAGGTCCAAATGTTTTCATGGTATCTACCATCATTGCCTTTGCACCGCTTCCACTGAGTGGTTTAATCATAGCAGTTGGCAGGGCCGGTGTAAAATCAGTATTCACGCCTAGTTGGACAAAGCACCAGGTGAATCCGTCTACGATATAACCTAAAACCCCGGAGTTCCTCAACACGCCTATTGCTACAAGCATACCCACCAGGTAAGGTATTATGGTTATGCAGGTAGTGAAGCCTCCCTTAGCTCCTTCAATAAATGCATCGTAAACATTTACCTTCTTGCGCAGCGCCCCTAATATAAAAGCAATGATGATAGAAAATAAAATCAGGTTTGAAGACACCTTAGAAACTACCTCAATCTGTTCCTTAGTTAAGTAATTGCTGAAATAATAGATTAAAGCCGCAATAAATAGCGTAATTCCTCCAAGCCAGGAAATCACCACTGCATTAAAAAGATTTATCCTTTGTTTGATGCTTACTGCAATTAAGCCAACCACCGTTGCAACATAAGTTGCTATCATACAGGGGATAAATATATCGGAAGGATCTTGTGCGCCTAATATAGCACGCTGCGCCATAATACTTAAGGGTATCAAGGTAAGACCCGATGTGTGTAAAACCAGAAACATAATCTGCGCATTGCTGGCAGTTTCTTTCTCAGGGTTAATTTCCTGTAGGCTTTGCATAGCTTTGAGACCAAAAGGCGTTGCAGCATTGTCTAGCCCAAGCAGGTTCGCAGAGAAATTCATCACCATGTGACCTGTTGCCGGATGGTTTTTTGGCACTTCAGGGAAGATCCTGCTGAAAAAGGGTCCTATAATGCGCGACAGGAAGTTGATTGCACCGGCTTTTTCACCAATATTCATGATCCCCAGCCATAGGGTCATAATCCCGATCAGTGGGAGGGCTATATCCATTACCCCAACTTTAGCTGACTCAAAAGTCCCGTCTACTATAAGTTTGAATATTTCTGTATCGCCAAAAAATATAAGACGTATGAGGGCTACAACAAAAGCAATCAGAAAGAATGCGATCCAAAGATAATTTAATGCCATTAGTTTAAATTGATGCCATGAATGTAACAAAAAAGGATCTGTATTCAGATGAATGCAGATCCTTTTTTTCAGAATGATAAGTTTTTGAGATTATGGTTTTTCTTCAGTGAGGTCAAAGCCCCATGTCCTGCCTTTTTCTGTAGCAGGAATACCTGTAGTCATCCATACTGGTGCTTTGGCGCCTTTCAGGTAATAATCAAAGAACTGCTGTTCGCGGATCTGAATATCTTTTCTGTTTTGACGCTGAACAAGGTTATGGGCTTCATTGTTATAGTTTAATAACCAAACGGGTTTTCCTAATCTTTTTAAACCGGTAAACATCTCAATACCCTGGTACCATGGTACGGCTCCATCAGCATCATTAGACATGATTGCTACTGGTGTATTAACCTTCGGCAGGGCAAAAAGAGGAGAGTTTTCTATATATAATTCTGGTTTTTCCCATAGCGTAGCACCAATCCTGCTCTGAGTTTTCTCATACTGGAACTGCCTGTTCATTCCTGTTTCCCAACGGATACCACCATATGCAGAAGTCATATTGGCAACTGGTGCACCTGCCCATGCAGCTGCATACATATTGGTGCGTGTAATCAGGTAAGCAACCTGATATCCTCCCCAGCTCTGTCCCTGAATGCCTATTTTAGTTCCGTCTACCCAGCTGTTTTTCTTCAGTGATTCAACGCCGGAATTAATGTACTCTTCAGCTGACTTGCCCGGGTAACCCTTTTCATAACTGATATCTGGTGCAAACACGAGGTAGCCATTACTTACAAAGTAAGAGATGTTTAATCTGGATGGAGTAGGGGCCGGGGCATTATATGCATAAAGACCGTCTGATAACTTTTCATAGAAATAAGCTATCATAGGATACTTTTTAGCAGGATCAAAGTTCTCTGGCTTATATAAAATACCCTCAGCCTGGTAGCCTTTAGGTGTGGTCCATTTTACAAGCTCAGCTGTACCCCAGTTATAATTTTGCTGCTGCACATTTGTATTACTGAGTCTGGTTTCGGTTTTCAGGTCTGCTGAAACATATACATTTGGAGAAATAGTATAATTTCCTTTATCATAGATATAACGCTCGGCATATTTTGCTTTTGTTAAACCTGAATATTTGAATTTACCAATTACTGCCAGTTCCGGGTTTTTGCCAGATGTTACATTCGTTTTGTAATAACCGTTCTCCTTAGTTGCATTGTTAAAAGCACTCAGCCACATAGTTTCCTTTTTGCTGATAAAACGCGCCTCTGGATCAGTCTGTTCGTACCTGAAGCTAAGATTATTAGCGCGGCCATAGCCATTGGTTACATTTTTTGGTGTGCCTTTTCCATCTGGAGAATAACTCCAGATATCATAACGGTCATAAATCAAAGCCTGTTTATCATCCTCTGTCCAGCCTGCAAGGCCATACGAAGAAGGATCATCTGGTACATCATTGTCTTCATCCGCAAATTTAACCTTCTCAGGTGCCACCAACAGGGTTACTTTGCCTGTAGCAACTGCATAGGTAGACCAGTTAGAGGTTCTTTTATCAAAGTAAATGATATACGTTCCGGATGGAGAGGCCATCGCAGATCCGCTTAAACCACTGATAATTTTCTTCCTGGCGCCAGTTTTAGTGTCTACCAGATAGTAGTCACGCATACTTCCTCCGTTCCATTGTGATTGTATACGATTGCCAAAATCTGTAGAAGCCAGTACAAAAGAGGCATCTCCTTCTTTTACCAGATTAGCTTCCGGCAGTTTAAGGTCGGTTAAAGGCACGATTTTGGGATCACTGCTAAAAATATCAATAACACTCAAAAAGCTTCTTTTACCTTCACGATCTGCATTTTTCAACTGCATAGGCTGTAGATAATCGTCCTTGTATCCCCAGATGTCTAATTTTGCATGTTCAAAATCTACGAGGGTTGTGTCTTTAGCCGTTCTTGTAGGTGCAATTCCAAAGTATAGTTTGGTGCCTTCTTTGCTGAACGTCAATTTTCCATCTCCGCTAACAGACCATTTGGCGGGCATACCATCTATTTCATTGTCTACCAGAACCTGTGCGGTATCAAGGTTCATCGTGCTGAAATAAATGCTATAGTCTTTGATTTCCTGCTTTTCAGGAGAGGTTTCGCCAAGGAAAGCAACCTGCTCACCATCTTCATCAAATACAAAACCCTTAAAATTACCTTTAACATTAACCAGTGTTTTCAGGGATCCCTTCTCAGTATTTAATAAGAATACCCCCGGTTTGGCGGTTTTATCTTTTTTGGAACCCGTAGTTGTAAATGCTAATGTTTTACCATTCTTACTAAAGGCATATTCGGTTACATATTTAAATGTTCTCTCTGCGCCTGTAAGAAGATTCCGCAAGATCAGATCACTTCCTTCTTTTTTATCCTTAGGAGCGGCCGGCGGATCCTGGAACAAGTCTGCCTCGTCGCTATCATGTCTGTCTGCTGCTACTGGTTTTTTCTTTGCCGAGTCTGCAGGAACTTCCTTCTGATAGGCAAGGAAAATACCGGCCTTCTCTGGGATCTTAAACGATTTAACTCTCGGAACCTTGGTTATGGCTGCGGTGAACAGGTTCACAAAGCCTAGTGAATCTTTGGTCATTTCATCTGCTTTCTTTTTTTTGATCTTTTCCTGACGGGTATCTTTATATAAAGGTTTGATCAGAAAGGCCGCATACTTAGAGTCTGAGCTAAATTCTAGCATCCCGCCGCGGGGAACGGTAATTTTAGAATTTCCTGCCAGATTATTTAAGTACAGGGTAGCATCACCTTCCTGCTGAAGGATAGTATAGGATGCCCATTGTCCATTGTCTGACAGTTGTTTCAGCCCAACATTTTCCCAGCTGTCATAAACCGTATGGTCTAAGGGTTTCTTCTGGGCGAAGCTAAATGTCCCGATGAATAAAAAAAGTAGAGTAAGTTTTTTCTGCATAATCTGTGAGAAGATTTGTTGTTGGTATGTTTGACCTTAAAAATTGTAAAATTTTATTAAAGTATACTATATGTATATCAAATTTTACACAATTTAATGGTATTATCTCAATAAAAGGGTGTAAAACAGAAAAGGCCAGCTCAAAATAGAGCTGGCCTTCAGGTTATAGGGTGAGAATATTACTTATTCTTTTTTTCCTGTGTTTTTACCTGTTGCTGCTGACGCATGTAGTCATCCAAACGAGTTTGGAACTTCGATTTCTTCTTAGCTTCCTCAGGTTTCTTCTTGTTTTCTTTCAGGATGTTATGAATCTTTTCATCATTGACCATTGATTTGATCAGGAACTGCTGTCCGAAAGTCATCATGTTGGCAAGGAAATAATAATAGTTCAATCCTGAAGGGTAACTGTTTAATACCCCTAAAAATACAATTGGCATAATGTAACCGATGTATTTCATTTGTCCTGTAGCGCCTGATACCTGATTGTTAAAATAAGTATAGATGAGTGTAGATATGGTCATCAAAATACACATTAAACTTAAGTGGTCGCCAATAAATGGAATACTGAAACCAAACTTAATAAAATCATCATAAGTAGAAAGATCGTGCATCCATAAGAAGCTTTGACCTCTTAACTCAAATAAGTTAGGGAAGAAGAAGAAGAATGCCATTACGATAGGCAATTGCAATAACATTGGCAAACATCCTCCAAGAGGGTTTACGCCCACTTGTTTATAAAGTTTCAGGTACTCCTGTTGTAACAGGGTAGCATTGTCTTCACCAACTTTAGCTTTAATTTCATCCATCTCCGGTTTCAAGATTCTCATCTTGGCCATCGAGATATACGATTTGTAGGTAAGCGGAGATAATACCACTTTCAGGGCAATTGTAAGTACCAGGATAATTAAGCCATAGTTCCATCCAAATCCTTCCAGGAAGTTAAATACAGGCAGAACAATAAATCTGTTGATATATTTAAGTGGTACATAACCCATTTCAACCAGTTTTTCCAGTTCATGGCCCTGAGCTTTCAGTACTTTAAACTGATTGGTGCCAAAATAGAACTGCATCTTATAATTCTGGGCTGCAAGCTGGTTAAACGGAAGGTTTACTATAGCAGAGAAACCTTTTACCTGGCCTGGTGTGGTCAGTATAGTAGAGGTCATTGTAGCCTTAGTAAATGCATCAGCAGGGATAAGTACTGAAGAGAAGAAGTGCTGCTTGAAAGCAATCCATTCTACCTTTTCCTTTGCCAGGGTTTCAGTTTCATCTTTTGCAAGACTTAAGTGATCCGGGCTCTGACCAACATATTTATAATATGGGCCTGAATACTGCGCTTCGTTCTTTAATGATTTTTCCTGTTGTAATAAGATGGTCTGCCAGTTCAGCGCAATACTATCTCGCTGGATGATCTGGTTCATTCCATTCAGGTTGATGTTGAATGATACGTTATGTGAATTTGGAGTTAATGCATACACAAATTCAATATACTTATCTGCACTGTAGTTGGCACGCATTACCATAGAATTGGCAGTTTGCGATGCTGTAAAATAAAGATCATTTGTCTTGATCATTTTACCACCAATATTGAGGCTTAAACCAAATACATTGTCGTTACCATCAAATAAAACTACCGGTTTATTGAGGTAATTTTTCTCCCCTTTTATTTGGACCGACTTTATTTTACCGCCCTGATTACTGAAAGTTAATTTTAAAGCTTCATTTTCAAGAACACTAGTTGCGGCAACACCAGAAATGTTTGCACCAAAAGGACCTTTCAAAGCTGCTGAATCTACTGCAGGAGCGGCTGTAGCTGAGTCTTTATCTGCCGCCGGGGCAGATTTAATACCAGCTTTTTTAAGAGAATCTAAAGTAATTCTTTCGCGTTCTTTTTTTATTTCGGCCTCTCCCGGCTTGAAAAAGTAGAAAGATCCAGCCAGAACGATCATAATCAGGAAAAGTCCTGTAAACGTATTTTTATCCATTATTGTTATTTAAACGCGTATTAGTTAGTTTTTTTCTTCGCATACTCCATCGCAGCGGCGACAAATTTAACAAAAAGTGGGTGAGGATTAGCAACTGTTGATTTTAATTCTGGGTGAAATTGTCCCCCAATAAAAAACGGGTGGTTTTTAAGCTCAATAATTTCTACCAGCTTGCTGTCAGGATTGGTGCCTGAGGCAATCATCCCGGCTTCTTCATATTGATTTAGATAAGCACTGTTAAATTCATAGCGGTGTCTGTGACGTTCGTTGATATGAGGTTTACCATAAGCTGCAAAAGCTTTCGTACCTTTTTTAAGGTCACATGGATATGATCCCAGGCGCATAGTTCCCCCTTTATTAGTTACGGTTTTTTGATCTTCCATCATATTGATAACAGGGTCAACAGTTTCCATATCAATTTCCGTAGTGTTCGCAGTTGGTAAACCTAAAACATTCCGGCCAAATTCAATAACTGCACACTGCATTCCTAAACAAATACCAAAGAATGGAACTTCATTTTCCCGTACATAACGTATAGAATCTATTTTGCCTTCAATACCACGGCTTCCAAAACCAGGTGCTACAAGAACACCATCTAAATGCTGTAATTTTTCTTTGGCATTATCCGGATAGATTTCTTCAGAATGGATATATTCGATTCGTACTTTACACTCATTCTTTGCACCGGCATGAATAAATGATTCAATAATAGATTTATAAGCATCAGGTAATTCTACATACTTTCCAATCAGTCCGATTCTAACTTCTGCAGTGGGATTTTTCAAGCGACCCAGAAAGTCTTTCCAGCTTTCCATATCTGGCTCATTTTTCTGTGGAAGTTTCAGTTTGCTTAAAACAATCTTATCCAATTGTTCTTTCATCATTAACAATGGAACAGAGTAAATAGAAGAAGCATCCATCGATTCTATTACTGCGTTTACGTTAACATTACAGAACAAAGCAATTTTTTTACGGATATCCATATTGATATGGTGCTCTGTACGGCAAACCAGAATATCTGGCTGGATACCATATTCCAGTAACATCTTAACAGAGTGCTGAGTAGGCTTTGTTTTAAGCTCGCCTGCAGCAGCAAGGTACGGCACCAGTGTTAAGTGAATTACAATTGCATTGTTAGCACCAGCTTCCCATTTAAATTGTCGCACTGCTTCTACAAAGGGAAGTGATTCAATATCACCCACTGTTCCCCCTAGCTCAGTGATTACGATATCAAACTCGCCAGACTCGCCTAAGATACGCATGTTGCGTTTTATTTCATCTGTGATATGCGGTACAACCTGTACGGTTTTACCCAGATATTCTCCCTGACGTTCTTTATTGATTACATTCTGATAAATACGTCCGGTAGTAATGTTATTGGCTTGTGAAGTAGGTACGTTTAGAAAACGTTCATAGTGGCCAAGGTCCAGGTCTGTTTCAGCGCCGTCTTCTGTTACAAAGCATTCGCCATGCTCATAAGGGTTTAGCGTTCCGGGATCAATATTGATATAAGGGTCGAATTTCTGGATGGTTACCCGGTAACCTCTTGCTTGTAAAAGTTTGGCCAATGAAGCGGAGATGATGCCCTTTCCCAAAGAGGAAGTAACACCGCCCGTAACAAAAATATACTTAGTCATGTTTGTGAGTTTGTGAAATAAAAGCAGCTGTTAAGGCTCTTTTATTGTTTTTGTACGGGATACAAAGCTAAGGAATTATTGTTGGAAAGCTAGGCTGATACCGATTAATTTTATTTTACCCGCAAGCCCAGTAAGTCTGGCGCTGCTTTACAACAAAAAAAGACCAGGGAATTTTCCTGGCCTTTTTTAATATTATATTTGGTTAGAATATGCTGGTTAAGAGTGATGTTAAAAATACTTGTTTCTAACACTAAGGTAAATCTACTGTTATTTTTCAGAAATAGTATGAGATACTCCAAATAATTTTGGTTATTTATTCAAGTATCTGATAATGAGGTTAATTATTTATTTCATTATTGAATGAGCTGCATATAAATTATCTATTTCTTAACTGATATTGACTAATCAATAAGTGTTATTGTGACGTTTAATAAACACACTTAGTGTTTTCTGTACACTAAGTGTTTTACGGTTTACAGCACTCGTAGTAAGGTTTGACTTTTCTTTCAGCTGCCGACCAGGCAATATAAACGGTGCTTTCCTTACCAGTCCGGTACTGAAAGCCGTTAAGTGCTGAACGCTGCAGCTCTGTAAAGAATTTCTTATCCGGAGTATTCTTATCAGCTTCCTGGTTTTCGGTGACTGCGGGCTCCAGGAAATTCTCTTCGGAGAAAAACAGGGCAAGCTCCTGTTCTATAAATTTGATCTGTTTTTTTTCCCTTCCCAGGTCTAAGCCTTCCTTATAATTATCTATCAGCTCTTTGGCTTTCAGGATTTTTGTATATACCGGCTTTTCGCCCTGAGGAGTAATGGTGAATACTAATTCCATGTTTTTAGGTTTGCTGCCCATCAGTACCAGTTTAAAAGTATCTAATCTGGCGGTATCAGTAAACGAACGCAGGGTAGTGGTAGACTTTTGCGGCTGCAGGCTCTCTGTATTAGGATCAGAAGGGTTGCATGAACCTAATAACAGGGCTATTACGAACAGATTAGTATACAGTTTTTTCATAGGGAATCTTGTATCATTATGATAACAAAATATATGCCCATAAGCTATGTACCCTTTAATTTGATGATTTTGTCCAGGTCTTCAGGAGTGTCTACAGCAATAGTTTCCAGATCAGTGGTTTTTGTCTGTATCTGAAAACCATTTTCTATCCATCGTAACTGTTCCAGGCTCTCAGCATGTTCCAGACTTGAAGATGGCAAGGTAGTGATCTTTAGTAACACGTTCCTGGTATATCCATAAATCCCTATATGTTTATAAAACTGATGGGTAGAAATCCAGTGGCCGGGCTCAGAATTTCTGATGTAGGGTATAGGATGCCTGCTGAAATAGATGGCCTGACCTGATGCATTGAGTACAACCTTGGGAATATTGGCGTTGAAGAGTTCTTCATCGGTATAAATCTTTTTGACTAATGTAGCCAGCGAAACTTCAGGGTCTAGAAAACAGGAGCTGAGCAAGTTAATCTGTAAAGGATCAATGTAAGGCTCATCCCCTTGAATATTAATGATGATATCATATTCAGGGAGCTGCTCAGCAACTTCGGCACAGCGGTCAGTACCGCTTTGATGATCGGGACGTGTGAGTACAAAGTCACCGCCAAAACGTTTGATCTCGCTGATAATGCGTTCATCATCTGTAGCTATAACCACTTTATCCAAACTGGCTGCACTGCAAGCCTGTTCATAAACCCGCTGGATCATGCTCTTCCCTGCAATATCTATCAGGGGTTTTCCAGGGAACCTGGTGGATGCAAAACGTGCGGGTATAATTCCTAGAGTAGGCATCTAAAAAAGTCCGTGAATTTCAGCTTCTATCGACTGGATAACATCACCTAAATCTTCCGGGTTGCTGGTAAAATCCAATTTATCTTTATCCAGGATCAGCAATTTACCCAGAGAATATCCCTTGATCCATGCTTCGTACTTTTCATTCAGTTTGGAAAGGTAGTCCAGACGGATACCCGCTTCATAATCCCTTCCACGGCGCTGTATGTTATTTACCAGGGTTGGTACGGAGGCTCTTAAATAAACGAGCAGATCTGGCGGTTTGATAAAAGAAGTAATGTTATCAAAAATATCCTGATAGTTTTTATGGTCTCTGGTAGTCATCAAACCCATTTCATGCAGGTTTTCTGCAAATATATGCGCATCCTCATAAATGGTCCTGTCCTGAATAACATTTCTCTGATTCGTTTCAATGTCTACAATCTGCTGGAAACGACTATTGAGGAAGTAAATCTGCAGGTTAAAACTCCATCTTTTCATATCGCTGTAAAAATCTTCGAGGTATGGATTATTGTCTACCGCCTCATATAAGGCCTCCCAACCGTAATGTTTTGCCAGTAAACTGGTTAGTGTGGTTTTTCCGGCGCCAATATTTCCAACTATTGCTATGTGCATATGATTAATCTGATGAGCTTAAGATAGTATTTTTTTATGTGTATTCTAAAATGGTTTGAATCCGATCAATTCACGTACTTCTTTGATTGTCTTCCTGGCATTTTCACGAGCCTTTTCTGCTCCATGGTTAGCCACCTTACGAAGGTAGTCGCTGTCTGCTGCAATATCCTCAATTTTTTCGCGGATAGGTGTGTTGAAAATAATCATATCCTCTGCAAGCTGCTTTTTGAAATCACCATAGCGGATAGCGCATTTGTTGTAGAGTTCATCAAAGTGTGACAAGGTATCTGGGGTAGAAACAATTTTCATCAGATCAAACAGGTTTTGTATCGCCTCTGGCTTTGCCTGGTTTTCTTCGGTAGGTCCGCCGTCAGAAACTGCTTTCAGTACTTTTTTACGAATAATTTCGGGTGCATCTGAAAGATAAATGCAATTAGCATCGCCTTCTGATTTACCCATTTTCCCCTTCCCGTCTAAACCGGGAACCTTTACCAGATTAGCTGAATAGCTAAAAGCAAAAGCTTCTGGGAAGTAATCATGATTATAGAGCCTGTTAAAGCGGTTTCCAAAAGTACGGGTAAACTCAAGATGTTGCTCCTGGTCTTTACCTACTGGTACTTTGGTAGCCTTATGGATCAGAATATCTGCCGCCATTAATGAGGGGTAGGTAAGTAAGCCAGCGTTTACATTATCTGGCTGTGACCTTACCTTGTCTTTGAATGAGGTGCTCCGCTCCAGTTCACCCATGTAGGCATTCATATTCAGGTACAGATAAAGCTCTGTAACCTCTGGAACATCTGATTGTATATAAATTGTACAGGCGTCAGGATCGATACCGCAGGCCAGATATTCTACCAGTACGTGTTTAACATAGCCGTGAAGATCGCCTGGAGTGGGGTGCGTGGTTAATGAATGCAGGTCGGCAATAAAAAAATAACAATTATATTCATGCTGCATTTTTACGAAGTTGCTTACTGCACCAAAGTAATTTCCCAAATGTAATTTTCCGGTCGGACGGATACCACTAACTACTGTCTCTTTCATTGTAATGTTGTTATTTCTGAAACCTTTCAGGAATCAAGAGGTCGAAATTAATAAAAAAGCATTGTTTGACGAGTACAATATTGGTTTTTTCGCAAGAATGCGTTGGGAGTAGGCTATATTACCCAAATCCGTAACCAATATACTACCACAGTATATTTAGGTAATTTAGGACAAAGCGCTTATTCTGTTTAAGAAGATGCATTTCGCTTTTTTAAAAAGCTATTTTTTGTATTTTTGAAATCGATGGTAAAACTACTTAGGCAGGTTCATAGGATTTACTTCCTCTTTATTATACTATTATTTTTCATTCTGTTTTATCCCTTCTACTATTTTGCTGCAAAGCATCCGTCCTGGTATGGGTTACTTAATCGGATGAGGGCTCTGAACAGTTGGTTATGCAGCGTATTTGGCGGCATCTTTTTCCGTTTTCATTACGAGGAACCATTATCAGCTGAGAAACATTATATCTATTGCAGTAACCATACTTCTAATCTGGATATTATGATACTGTGCCTGTTGGCCAGGGGACGGTTTTGTTTTATGGGTAAAGATGAACTGCTTAGCAACCCCGTACTAAAAATATTTTTCAAATCGATTGATATACCCGTTAACCGCGAAAGTAAGATTTCCGCGTATAGGGCGTTTAAAAGGGCGGCAGACAATCTAAATGATGGGATGAGCCTGATCATTTTCCCCGAAGGCGGGATCAATGAGGAGGTATACCCACCGGAGTTGGTTCCCTTTAAGAACGGGCCTTTCAGGTTGGCAATAGATACCCAGACAGAGATTGTGGCAGTGAGCATAAGTGATGCCTGGAAGAAACTGTTTGATGACGGGGCAAAACATGGATCGCGACCCGGTATCTGTGATATATTTGTACATGCACCGGTAAGTACAGCTAATTTGGTAACAGACGATGCCGAACAGCTGAAAGACCGTATATTTGAATTGATAAACAGTAGGATAGCAAAATCGTAAGAGATGAACATAGATAAAGAAACGGTTTACAAAGTAGCAGACCTGGCAAGGATTGAGATAGGGGAACATGAAGCGTTAACGCTGCAGGCAGACCTGAACAAAATCCTTACTTTTATGGAGAAGCTGAATGAACTGGATACCACAGGAGTGGAACCGCTGGTTTACATGAACCCGGAAGTAAATGTATGGAGGGAAGATGTGGTTATTCAGGACCTAAGCCCTGCCGAAGGACTGAAGAATGCAGCGGTACATAATGAAGATTTTTTTATGGTGCCAAAAATTCTGGACAAATAATAATAAAGAGCAGATCTTTTGTAACATTAGCTGCCCGATAGCTGTCTAACCCCCAAAAGCGGATAAAGCGCTGCATTTTAGAAAAAGCATACCTCAATGGAAAAAGCATTAATCGAGATCAAGGAAATAGGCCGTAAATATGTTATTGGTTCAGAAGTTATCCATGCGTTAAAATCAGTTTCACTGGAAATATTTAAAGGTGAATTTGTAGCACTGATGGGTCCATCAGGTTCGGGAAAGTCTACCTTAATGAATATTCTGGGCTGCCTTGATACACCTAGTAAGGGAGATTACGTATTAAACGGAATCAACGTCAGCCAAATGACTGATGATGCCCTGGCAGAGGTAAGGAATAAGGAGATTGGGTTTGTATTTCAGACTTTTAACCTTTTACCCAGGTCTACCTCCCTGGATAATGTTGCTCTTCCGCTAATCTATGCTGGTGTAAACAAACAAGACCGGGAGAAACGAGCGCAGTCAGCTTTAGAAAACGTTGGTCTTGGTAATCGTGTAACACACAAACCCAACGAACTGTCGGGTGGTCAACGCCAGCGGGTAGCCGTTGCCCGTGCACTGATTAATAACCCTTCAATTATTCTGGCCGATGAGCCTACCGGGAACCTTGATACAAAAACCTCTATAGAAATTATGGGTCTGCTGGAAGAAATTCACAGTAAAGGCAATACCATTATTCTGGTAACCCATGAGGAAGATATTGCACAGCATGCACACAGAATTGTGAGAATGCGCGATGGTTTAATTGAAAATGACTATATTAACCCTGATATCCGTACGGTTTCGCCGCGTTTGGTGAAACTTGAAGAAAGTGGGGACGACTTTGAGAAATTAGGTCAACATTAATATTTTAATTTTTGATGAAGATATACACCAAGACCGGAGATAATGGTGAAACCTCACTTATAGGGGGGACAAGAGTCCCAAAGTATCATTTGCGAATTGAATCTTATGGTACTGTTGATGAACTAAACTCATACGTAGGACTGATCCAGTGCCAGGAAATTGACCCCCATGCCCAGCAGGTTTTAAAGGAAATACAGGACAGGTTATTCACTATAGGGGCCTCTCTGGCGGCCGATCCTGAGCGGTCAAAGATGGAACTTCCGGACCTTAAAACCGAAGATATTTTGCTGTTGGAAAGTGAAATGGACCAGATGAATGCGCTGCTTCCTGAACTCAAAAACTTCGTTTTACCGGGCGGAAACACCATTGTCGCCTATTGTCATATAGCCAGGTGCGTTTGCAGGAGGGCAGAGCGCTTAACGGTTGAATTGTCGGCAAACAGTCTGGTAGATGAAAGCATCATTATATACCTCAACAGGTTAAGCGATTATTTATTTGTTTTATCCCGGAAACTTAGTTTGAATCTTAATTCTGTTGAAAACATCTGGCTGCCAAGGTTATAGACGGTGAAAAAAAAAGTTTGTTTTACTCAGCTTTTTTAATATACTTTTGCAAAAATAATAAGCACAATAAAATAGTTAAGAATATGTATTGGACACTAGAATTAGCATCGCACTTGGAGGACGCTCCATGGCCTGCAACTAAAGACGAACTTATTGATTACGGAATCAGATCAGGCGCACCAGTAGAGGTTATTGAAAACCTGCAGGCGCTTGAAGATGATGGTGAGCCGTATGAAACCATTGAAGAGATCTGGCCGGACTATCCTACCAAAGATGATTTCTTCTTTAATGAAGACGAATATTAAACTGAAAACCTAAGCCCCTTAATAAGGGGCTTTTTTACGCCCTTATTTTTTGGAACGATGATTGTTTATGTAATGTCAGGAAAGCCGTATGGCTCTTTTAAAACATTTAATTACTAAACAACATCTAAAAAATCTACAACTATGGGAAATCTACTTTATTTAATCGCAGTCATTTTAGTAATCATCTGGGCAATCAGCTTTTTAGGAGGTTATTATACAGGTGGAATTATTCACGCTTTATTAGTGATCGCTGTAATTGCAATCATTTTAAGATTAATCAGAAGCGCTGCTTAACAATAAAACTTAATACATTAACAACAGGGCTTCTGAATTATCAGAGGCCTTTGTTGTTTAACAGAAATCCGGCCAGGGCCATGTCCTGTGAGTAGGTAATCTTAATATTGCTGCGCTCCCCCTCCAAAAGGTTTATTACAAATCCAGCCCCTTCCACTACTGATGCATCATCAGTAAAACTATTTCTATATGGCTGGTTATAAGCATTTTCTAACTGTTTACTACTGAAAGTCTGTGGTGTCTGTATGAGGTAAAGCTCATCTCGGTTCAATGTTGATGATTCCATTCCGTCCTTTTTAAAACGTACTGAGTCTACCGGTTGTATGGCTGCTACGGCATTTCCTTTTTCTTCTGCCATTTGGTAAGAACGTAAGATCAGATCTGCTGTTACCAAGGGGCGCACGCCATCGTGGATAGCCACTACAGACTCCTCCTGAATCACAGCCAGTCCATTTTTCACCGAGTGAAAACGTTCTTCTCCGCCACTGATTACCTGGTGCGGTACAGTAAAGCTATAGTGTGCGCACAGCTGTTCCCATTGCTGCCTAAGTGTAGTATTAAGGACTAAAATAATTTCAGGATTTAGTACACATTGGTGAAATGCTTGTAAGGTGTGCATTAAAACAGGCAGTCCCTCTAATTCTGAAAACTGTTTTGGCACGGCCTGCTGCATTCTGTTACCTTTTCCTCCGGCAACTATTATCGCGTAATATTTCATTTATCTATCAATAGCTGTTAGAGTAATCATACATAAAAGCCAAATCTACAACTGATTTAGCCTTGATAAGAAAAAAGGTGATAAAAAAATAGGAGAACCACATTGGCTCTCCTATTTAATCTTATTGTTCGATCTTGGTTAGATGATTAACATCGCATCACCATAGCTATAGAAGCGGTATTTTTCTTTTAAAGCCACCTCATAAGCATTTCTCACGTAGTCATATCCTCCAAAAGCACTTACCATCATCAGTAATGTAGATTCTGGAGTATGGAAGTTGGTGATCATTGAATTGGCGATACTGAAATCATATGGAGGAAAAATAAACTTGCTGGTCCAGTCGTTTGCTGGTTTCAGCATTCTTCCTGATGATACAGCAGATTCAATTGCACGCATAGATGTTGTACCTACTGCACAGATCCGTCTTTTTTCTTCAATAGCTTTATTTACAATATTGGCCTGAGACTCTTCAATGATGAACTGCTCAGAATCCATTTTGTGTTTGGTCAGATCTTCCACTTCTACAGATCTGAAAGTACCCAGACCTACGTGCAAGGTTACTTCAGCAAAGTTAACGCCTTTCAGTTCAAGACGTTTCATCAGCTCACGGCTAAAGTGCATACCAGCTGTAGGAGCAGCTACTGCACCTTCGTGCTTTGCAAAAATAGTCTGATAGCGTTCTTTATCCTGGGCAGTAGCCTTGCGTTTGATATATTTTGGAAGAGGTGTCTCTCCTAAGATTTCAATATTTTTTCTGAACTCTTCATCAGTACCGTCAAAAAGGAAACGGATGGTACGTCCGCGACTGGTTGTATTGTCTACAACTTCAGCTACAAGCAGGTCATCGTCACCAAAGTAAAGCTTGTTACCTACACGTATTTTACGTGCCGGATCTACCAGTACATCCCATAAACGAAGTTCTTTGTTGAGTTCACGAAGTAAGAAGACTTCAATGGTTGCACCTGTTTTTTCCTTGTTGCCATATAAACGCGCAGGAAAAACTTTGGTATTATTCAATATCATCACATCCTGATCGTCAAAATATTCCAGAACATCCTTAAATATTCTATGTTCAATTTTACCGGTTTCTTTGTGCAAAACCATTAAACGGGCTTCGTCCCTATGTTCTGAAGGATTATTGGCAACTAATGATTCAGGTAGATTAAACTTAAATTGAGATAACTTCATGTTTTTTAATAAAATAATTCAGGGCGCAAATTTAAGAAATATAATGCTTACTCGTGTATATTAATTTTATATGAGGTTTTACAGACCATTCGGCACATAACCTTAATTATTATCAGCAAATAAATATAAAATTTAAAGTTGCTGTAACGTTTTTGGCTACTTTTGGTCTAAACAGTAATTATGATCATATTCAGACTTATAGGCGAAAGTTTCAGGTTTGCTGCAGACGCGCTCCGTCAAAATAAACTCAGGACGATGCTCTCCCTGCTGGGCATCACCATTGGTATCTTTACCATCATTGCTGTGTTTTCAGGAGTGGATACGCTCAGGAACAAACTCCAGGAGAGTGTAGATAAATTGGGTTCCAATACTATTTTTATACAGAAATGGCCTTGGGTATTCAGCGATGATTTTGCCTGGTGGAAATTTGTTAACCGTCCTACACCTACCATACGTGATTACCAGGAGCTGAAAGAAAGGCTTGAAAATGTAGACGGCTTATCTTACGAAGTTAGTACCAGCAACCGAACAGTTAAATACAGGAGCAGTTCAGTAGAAGGGGTAACACTGAATGCTGCGACACAGGATTATAATAAAACCTGGACCCTGGATATTCAGGAAGGCAGATATTTCACGGAAAACGAAGGACGTTCAGGATCACCAGTTGCTATTCTCGGTGCCGATGTGGCGGAGGGTCTCTTTGCAGGGGAACCTGCTGTAGGAAAACAGATTAAAGTTATGGGCCGCAGAATTACTGTAGTAGGTGTATACAAGAAAGAAGGCGAAAGTATGATTGGTATGTCTCAGGACAAAAATCTGCTGATCCCGCTTAATTTTGCCAAAGGTTTGTTTGATGTGGAAGGAAGCAACTATGACCCGCAGATCACCGTAAGGGGGAAAGAATATATTGCCCTTGAAGAAGTGGAAAGTGAAATTAAAGGCGCCATGCGTGCTGTGCACCGGATCAGTCCGGGAGCAGAGGATGATTTCTCTTTGAATAAAACCAATATGATTTCAAACCAGCTTGATGTGATGTTTGAGGCTGTAAGGATTGCCGGCTGGGTAATAGGCGGATTTTCTATCCTGGTAGGAGGCTTCGGTATTGCCAATATCATGTTTGTATCTGTGAAAGAGCGTACCAATATAATTGGTATACAAAAATCATTGGGTGCCAAAAACTACTTTATTTTATTGCAGTTTATGTTCGAAGCAATTGCTTTATGCCTGCTGGGTGGGCTGCTCGGCCTTACCCTTGTATATGGACTTACATTAATTGCCACCTATGGCTTTGATCTCAAAGTGGTTCTTTATCTAAAAAATATTATTATGGGTATCACGATTTCAGTAGTGATAGGAACTATATCTGGCTTTTGGCCGGCCTATGCCGCTTCGAGACTAGACCCGGTAGAGGCAATCAGATCATAAGATAGCCACCTTTTGTTGGCTTTGACTTAAAAAAAGAATACCCGTTTGCAGCGCAAACGGGTATTCTTTTTTATATTCTTAAATACCAACTGCCAGTATACGGCGGCGGCTTTGTCTAGCTTAATTTAGCAAGCGCATCTTTAATTCGTGAGACTGCTTTAACCAGCTGATCTTCTGCAGCGGCATATGAAATACGTATACACTCTTCGTTACCAAAAGCTTCGCCGGTGACTGTAGATACATGTGCCTCATTCAGCAGGTAGAGGCAAAGGTCCTCAGCATTGCTGATCACATTTCCATTTACGCTTTTTCCAAAATAATCCTTAACCGTTGGGAAGAAATAGAAGGCCCCGTCTGGCAGGTTAACCTGAATTCCAGGAACCTCTTTCAGCAATGCATATACAATATCCCTGCGTTTTCTGAACTCGTCTTTCATGGCCGTAACTGTTTCCAGTCCGTTCTGATAAGCTGCAAGGGCAGCACGCTGTGAAATTGAAGAAGTTCCAGAAGTAATTTGTCCCTGTAATTTATCACATGCATCGGCAATAGCTTTATTAGAGGCCATATAACCAACTCTCCAACCTGTCATTGCATATGCTTTAGAGAAACCATTGATAATGATCACACGGTCTTTAATTGAGTCAAATGAAGCGATAGACGCGTGTTTATCAACAAAGTTGATATGTTCATAAATCTCATCAGAGATGATATAGATGTTAGGGTATTTTTCAAACACTGCTGCAAGGCTTGCCAGTTCTTCATGTGAATACACAGATCCGGTTGGATTACAAGGTGAAGAAAACATAAACAATTTAGTTTTCGGAGTAATCGCAGCCTCGAGTTGTGCTGCAGTAATTTTAAAATCATTGTCTACCGTAGCGTTAATAAATACCGTTTCGCCTTCCGCCAACTTAATCATTTCTGAATAAGATACCCAGTATGGGGTAGGTACGATAACTTCTTCTCCCGGATTAACCAGGCATAGTACCGCATTAGCCAGAGATTGTTTGGCACCGGTAGAAACCACAATCTGGTCAAAATTATAAGCCAGGCCATTTTCATTTTTTAACTTTTCACCAATAGCCTTTCTTAATTCAGGATAACCGGAAACTGGTGTATAGTATGAGTAATTTTCGTCTACCGCCTTCTTAGCTGCTTCCTTTACATGTTCAGGAGTAAAAAAGTCTGGCTCTCCAAAACTCAGGTTAATTACGTCAATTCCTTTAGCTGTAAGTTCTCTCCCCAGCTTTGCCATCTTAATGGTCTGTGATTCTGATAGGTTATTGATTCTTTTAGATAAAAATGTCATGATTTTCTTATAAGGTAGCAAATATAAAAACCTCAGCCCAATCTCTGCTAATAAAAATACTTTTTAAAGCAATAAGAGTATTCTGCTCCTTAAACCGTATTTTTGAGCGCTAAATCAATTCAATGCTGCCAAAAAAGAAAGCCATTCTGGTATCACTATGCATCAGTGTGATCTTAATGCTTGCCAAATTCGGTGCTTATTTTCTTACTCACTCCAATGCAATTTTAACAGATGCCGCAGAGAGTATTGTAAATGTTCTGGCCAGTGGATTTGCATTTTACAGCATTTACCTGGCAACCCTGCCAAAAGATGAAAACCATCCCTACGGGCATGGTAAGGTAGAGTTCTTTTCTGCCTTTGTTGAAGGCTCACTCATAGGCATCGCCGGACTGATTATTATTTTTAAATCTTCATACGACCTGATTGTTCCTAGAGAAATTTTTCAGCTCCTTGACGGTGCTATCATTATTGGTATAACCGGACTCATTAATATGGTTGTGGGCTATTACCTTATTAATACCGGAAAAAAACACCGCTCATTAACACTTGAGGCAGATGGTAAGCATTTACTTACAGATGCAGTAACCAGTGCGGGACTTGTTATAGGAATTTTGCTGATCAAAATTACACAGCTATATTGGCTGGATAGTGTAATTTCTATCCTGCTGGGTATATATATTGTATACAGTGGCTACAAACTAACGCGCAAATCCATCGGTGGATTGATGGATGAGAGTAATGTAGAGCTGGTGAAAAGTATTGTGGGCATTATGCAGGATAACCGTCAGGATGCCTGGATAGATGTACATAACCTCCGTGCGCAGCAATATGGTGCCGATCTGCATATTGACTGCCATGTAACACTGCCGTATTATTACGACCTGAACAGGGTGCATACAGAAATTTCTGATATTGATAAACTGATTAATGGTACTGCCGAACGCAGTACGGAACTTTTTATCCATGCCGACCCATGTTTGCCAGAGTGCTGTTCTTACTGCAAGCTGCAGGAATGTCCGGTGAGGCAGCATGCATTTGCTGGAGAAATAGGCTGGACAGTTGACAATGCTACTAAAAACAAAAAACACTTTGAATAAATGAGTTATTTTAATGTACGGGTCTATGGCCTGCTGATCAATGCCGATAATCAATTGTTAATTAGCGATGAACAGTCGGGAGACAGGACTTTCAGTAAATTTCCGGGCGGCGGACTAGAGTATGGTGAAGGACTGATAGATGCACTAAAACGCGAGTTTATGGAAGAGTGCGATGCCGAAGTGGAAGTGCTGAGCCATTTTTACACCACTGACTTTTTTGAGAAATCATCTTTCAATGATAGCCAGATCCTCAGCATCTACTACCTGGTAAAAGAGGTTGGACCACTTAAAATGACTTTTAAGACCAAGGTCTTTGATTTTGATCCAGACACCCTGCAATCATTCCGCTGGGTACCTTTACATGAACTCAATGAAGATGACGTAACTTTTAGAACTGATAAAACTGTTGTAAATATGCTGCTCTCTCTGATTTCTCAGTCTGCAGCTGAAAATTAAACAGCCAATACCTTTTCAGGGGTAATGGCGTAAAACTGATCGCCTTCTTCAGATCTGATGTTGCTTAAACCAGTAAATACACTGAAAGCCGGCAGTATAGCACAGGTTTTACCAAAATAAAAACAAGGGAAACGCAGTTTTTGCCTTGCTTTACCATGTATGGTAATGCCTGGGTGTATATGTCCGGTGATATTGTAGTATTGATCAAATACCTTAGGCTGGTCGTGCACAAACCTGAAGGGCATACACAGATATTCTTTCTGATAAATTTCTATGGCCAGTCCTTCATAGTCTTCAGGCTTTAACAGATCATGGTTTCCCTTAATCAGCATTACTTTCAATGCCGGGAAGCTGCGGCGCCATATTTTAAAGATTTCCACTTCACTGTTCATCTCATGGTGAAACATGTCTCCGGTTACCAGCAAAGCCTCAGGTTCAAATTGTGCCAGCAGGGAAGATAGTTTGTCCAGGTCTGTATCAGTAATGGTATTGGGCACCTGTATACCGGCCCGTCTGAAATGTGCTGCCTTACCTATATGAAGATCGCTGATAACCAGCATCTTTTTCGCTTCCCAATATATTGCTCTGTTTTTGTCAAGTATTAATGTTTCGCCCTTACACTCTATGGTCATTCGTTTTTCTGCTCCTTCTTGTCTATCTGCTGATTTAACGTACCCTGCGGCTTAATCTTATCAGCAGCTGCAAAATTACGGATCCTCTGTCGTAAAGTATCTTTATAACGCTTTTAATCCTGAGGTTTTTTCCTTCTGGGATGAAGCTGGGCATCTTTTTTATCTGCTTCGGCTGTCATCCTCGCTATTCTCTCACCCAGTTCTTCCGTACTCATATTTTCTCTCAAACTGTCAACCTTGATGGGGAAACATAGGGGGGTATAGCTTTCTGCCTTCACAATGATCACTTTGCTATCCTGTACACGGTGCAGGGCTGCTGCCAGGCGAGGTTCTTCAATCTGCTGATAAAAGGCTTCATCGTAAGACTGGCGCAGCAGCAGGTTGTGTTTGTCATAATCACTGAAAACGTTAAAAAATAATGCCGCTGAAGACTGCAGGTGTTTATTGGCCACATACTTTCCCGGATAACCCTGGAAAACAAGACCGGAAATGCAGGCAATATCCCGGAACTTCCGCCTGGCCATTTCAGTGGAATTGATACTCGCAACAATATCTTCAGCAAGGTTTTTAGGACTGAAAAGCAGTTTGATGTTGTCTTCATCCAAAGGAATAGGCTGTTCGCTAAGCAGCTCAAAGCCGTAATCGTTCATCGCTATAGAGAAACTGATCGGCTTTACCCTACCCAGACGGTATGCAATCAGTGCTGCTAATATTTCATGCACTTGTCTGCCTTCAAAAGGATAGGCAAAAAGGTGATAACCATCACGGGTCTTAATCATTTCAATCAGAAATTCATCATCTTTAGGCACATGCGATACTTCAGCCTGTCGCTGAAAGAGGGGCAATACTATGTCCAGTTCCTCATCTTCATGCGTTTTATCCAGGGTCTGGTTATACTTTTTACGAAGGATAGCACCCAGGTTAGCCGTTAGTGACATTCTACCCCCCAGCCAGCTGGGCGTGATTGCTGTTTTCAGTTTACTTTTACGCACCAGCACCATCATATCTTTCACCATTACAAACTCCAGTACGCGTCCCGCGAGTGTAAAACTATTACCGGGCTTAATTTTAGTAATAAAAGATTCTTCGACCATCCCTACATAACCTCCCGTCATGTATTTCACTTTGACCATGGCGTCGCTCACAATGGTACCTATGTGCAGGCGGTGGCGCATGGCCATTTGCCGGCTGGTAACTTTCCATAGTCCTTCCTCCAGGGTAACTTTACTAAATTCGTTATAAGCCGTTAAGCTATCGCCCCCGGTTGTAATAAACTGCATCATCCAGCTCCATTCTGAAGGCTCAAGTTCCCTGAAGGCATGTGTTTGTTTTACCTCTTTATACAATTTCTGTTCATCAAAGCCATCGCCAACGGCAAGGGTTACCATATACTGGATCAACACATCAAAGCTCATCACCATCGGCTCCCGGCTTTCAATATTATTAGTTTTTGCAGCTTCCTTAATCGCGGCAGCTTCTACCAGTTCCAGTGCATGTGTAGGAAGGAAGTAGATATGTGAGGTTTCGTAGGGAGAGTGGCCACTGCGGCCCGCCCGCTGTAAAAACCTTGCTACCCCTTTTGGAGAACCAATCTGCACTACAGTATCTACGGGTTTAAAATCCACTCCAAGGTCTAGTGAAGAAGTACTGATTACGGCTTTGAGTGCGCCTGTATGGATAGCGTCCTCTATCCAGTTCCTCAGTTCATGATCTATAGACCCATGATGAATGGCAATCAGACCCGCGAGGTTTTCATCTAATTTCAGCAATCCCTGGTACCATAGTTCGGCCTGTCCGCGGGTATTGCAGAAGATTAGTGTCGTTTTACTTTTTTCAATGATGGGCAGGAGTTTAAATGCGAGCTTATGCCCCAGATGCCCCGCCCATGGCAGCATATCGATATGATCTGGTAAGATAGACCTGATTTCAATTTTCTTCTCTATATCTGCTACCACTATAGTTTTCAGTACTTCCTCATATGGTACCAGGACATCAAGCGCCTGCTCCATATTTCCAATGGTAGCAGATATTCCCCAGATGCGCAGCAGCCTTTCAGGATGTTTTTCTGCTATCAGGGCACGGATGCGCGAGATAGCCAGTTCGGCCATCACCCCGCGCTTGCTCCCCAGCAGTTCATGCCATTCATCAGCAACAATACATACCAGGCTTTCAAAATTATCCAGGGCGTTTTTCTGTGCGAGTAGCAAGTGCATACTTTCTGGTGTAATGATCAGTACCTCCGGCATCTGTTTCTTCTGCTTCAGTTTTTCACTCTGCGCAGTATCACCATTACGTACTCCCACGTGCCAGTCTAGCTCCAGTTCGGTACATACCTCAGTCATTGCCCGGGCCAGATCTTTGGCCAGGGAGCGCAAAGGAGTAATCCAGATGAGCTTAAGACCTTCCGGTTTTCTCGCTCTTTTAGCTGGTAGCTTTGTAGGTTTTATTACCGTACTTTCCGCAGCAGAATTCTCAGCTTTTCCCACTGATTTTACTGTTGAGGCAGGTTCCGCAACACGGTTGTTCAGTTCATCTATAACCACCGCGAGGAACATACTAAATGTTTTTCCAAATCCTGTAGGTGCATTTACCAGACCGCTGTATCCTTCTGCATAATATTCCCAGGCATCAGTCTGGAATTTAAAGGGTTTTTTCTTGCTTGCCTTTAACCATTTGATTACCTTCTTATAACCCGTGCTTTTTTCAAGTATCATAAAAGGGTAGAGGCTAAAAGTTGTCTTAAATCTTCGAGGGTGTTAATTTCTGCAGCCTTTTTATCTTTGCGCCAGCGTGCTATCCGTGGGAAGCGCAGTGCCAGACCGGCCTTGTGCCTTTTGCTTTCTGCTATGCCTTCAAAAGCAATCTCGAAAACCAGCTCAGGTTTTACCGTACGCACCGGACCAAATTTCTCTATCGCATTCTTCTTTACAAAAGCATCTACCTCTTTAATTTCTTTATCAGTTAAACCTGAATAGGCTTTAGCTACGGTGATCAGCTGTTCTCCATCTCTTACCGCAAAGGTATAGTCAGTAAAGTGATTGGCCCTCCGCCCGCTTCCTTTCTGCGCATAAATCATTACCGTATCTACGGTATAGGGATTAATTTTCCATTTCCACCAGTCTCCACGTTTACGGCCGCTATGATAAAATGAACTCAGCTTTTTGAGCATCAGCCCTTCACTGTTATTTTCCCTGGATCCTTTCCTTATTTCTGCCAGCTCATCCCAGTCAGTAAATGCTACTACCGGCGAAAGGATGGCCACCTGATGGTCACTGAAAGTTAAAACCAGTTCTTCCAGAAGCCTTCTTCTTTCAGAAAGCGGTTCTGTTCTGATATCGGTTCCTTCAAATTCAAGCAGGTCATAAATGTAGAAACCAATAGGCGCATCTTTTAATTGTGCCTTGTTGATCGTTTTTCGGTTAAGCCGCTGCTGAAGAATACTGAAGGCCTGCACGGCACCATCTTTTACAGAAAGTATCTCTCCATCAATTACTGTCCCGTCTGGTATTTCATCTTTCAGGAAGTGCAGTTCCGGAAACTGGTCGGTAACTAATTCTTCGCCCCGCGACCAGATAAATAGTTCTCCGTTACGTTTTACAATCTGCCCGCGAATGCCGTCCCATTTCCACTCTGCCTGCCACTCTTCAGTGCCGCCCAGACTGGATGGTTCTGCCTCCAATGCATAGGCCAGACAAAAAGGATAGGGCCAAGAGTTGTCAGTGTTTACATGCGCACCTTCTATCAGTTCCTTATAAGTAATTTCACCGGGTTTCCATTTACCCATAATACTGTGCATAATCTTATTGCTGTCAGTATCACTTTGTTTAGATATGGCATTTACCAGCATCTTATTAGATACCCCGATCCGGAAATTTCCAGAAATCAGTTTATTGAAAATAAAGCGCTCTTGTGTATCCAGGCTATCCCAGGCATTCAGGATAAATTCCTTTTTTGCTTCATCATCCTTAGTAGCAATCATGGCCAGGTCACCAATCCACTCATGCAGTTTACGGTCGGTATTTCTGCTTGCCGGCGGCAGTACCAGTGCAATAGTCTCACTGAGGTCGCCTACACTGTGGTAACTCTCAGCAAACAACCAGGGAGGTATTCCGCTTAATTCTGTGGCCCACAGCCTGATAAGGGCTGTGTTTACCGGTCGCCTTGGCCTTTTGCCCGTAAACATTGCAACCACATAAGGTTTATCCTGCTCATCGGCCGTACTAAAATAACTTACCAATGCTGCAATTTTGTCGTTCGTCTTATTGCTTGTTTCAAGCTGTGCGATCAGTTGTGCAAACCTTTTCAAATTATGCTTCTTTTAAGATTTCTTTCTCTTCATCGTCCTCATTGCCGTAACGGGTGGTTACTTCTTCTGATTCTATTCCAATTTCATTAAGATATTTAGAGAAGGTAGATACAAAACCATGTGTAACATATACTTTTTCTGCTTCCGTGGCTTTAATAGCGGAGAGCAGCCCCGGCCAGTCGGCATGATCGCTGAGGGCAAAACCCGCATCTGCCGCGCGCCATCTTCTGCCCGCCCTTACCTGCATCCATCCTGAGCACACACCGGTAGCTGCATGCATTAAACTTTTCATCCACTTACCGTCAGCCAGGGCAGGGGGTACTATCACTATTCCCTGCTGCAATTCTTCTTTCTTGATCTCTGGGGTAATTCTGATTGTTTCCGGCAAATCTACGCCTGCACGTATAAATCCTTCATTCAGGTTTGCTATAGAATTGTGAACGTAAATGTTGGCCAGACCACTTAGGTTTTTAATGAGGCGCTGCGCTTTTCCCAGACTATAAGCAACCAGCACACTGGTTTTCTGCTGTTCATGATTGTCAGAAACCCAGCTGCTGATTTGCTGAAAAACCTCGGCTTGTGGTTTCCACTTATATATTGGAAGTCCGAATGTGCTTTCAGATACAAAAGAATGGCACTTTACAGGTTCAAATTGGGTGCTGATGCCGTCAAACTCAACCTTGTAGTCTCCCGATACCACCACGATCTCGCCTTTATATTCCAGCCTCACCTGTGCCGAGCCAATTACGTGCCCTGCCGGGAAAAAACTAACAGATACCCCATTGATGCTGATGGCCTTATTATAAGGCAGAGTTTCTACCGGCAGGTCAAAACCCAGACGCTGTAACAATACTGGTTTGGTGAGGTCATGACAGAGGTAAGCTTTATTGCCCCATTTCACATGGTCTGCATGTCCATGTGTAGTCACCGCCAGATCAACTGGCTGCCAGGGATCAATATAAAATCCACCCTGTTTACAAAATATTCCCTTGTTGGTAAATGTGATTAATGCCATCGCGAACTACAACATTTACCGCACATAAAAGTTTGCATTTGCGGTTTTGATATACATCCTCAGCAGCAGACTACTTATTTATTCTGGCAGCCGGGAACGATTGCACAATTTTACGCTGGCAGATATGCAATGATATTTGCAGATATTATATCTTCGCTTTGCAGCTGCTATAGCAAGTACCTGGCTAACCAATAGATAAAATGAACTTAAAACTGCTTTACCTGATTGCGCTGTTTTTTTTATGTTCTGCCTTTAGCCTGAATAGACAAGAGAAGATCACGGTCTGGCTGATTGGAGATTCTACTATCTCGATTAAAGAACCGAAGAACTACCCTGAAACGGGATGGGGTATGCCCTTTGTCAATTTCTTTGATTCCACTGTGTTCATTAATAACTGTGCAAGGAACGGGCGCAGTTCACGAACATTTATTGCTGAAGGTTTATGGAAGCCAGTGCTGGCAAATATGAAGGCAGGCGATTATGTGTTGATCCAGTTTGGACATAATGATGAGGTAAAAACCAAAGGTTCTTATAGTACAGAGGTGCAGTTTATGGATAACCTGAGGCAGTACATTCGGGAAAGTAAAGCTAAAAATGCCTTTCCATTATTACTTACACCGGTAGCCAGGCGTAATTTTGATCTTACTGGCAAGCTGGTAGATACACATGCAGTTTATTCTGTACTGGTAAGAAATGTGGCTGCAGAGCTGCATGTGCCGCTAATAGACCTGGATACAGACAGTCAGGCGCTGTTATTGCAATTTGGTCCTGAAAGTTCAAAGTACCTTTTCAATCATCTGGCTCCCGGCGAGCATCCCAATTACCCCGCCGGCAAAGAAGATAATACCCATTTTAACGAATTCGGTGCCCGTAGAATGGCAGAGCTCGTGTTAGCCGGGATAAGAAGACTGCACCTCGATCTTGAAAATAGAATTGTTAGCAAATAGCTGATGAGGATTCCCTTCGAGTAAACGTTTGGGCCTTCTTAAAAACTTATAGGACAGTTATTGGTTGTCTTATTGTGAAAAACAACAACCCATATTTACCTATTGAAGACTACGGTATTATTGGAAATATGAAAACCATCGCCCTAGTGTCGCTCGTTGGCACAATCGACTTCATGTGTTTTCCCAATTTCGATTCGCCGAGTATTTTTGCAGCGCTGCTTGATAAAGAAAATGGCGGCAGTTTTGCCGTAATCCCTCAGCTTGACGCTTTTAAAACTAAACAACTATATATACCTGGTACTGCAGTTCTCCTTACAAGATTTTTTTCAGATGATGGTATCTCTGAAATTACTGATTATATGCCTGTAAAAGGGTTCGCAGAAAATAGCATCTGTGCTATCGTAAGGAAAATTAAAACCGTAAGGGGCAAGGTTAAATATAAGATAAGCTGTTCGCCCCGCTTTGATTACGGTAAGGCCGATCATACTATTGATCAGGTAGATCAGCATGAGCTGCAGTTCAATGCCATTAATGATGGTGATGCAGTGGTACGCCTGATTGCAGACTTTCCATTGAAATTTTCAGGTACTGAAGGAATAGCGAGTTTTACACTTGATGAAGGCGAAGAAAAGTGGGTCATACTGGAATCCGTAAAAAAAGATGATAAAGCTCATCTCCGGGATGTAGGATTTTATAAAGACCGTACCTACCAGGAAACTGTTTCTTTCTGGAGAAAATGGGTAGGGCAATCCACCTACAAAGGCAGGTGGCAAGATTTGGTATCCCGTTCTGCTATTACGCTTAAACTGCTCACATCAGCTACCGAAGGCTCTATGGTAGCTGCGCCTACATTCAGTTTGCCTGAAGACCTGGGGAGCGACCGTAACTGGGACTACCGTTTTACCTGGATCAGGGATGCGGCTTTTACTATGTATGCCTTTCTTCGCTTAGGCTTTGAAGAAGAAGCTGCAAGATTTTTGAAATGGATACATGAAAGGTCGGGAGACGACCGTCTCGGGTTGATGTATGCTATTGATGGGTCAGCAGTGATGGAAGAAGAAATCTTAGATAACCTGAAGGGATATATGGATTCTGGCCCTGTCCGCATCGGTAACGCGGCTAAAGATCAGCTGCAGGTAGATATCTACGGCGAATTGATTGATACCATCTATCTCTACAATAAAAGTGGCAGTAAAATTAATTATGATTTCTGGCTTACGGTTCAGAAACACATTGAATGCGTTATTGAGAACTGGAAAAAACCAGACCATGGTATATGGGAGTTCCGCAGTGGTGAAAAACACTTTCTTCATACCCGGCTCATGTGCTGGGTAGCTATGGACCGGGCTATAAAAATTGCCAAAGACCGTTCGTTCCCTTATCCGGAGCAGCAATGGAAAGAAATCAGAGATGAGATTTATACTGATATCTATGAAGGTTTCTGGAATGAAAAAGTTGGTGCCTGGGTGCAGTATAAAGGGGGTGATGCAGTTGATGCCTCGGTTTTACTGATGCCATTAATGCATTTTATTACAGCTGATGAACCACGTTGGTTATCTACACTGCGGGTAATTGAAGAAACCTTAAGTACCGATGTACTGATTTATCGCTATAATAATAAGGGAGATCTGGATGGACTATCCGGTGAAGAAGGCACTTTTAATATGTGCTCTTTCTGGTTTATTGAGGTACTGGCCAAGAATAAAGAAACAGACAAGGCACTCGAGTACTTTGAAAAAATGACAGGTTATGCCAATCATCTGGGACTGTTCAGCGAGCAGATAGGCAAAAGGGGAGAGCACCTTGGTAATTTTCCGCAGGCATTTACACACCTGGCATTAATCAGTGCAGCATTGGAGTTAGATAAACAATTAGACAGGTTATAGTAATTAAATCAATACCATTAATATTATGGAAGTTAAGAGAAAATTAGAAAACAAGGTGGCATTAATAAGCGGTTCAGACTCTGGTATAGGTCTGGCCATTGCTGTAGAATTTGCCAGACATGGTGCTAAAGTTATCGTTTGTTACCACAGTAAGGAAGAACGCGGTAAAGAAGCGCTGAAGCTGGTACAGGAACAGGGAGAAGCAAAGCTGATCAATTTTGATGTAAGCAATGAGCAAGACATAGAAGAAAAAATGGACCAGCTGATCGCAGAGTATGGGGGCATCGATATCCTGGTTAATAATTCTGGGGTAAATGGTTCAGGTATCCCGATCGATGAGATGGATACCAAAACGTTTGATACCACAATCAAAACGAATTTATATGGTACCTTTTACTGCAGCCGTAAATTTATCAGGCATCGTAAATCATTAAAAAAACCTGGTAAGATTATTAATATTTCGTCCGTGCACGAGGAAATTAATGCACCCGGTAATTCAGATTATAATGCTTCTAAAGCGGGTATCAGAAACCTGATGCGCACTATCGCGATAGAAACAGCCCCTTTCGGTATCAATGTAAATAACATTGCACCTGGGATGATCTTGACTGCGATGAATCAAAAAGCAGTTGATGACCCGGAAACACGTAAAAAGGCAGAAAAGAATATTCCTTTAGGCAGGGCAGGCAGGCCAGAAGAGATTGCTTACCTGGCATTATTCCTGGCATCTGCTGAGGCAGATTATGTTACAGGCAGTACCTATGTTATGGATGGCGGACTGATGATCAATATTGGTCAGGGTGCTTAAAAAAAAGGTCTCTTCGATATTAGTCGAAGAGACCTTTTTTTATTAGCCGGGCTCTATAATCCAGGTTATTGTTATTTTAAAAGCAGAGTGTTTGAACGCTGATAGCCTTAATTTTCTTTGCCTCTGTTATTTTGCACCCGGAGGGCAATTTTCCTTCAGAAATTTAGTAAAGGTTTTCGCCAGGTGTGTGCTGGTACCAGCGCCTTCGCTGATGCTGTGTGTACGGTTAGGATAAGACATCAGCTGAAAAACTTTCTGGTTTTTAACTAATTCGTTAATCAGCATTTCTGCATTCTGGTAATGCACATTATCATCACCTGTACCATGAACATACAGTAAATTTCCCTGCAGGTTTTTAGCATACGTTATCGGCGAACCTTTAATGTAGACCTCTGTAGTTTTTAAAGGTGAGCCCATATAACGTTCCTGATAAACATTATCATAGGTAAGCTGGTTACCTACCGCGGCAATGGCAATCCCGGTTTTATATATTTCAGGATGCTGAAACATCAGGTTGAGGGTGGATGAACCTCCGCCACTCCAGCCCCAAACCGCAATCCTGTCTTTATCAACAAATGGCCAGGTTAAAATCTGTTTTGCCGCCATGGCCTGGTCATTAATATTCAGTATCCCTATATTTTTGTAAATGCTTTTGCGGAATTCGCGCCCTTTTGGTGCCGGGGCACCACGGTTTTCTATAGAGATATAAATATAACCGTCTTTAGCCATATCACCATCATACTCCCTGTTCATCCCACTGCCATAAGTATCTGTCACAGTTTGTGAAGCCGGTTCACCATATACATAAAATAAAACAGGGTATTTTCTGCTCGGATCAAAATTGTCAGGTTTCTTCATCCAGCCATCTAATGATGTTCCATCTTCCAGTTTGATCTTAAAAAACTCAACTTTATTTTTAGGCTGCTGAACGCTGGCCAGCTGGTTGGTTAAACTGCCTTCCATAGTGAAGGGGTTGCCCGTATCCAATCTCATCCATTCTTTCAGTGGCCTGATGCTTGCGCTCTGATAACCATGCAGGGCAAAAATACCGTTAGGTGAAATATCATAACTGTGCGTACCCGGTAAAATTGAAGGTGTTACCAGTTCAATATTGCCCTTGCCGTCCAGTTTAGTCTTATACAAATACTTTTGAGTAGCGTTGTTGGGCGAGGCAATAAAATAGAATGTATTATTCTTTTCATCAATCAGCGCGCTTTTAATCACGTCGAAGTTACCCTTGGTAATCAAGGTTTGTTTTTTGCCATCTTTGGTGATACGGTACTGGTGGCGCCATCCGTCTTTTTCACTTACCCAGATAAATTCTTTACCCTGGTTTATCCAGTGCCATTCTGGTGCCGCATCAATCCAGGCTTTATCCGTTTCGGTATAAATGTTTTTTACCTCTCCTGTTAATGCACCCGCCACAAATACGCGACTGGTATTTTGCTCCCTGTTTAATTGCTGTAAAATAATGTCATTGGTATTAGGTACCCAATCCATTCTTGGAATGTAATTCTGAACCTGATCTCCCGGCACGTTGATCCATTTTGTTACCGCAGTGTTCACGTTTACCACGCCAATTTTACAGGCCGAAGGGTCCTGACCTACTTTAGGGTATTCAACCGGGATTACATAAGGATAAATAGAATCGGTATTGTTGATCATCAGGAAGTTTTTGATTTTCCTGGCATCCAGCTGCCAGTAAGCTATTGATGCACCGTCCGGGCTCCATCTGAAACCATCCCTGCAGTCAAACTCTTCTTCATACACCCAGTCAAATGTTCCATTAATCAGTCTGTCTGTTCCGTCTGTGGTTAAAGCTTTTGCAACGCTGCTGTTTATTTCTTCCACATAAATGTTGTGTCCGCTTACATAAGCAACCTTACTGGCATCTGGCGAAAGCTTGGCAAACATCAGTGATGATGCAGGTTTGTCTTTCCCCAGTTTGGTTAGCGTATTACTGGTCAGGTTAGCCAGCCAATAGTCACCACGTGTTTCATAACGCCATACTTTTTTGCTGTTGGTATAGATCAGGGCTTTGGTACCATCGGCAGACAAGTCAAAATCTTTGATATTCAATGGCTGCGAGGCTCCCTTCGGTGTGAGCAATTCCCTGCTCATAACTACCTTACGCTCGTTTTTAGGCAGGCTAACCAGGTAAATCTCGCCATTGGCAATCTGGTAGTAACCCCCGCCATCTTTGGTCCAGTTTACGCCTGTTTTATTTTGCGCATAAGCACCATTAAATAACAAGCTGAGGAATAAGACTGAGGTGAGTCTTAAAATAAAGTTTTTTTGGTTCATGTTGATTAGTTTTTCATTTGTGTTTTAAAGCTGATGATTTGTAATCAGTAGCTAAAGCAGCAGAAACTGATGATAGGCAGCCTGGATAAATGATTTCGCAGATTGCAATAGCCTCCCGGTAGTTTTCTTGTCTTTAGGATAGTCATTATAAAGAACCATCTTCCCTACATTGTCAAATGTAACACATTGTTTGTTATCGATAAAACCAATTCCATTGTCCCAGCTAAAAAATGCAAAATCTGGACTACCCGGGTGAAGTAAGTTCTTGCTCCACCTAAAGCGTCCCGCATCCAGCCCCATCTGGATTAGCAGCGTTGCAGCCAGGTCTATCTGGCTGCCGGTTTTACCAATCTTACGGCCGCGGTATTCTTTTTTTATCACCTCTCCGTAGAATAGAAGCGGTATATGATAGCGCTGGGGGATATATATGGCTTCACGGCCTTTAGGTAAAATATGCCCATGGTCTGCTATAAAGATAAAGAGGGTATTGCTGTACCAGGCTTGCTTTTTGGCTTCTGCCAGATAGGCCCCGATACATGAATCGGTATAAAAGGCAGTGCTTTTAAAACGTTCTGTATTATTTTTTTTACCAAACTTATAACTTCCCGGCACTTCAAATGGCTCGTGGTTAGTAAGCGTCATTATAGTAGAGAAGAAAGGCTGCCTCGTTTTGTTAAGGTCGGCGAGCTGCCGGCTCAATACCGTACCGTCATAAGCTCCCCATTTAGAGTTCATATCTTTTACAGGGAAACTACTTTTATCAATTAGCTGCTGATACTTATGGCTCATTACAAAAACCTTGTAATTGTCAAATTCAGATTGTCCGCCATAATAAAAGGAAGTGTAATAGCCCTGCCGGTACAGTACCTGAGAAATGGAAGGTATCTTCTCCAGTTTATCCGGCCACTTCACGATATTTTCAGCAGCAAGACTAGGCTGTGCAGCAAGCGAGCCGATAATTCCTTTGTCAGTACGGTTGCCGGTAGCGTAAATTCTGCTGAATAATAATCCGTCTGCAGCCAGGCTATCAAAAACCGGGGTAATGCCTTTTTCAGCACCTAAGCCATCGGTAAGATCTGCCGTAAAGCTTTCCATAATTATCAGCACAACATTTGGCTTTTTGGTGTTTAGTACCATCGCAGTATTACCCCTGCCGCTTTTGTACATTGCCCTCACAGATCTTTCAGCCTGGTAATCATTATAATATTGATAAGGGTTCTTACTGATCTGGCCAGATTTGAGGAGACTTGACATCAGGTTCCACTCTGTATTAACAGCAGCGTGGTTCAGCACTGGTCTGTCGGAAAAGTATGCCATACTCTGATTATTTGGCGAAACGCCTAATCCTCCCCGCATCATCAGGAAAAGTATGCCACCTGCAGAAATAAATATTCCCGTTTTAGCTATCAAAGAGGCTGGATGAGCTATAAAGTCTTTATAGGGTAGTATCTTAGTAAGTAAACCACCTAAAGCGATTAGAAGTGCTAATATGCATAAGTTTGCTGCTATTGGAGAAGACGCGGTGGAGGCCAAGGCTTCATTTGGTGCGCTAAAGGCATAATCTACTGCTTTGGCATTTATTTTACTTCCCCATTCATGATAAATGTTAAGGTTAATCACACTAATAATACAGCAGATCACAATCAAAACCCAATTATAAATTTTCAGCCAGCTGATCTTCACTGTCCTCCGTTTAAAAAAGAGCTGGACAAATATCCCTATAAAAGGAATTACCGCCATGTATGCAATCATTGCAATATCCAATCGGGTGCTATGATAAAAAGTACCGAATATTTCTGAGAATCCCGCTGTATGAACATTCTCGCTATTGCTCAAGAGAAAGAGTAACCGGTCTGTAAAGAAAAATAACAGCCAGAGTAAGAAAAAGCGGATAAAAAAAATCAGGACTTTTAACATTGCAGTAAAATTAAACAATTCTGCCCCTGTTAAAATCCTGATTTTGTAAAATTTATATCTAAAGCTTTAGCCTATTGGCCACCCATAGCTTTAAGGTCAGCCAGGCTGATCGCCTCATAACCTGCTGGTGCTTCAAGAGAAAGAGGTCCTACCTTGTCTTCAACCACGTCTTTTAATACCACTGTAGCTTTAATGCCGTTCTGGGTTTTGGTAAATTTAACTGGTGTACCTTTTACATCTTTGAATTCAGTTCCGGTAATACCTTCTGGCAAAACTAATTCTGTAGTAGCCCACAGTTCAAGTGCAGCACCTTTATCATCTTTGTAAGTATATTTCTCCGCGTTATAGTTACCAATTTTCATTTTTTCGCCGGTAGCTTTGAAATCTGAATACACCGCTGTTTTGCCCATCATAGCTTCACCGTCTTCTTTGGTTGATTTAGCAGCATACTGTTTTTGCATCATTGGAATAGAAACCAGTACCAAGCCATTTTTAGTTACGCCATCAGTTAAGAAAACAACAGTTGCACCACCCTGGTCCATTTCAATTTTAGAGATATTGCCGCTGAATTTATATTTTGTTTCTGCCGGTAGCTGTGAAGCCAGAGATTGCTGGTCTGCACTCAATTCGTAGGTCATACCATAAGTGATAGTGCCTTCATTCACTTTCTTCTGTGCATGTGCAACAACAGCGGTACTGATAAGGATTGCCGCCAGAACGCTTGTTTTGATTGATTTTAACATATATTTCTAATTAATAATTTACCATTTAATTTGTTCCTTGCTGATAAAGGCAGCAACACCTTTTTTAAAATCTTCGCTCTCACGTACCCTTGCATTAATTTGAACAGCCAGCGCCAGGCTTCGCTCCAGCCCCGGATTGGTGGTTTGCCCGATCAGCTGTTTTGTTACCATGAGTGAATTCCCGGAAGCGCTGTCGCATAATCGCTTCGCAAATTCTGATACCTTCAGATCAATTTCTTCCCGATTTGTTACATAAGTAATCAAATTATACGCCAAGGCCTCCTCTGCACTGAATAAATTGCCGCTTAAGAGGATTTTTTTTGCTATTGTCTCACTTGTCTTCCGGATAAGGAAGCAGGAAACGATAGCAGGCACGAAGCCCAGCTTTACCTCCGTATAGCCAAATTTAGCTTCCGGTACCGCAAAGGTAATATCACACACTGTGGCCAGTCCACAGCCGCCCGCTATGGCATGGCCTTCTACCTGGGCTATAACAACTTTAGGAAGGTAATAGATTGTAGTGAACAAGGTTTTGAGGTTTTCTGAATCAGCAACATTTTCTTCGTGAGAATTCTCTTGCAGCTGCTGCAGATAGGCCAGATCGGCCCCCGCGCTGAAAACATCACCTACGGCCTTTAAAACTATCAATTTTACCTCTTCGTCATCAGATGCCTGCAGCAAAGCAGCAGTAAGGGCTGTTACCAATTCTGGATTGAAAGCATTCTTCTTTTCCGGACGGTTTAGCGAAATTGTAGCGATTCTGTCTGCTACTGAATATAAAACCAGGTTTGATAACATGCTTTGCTGAGAGTTTAGATAGCCCTATTTATGGCCATAAAACAAAGCTATAAAATTTATAGCTGAAATTGCAGACCGACTTGAGTCCCAGATTAAGTTTTTTTATTTCCCAATAGTAATCTTTGTGATATGTGCTTTATCGAGCGCCGGCTGTACATGAAACCTGTAATCCTTCTGCTGCTCATCAAGGTCTGTAAAAATGATTGCCGTTCTGCCGTATAACAGCGCAGCCCCATAATGTCTGCTTAGCTTAAAAACAATCAGCCGGTGCTGAGCAGAAGTATGAATGTGATGGAGTGCAAACGAACATTGTAAAAACAGGATTGAGCTCATCATGCCATAAATAGCTGCTTTGTTTTTCTGCTGGAACGCTATGCAGGCACATATTAAAACTGTGCACAGTAGCACCAGCTCTGATCCTGTGAGCCAGATCTTCTCGATAACAGGGTAGGGGAGAGAGGCAATTTTCTCTAATCCTTTATGCATGAAGAGCAGCAGCCACTCAAAGGCGGGGGAAAGCCATTCCAGCTTAAATAGCAATATAGCAATGCCACTATACATCAGAAGGGTGACCGGTATGGTAATAAACAGATTGCTGAGCAGAAAATAAAGTGGGAACTGATGAAAATACCATATGGAAAATGGAAAGGTAAAAACCTGGGCGGCGGTAGAGAGGCTGATCAGTGCCCACAGTTTTCTTAACCATTTGTTCTGGAAAGTAAGCATGCCCTCTAGCAGAGGCTGGAGGTAAATCAATCCTGCTACGGCGAGGTAGGAAAGCTGGCATCCGGCATCGAAAACAAGCATCGGATCATAGAGCAAAAGAAGTACTGCAGAAAGGCACATGGGGTGCCAGTTTCCACCATCTTTTTTCAGTGATTTGGCAAGAATAAAAAGGCTGATCATTATGGCCGAACGTAGCACCGAAGCAGAGCATCCGCTGAGAATAGAATAGCCCCAGATTAACCCTAAAATAAGCGTCAGTTTCAAGATCTTTAAAAGCTTATTTTTATCCATGAATTTAAGGAGGAAATCAAGGACGAAAAATATAATTCCTACGTGCATTCCAGATACTGAAAGTGCATGAATGGTTCCTGTTTTGGTATAGGAGGAAAGTGTTTTTTCATCCAGGTCTGAGCGGTAACCAAGCACCAATGCCGAGGCCAGGGCAAAGGCCTGATCATTCTTTATTAATCTCCTGTACCTGCTGAGTTGTACCTGGCGCAGGCTTAAAGAAAAACGTAGTAAAGGATTGCAGTTTTTGGATTCTATCCTAATCATTTCTTCTGCCTTGAGGTAAGTCTGATGGTATATATTTTGGTTAGAAAGCCAGGATTGATAGTCATATTCGCCTGAATTTAGGGGACCGCTTACGACTTTAAATTTGGAAGGAATGATATAAGTTTCACCGTACAAAAACACAGGCTTAGTGTTGCTGTCAATGTTTACCATTATCAAGATACTGCCAGTGCATTCCTTTTTTTTTAATGTCTGAAAGGCAGATAAAAGTTTAGCATGAAAGATGATTAGCCTGCCTTTTTGTATAGGTTCAGAACTTACAGCAACCATCAATGCGCTGGTCTTTTGGTAAGAAAAATGTGAACGATATTGTAAATCATCGTGAGCTTTAAAACAAAGTATGCTAAAAGTTATTATGAAAATATTTGCTAATATTCCTCGGAAAATATGCTTATCAATAACTTTAGGTAAAACGGATATAAATCTGATTACAATAAGAAAAAGTGTTTTATATAAAGTAAGATTAACAGATGAATAACCTGGTTCTGATCCTACAATTAGATTAGATATTAAAATTCCTGCCAATAGCGCATTCAGAATTCTGATACTTAATAATGGCCTTCTCATATTTGTAATTTGTAAGTGAGATTTTATAATTATCTGCTGAAAGCTGCTCTTAAAAAATGTAATTCTTTGCTAAAAATTATAGCGAACCTGCAGGCGAATATCTTGCTTCTTATTACCAGCTATCTCATCCAGCCCTGAACCGATAGTGTTTACACCGGGGTATAAACTAACTGCATACCTGCACCATATCTTTATACTTTTAGAGATACGGTAACTGCAATTCATATAAGTTCTTATCCCCCTGCCATTGTACAGCGCTGAACCTGATCCTCCCTGTACATCATCTTCAAATGCATAGATCCTGCTGTTATAAGAAGAAGTGCTGAACCAGGCCATCCGAATGTTTATCGCTATCCTTGAAGAAGGTGGTTGATAAGCAACATCCTGGTACACCAGGTAACCAAATTCCCGGAGTCTCGTTCCCTTTTTATAGGCTGAAATTTCAAGGCGGTTTTCGAGCTTAAGCGACCTGTATATGCTCCACTGCGCAGCTGTTCGTATGGTACATTTCCAAACATTCACAACTGGATTTATAGGCAGTCCGGAAGTGTCATTTTGAGCGCTCTTTTTGGTGCTCATCCTGAGGAGAAAACGCGTCCTTTTGGAAGGCGAAAAACTACTGTTCAGAAGTAGTGAATAGCCGCCTGAAGGGAGGTCTGTTCTGTATACTGGATAGGGGTGTTGAAAGAGGTCTGCATACAGGGAAAAATCCCACTGTTTCGAAGGGCTGTAATGCAGCCCGGCATACCCTCCTTTTTCATTTGCTGCATCACTTCCATCGGACAGTGCCTGGGTGTAAAAACTAGTGTAATCTTTTGTATAATCCCGAAAAAGTACCAGTGCCGAGAGCTTTGGCGAGAGGCTGGCCATGAGCCCGGTGAGGCTGGCAAAACCACCTGGAAAACTTGCTGCCGCTTCTCCAAAAAGATACAGGTTTTTGAAGGTGTAGTTGTATGAAAGACCCAGGTTGCTGAGTTGTTTGCCTTCAAAAGAGTATTGCCTGTACAGCTGTTTTCCTCGGATAAATGGATGTGCAAATCTGGTCTGGTAAGCTGATATTCCTAAACTGAAGGGCTCGGTATTGTAATTTGCAAGCAATCCATATACCAGTTGCTGCAGGTTATTTTTGTGTCCTGCCTCGGTAGTCGTACGGTGAAGTCCACTGTCATTAATTGCAGACTGGCCATATGCGCCCTCTCTAAGCTTTATTAAACTGGCATCCAGCCCCCGGTAAGATATGAATGGGCTGAAGCTGATATTAGGCAGATAAGCTATTTCTGTGGCAAGTCCCCTGAAAAACGCCGCTTCATTCGCAGAAGTATAGGGTTTTAATCCTGTTCCGTTTTTAGCTACGCCTGCTACATCTGCGGCCCTTCCAAATGAAGCGCCTGTCCATAAGCTTAGCCCTTGTCCCGCCTGAAGCCCGTAATCCCCAATAATAATCTTTCTAAAGCGCCCATTATTGTATAAACCTATACTCCCTGCGTAGAAGTCAAAACCATAGCGATTGGGTGATCTGAAAAAAGTCTCGCCAGCGTCTTTCTCTGCAGTAAGGTTTACAGAAAAGCGGTCTGCAAGCCGGTACTGGTATCGCAGAAGAAGTTTTTGCGGGCTCCCCATATATTGGCTGCCTGCTAATTTCTGATAGCCTTTCTGTTTCTCTAAAGTTTGTCCTAACCGGAGGTTTAATTGGTGTTCGCCCTGCTGTTTGAGCCTCTTCCAGCTTAACTGCTGAAGTATCTTTTCGGGGCTTACAGTAACAAATGGCAAAAGGAGCGAGATGGTTCGCAGGTCTAAGCCAGGAACAGCCTGCAGCTCCAGTACATCCTTAATCCTGCCGCTTTGGCTGCGGTGGAGTACAAAATTGCTGATCTGAATTGCAGAGAGAAATCCCAGCTCCTTCAATTGCTCTGCGGTACAGTTATTCAGATCTAAAGGATGGTTTTTGTAAAAGCTCAGCCGTTCTGTCAGCACCCCCAGCTCCTCCTCTGTAAAATCTTGGTCCAACTCTGAGATTATAGCAGTTGCTGCAGTATCTTCCTGTGCACAAAGAAGCTTGGGGAAGCTGCTCAGGAGCAGAAAAAACAAAAGGGTGTAAATAGGATTCTTTGGCATAGGGTTGCCAAAGTAGTACCACTTTTATTCAGTAAGTTTATTTAAAAATTAAATCTCTTCGTTAAGCTTAAGGAGAAAGTCTTTTAGCTTCTCGAGCGAAGCAATGATTTTTTGGTTTTCTTTTACATCTCCGCTATTGTTTCTCAGGTGCTCTTTAGCGCCCTTCAGCGTAAAACCTTTGTCGTCTACCAGATGGAATATAATTTTTAGGTTTTCAATGTCTTCAGGCGTAAACAAGCGGTTTCCCTTCTTGTTTTTCTTTGGCTGCAGCACATCAAATTCCTTTTCATAAAACCTGATTTGTGAAGCGTTTACACCAAACATTTCTGTTACCTCACCCATCGTGTAATACATTTTATTAATTTCCCGTTCCTTGTAAGGCATACTTGTGCATTGATAATTAGTAACTTATGGTTATTATGGCCACCATTCAAATGTAAAGGGATTTTAGTAGAATACCGCAAGAAAATTTTAATTTTGTTGAATAATCTTCGACAAAGGAATGACAGCACAAGAAATAAGACAAGCCTATTTAAAATTTTTTGAATCCAAGCAGCACCACATTGTTCCATCTGCACCGATTGTGGTAAAAAACGATCCTACACTAATGTTTACCAATGCTGGAATGAACCAGTTTAAGGATATATTTTTGGGAGAGGCACCTGCCAAATTTCCAAGGGTAACTGATACACAACGCTGCTTAAGGGTTTCCGGTAAACATAACGACCTGGAAGAAGTGGGTATTGATACTTACCATCACACCATGTTCGAGATGCTGGGCAACTGGAGTTTTGGAGATTATTTTAAGAAAGAAGCGATAGCGTGGAGCTGGGAATTGCTTACTGAAGTATATAAAATTCCTAAGGATAAACTATATGTTTCCATTTTTGAGGGCGATGAGAAAGAAGGCCTCCCAAGAGATACCGAAGCTTACGAACTCTGGAAACAGTTTGTGCCTGAAGACCGTATCATTCTTGGCAATAAAAAAGATAATTTCTGGGAAATGGGCGATATGGGCCCCTGCGGTCCATGCTCCGAAATCCATGTAGACTGCCGTCCTGAACACGAGCGCGCTGCACAAAGTGGAAAAGAGCTTGTAAATGCTGATCACCCGCAGGTAATAGAAATCTGGAACAATGTATTTATGCAGTTCAACCGTCTTAAAGATGGTTCATTGCAGCCTTTGCCGGCACAGCACGTAGATACTGGAATGGGTTTTGAACGTCTGGTACGTGTACTGCAGGATAAAGCCTCAAACTATGATACGGATGTTTTTCAACCCATGATACAGTTTATAGCCAGTAAAGCGGGTATTGTATATGGCACAGATGAGAAAACGGATATTGCCATGCGCGTTATGGCAGATCACATCCGCGCTATTTCATTTGTAATTGCAGATGGGCAGTTGCCTGCCAATAATAAAGCAGGTTATGTAATCAGAAGAATCCTGAGACGTGCCGTACGCTACGCATATACCTTCCTGAATTTGAAAGAGCCTTTTCTGAACCAGTTGGTACCTGTTCTGGCAAATCAGTTTAAGGGAGTATTTGATGAACTTGTTCTGCAGCAAGATTTCGTTCAGAAAGTGGTACTGGAAGAAGAAGTGTCTTTCCTGCGTACCCTGGCTACAGGCATACAGCGCTTTGAAAGCTATACCAGAAAACAAGCTGAATTCCTGATGTCTGAGAATGCAATTGATTTCAGAGATAAACCCTTTGAAGATGCATGGGTGTACAGCATATTGAAAGACCAGATGGTAATATCTGGTGATTTTGCCTTTGAACTGCAGGACACCTATGGTTTTCCTATTGACCTTACCGAACTGATGGCAAGGGAGAAAAACTGGACTGTAGACATGGAAGGGTATCAGCAGAGCCTTCAGAAACAGAAAGCTCGTTCAAGGGCCGCTTCTGCGATAGATACGGGCGACTGGGTACTGGTACATGATGACCCGGAAACAGAATTTGTAGGATATGATTACCTGGAAATAGAAACCAAAATCTTAAAATACAGACAGGTTATTGCTAAGGGGAAAGAACAGTACCAGATTGTATTGCAGAAAACCCCTTTTTACGGCGAGAGCGGGGGACAGGTAGGCGATACCGGACGCCTGGAAGACCACAGCCGTCTGTTCTCAGTTGATATCACAGATACCAAAAAAGAGAATGGTGTAATTGTGCACTTCACTGATACGCTTCCTGAAGATGTTGAAGGACAGTTCTGGGCTGTTGTGGATGAAAATAAGCGCGCTCAGACCAACAATAACCATTCGGCTACACATTTACTGCATGCAGCATTAAAAAGTGTTCTGGGCGATCATGTGAACCAGAAGGGATCATTGGTAAATTCAGACTACCTGCGATTTGACTTTTCGCATTTTGCCAAAATCACAGATGAAGAGCTGGCCCGGATCGAACATATCGTAAATCTGAAGGTACGTGAAAACATCCCGCTGAAAGAACAGCGGCTTGTACCCTATGCAGAAGCATTATCAAGTGGGGTTACAGCTTTATTTGGTGAGAAATATGGGGATTTTGTAAGAATTATCACTTTTGATGACAAATATTCAAAAGAACTTTGTGGCGGAACACATGTTGCTGCAACAGGCCAGATAGGTTATTTTAAGATTTTATCTGAAAGTGCCGTTGCTGCGGGTGTAAGAAGGATAGAAGCGATAACGGCAGATAAAGCTGAAGCTTATATTACTGCTCAGGAGCAGGAAATAAACCAGCTGCGTGGCCTGCTTAAAGGCAACAAAGACCTTACAGCTGCAGTTACAGCTTTAATAGATGAGAATTCAAAGCTTAAAAAAGATGCAGAAAAAGCAATCATTGAGCGTGCAGGTAACCTCAAGCATGAAATTGTTCATCATATGAAAACTGTTAATGGAATCAATGTTATCGCCGTACAGGTAGACCTCCCTAATGCAGAAGCTGTTAAGAATCTTGCTTTTGCAGTGAAAGATTTGGTAGATAACCTGTTCCTCGTATTTACTACCCTCATTGATGATAAACCTGGTATCAGCGTAATGCTTTCAGAGAACCTGGTTGCAGAAAAAGGATTAAATGCCTCTAATATTGTGAGGGAATTAGCTAAAGAAATACAGGGTGGCGGCGGGGGACAACCTTTCTATGCTACTGCTGGAGGTAAAAATAAAGACGGCTTGGGCAATGTATTGCAAAAAGTACCTGCGATGATCCCGGCAGGCTAACTTACTGCTGACTAACCATAGCTTTAGGGCCTAATCTCTATAATCAAAAAGGATAAACCATACAGGTTTATCCTTTTTTTGGTGCTTATCATTAGCATTTTAATTGGCAATTGATATGCCATTAGATAATCTGGTTATCTGCTGTGCCGGTTGTGATAAAGGAAACCAGGTTTGTTACCCCACAATTTACCATGCTCTGTACTGCTGCATCTGTATAAAATGCCATATGCTGGGTCATAATTACATTTGGAAACTGACGGAGATAGGCCATTTCACGGTTTTTGATGATTTCCGTTCTACGGTCAAAATGGTAGATGCCGGCCTCGTTTTCAAAAACATCAAGTGCAAGGGCACCAATCTTTTCATGTTCTATGGCGTCTATCAGCGCAGGGATATTCATGAGCTCTCCGCGGGAACAATTAATCAGCACCACTCCATCTTTCATCTGGCTTAGCGATTCTTTGTTTATTATCTGAAGGGTGCTTTCGAATAAAGGGATATGTAAACTGATTACATCTGCTTGCTCATACAGTTCCTCTAGCGTTACATATTTAGCAATATGTTTCACAGCGTGATTCTGAAAAGTATCATATGCAATAATCTTGCAGCCAAATCCGGAAAGGCTTTCAATTACCCTGGCGCCGATACGGCCTGTACCGAGAATGCCGATGGTAAGGTCTTTCATTTCCCGGCCCTGCAATCCGTTCAGTGAATAATCATTTACATTGCCGCGGAACATGGCCTGTTTATATTTGCGGAGAGACATAAGGATAAGCATGATCGTATAATCGGCTACGCCTTCAGGGCCGTAGCTCGCATTGCTTACGTGTATCCCTAAAGCTTTTGCACTATCCAGATCTATATTGTTATAGCCTACAGTTCTTGTTGCAATATAGCTGATATTTAATTCCTTCAAATTTCGGAGGATTTCTTCATCAACTTTTCCACCAAGTATAGTTACGCCCTCGGTTCCGGCTGCCAGGTGTACGGTACTGGCCGTTAACGCTTCTTCCAAATAGGTGATTTCGAGATTATGTTCTTCTGCAAGCTGCATGAAGACTTGTTTTTCGTCTTTACGGGTTTCGTACGCTGTGATTTTCATTACTATAATTGCACTGTGGGTATCATGTCCATGATAGCGCAAAGGTAACTAATTTGATTTAGCAGGATGATGTAATTTATATTGATAAATTAAACCGCTTATTACAAACGGATTTTTTGTATACGTACTGCATTAAGAATAGCCAAAAGAGCAACGCCAACATCTGCAATAACAGCCTCCCAAAGAGTAGCTACCCCACCGGCACCCAGTATCAGCACAATTACTTTAACACCCATGGCTAATGCAATATTTTGCCACACAATGTTCCTTGTAATGCGCCCTGCTTTAATAGCTGTCACAATTTTTGAGGGCTGATCATTCTGGATCACAATATCTGCAGTTTCTATAGTAGCATCACTACCCAGTCCACCCATGGCAATACCTGCATCGGCCAGTGCCACTACAGGTGCATCATTAATCCCATCGCCAACAAAAGCAATTTTCCTTCCTGCCGATTTAAGCTCCTGCACTTTTTCAACTTTATTTTCAGGCAGCAGGTCTCCATATGCCTCATCAATACCCAACAGTCTGGCTACTTTATCTACAACCTGTTGCTTATCTCCACTAAGCATAACAGTTTTCAGGTTCAACTGGTGCATAGAACTGATTGCTGTAATTGCATCCTCTTTCAGTTCATCGGCAATAGTAATGTAGCCCGCATAATTTCCGTCAACGGCAATAAATACGATAGTATCATCCAGCTCTGCCGGCGCTGGTTCTATATTGATATGAAACTCAAACATAAGACTGGCGTTGCCGGCAAGTACGTTTTTGCCATCTAAAATACCTTTCAATCCTTTTCCAGCTATTTCCTCCACTTCCGTTGCATTTGAAATTTTTTCATTGATTTTGGCATAGGCGGTGATGGCAGTAGCTATAGGGTGTGTAGAATTAGCTTCTATTGCCGCAGCATAGCTAAGCAGCTCTTTATCATTCCCGTTTACTGCAAACACCTGCTGCACTTGGAATACACCTTTGGTAAGGGTTCCGGTTTTATCCATTACAACGGTGTCTATTGTAGTCATTACATCCAGAAAACTGGCTCCCTTAAACAGAATTCCGTTTTTAGAGGCCAGGCCAATTCCCCCAAAATATCCCAGCGGAATAGATACCACAAGGGCACAGGGACAACTGATTACCAGGAATACCAATCCGCGATATAGCCACTCAGAAAACACGTAATGTGAGGAGAAAAAATAGGGCAGGGCTACAACCAGCACCGCCAGTGCAAACACTATGGGTGTGTATACCTTTGCAAAGCGTGAGATAAATAATTGGGTCTTCGATTTTCTGGCAGTTGCATCCTGCACCATTTCAAGGATCTTGCTTAGCTTGCTGTCCTGGAAAAGGGCTTTCACCCGGATTTCGGTCACAGTATTCAGGTTAATCATTCCTGCAAGGATAGTATCACCCTTGCTTTTGGTATCTGGTTTACTTTCGCCTGTCATAGCTGCGGTATTATAAGTGCCTTTTTCTGAAAGCAGGATACCGTCAAGTGCCACTTTCTCACCCGCCTTAACCTGGATAACTTCATCAATGTGCACGTCTGCAGGTTTAACTACCTGGTTATTCCCCTGCCTCAGTACGGTTACCGTATCGGGACGGATATCAAGCAGCGCCTTGATATTTTTCTTTGCATTATCTACTGCTACATCCTGAAACCACTCGCCAATGGAATAAAAAACCATCACAGCTACACCTTCACTATAGGAGCCTATGCAAAATGCACCAATTGTAGCTACAGTCATTAGAAAAAACTCGTTAAAAAAATCTAATCGTAAAGCTTTTCTAAAAGCCAGTTCTATTACATTATAGCCTGAAAGCAGTAAAGCCAGACCATAGATGATCAGCTGTACCAGGTTTGCCGGGTGGATATGAAAGCCAAAGTCCATTATCAGCATCACCACCAGGATACTTAAGGCAAACAGTAGGGGCAGCTGACTTTTCCAACCGGTGCCACCTGTTCCATGACTGTGGCCATCGTGGTCATCTCCGTCATCCTCACCATCATGGCTGTGGCCTTCATGGTTGTAGCTTTTACTGTTCGCGTTGTTTTTCGAGGGATGTGAATGTGCTTCTGTACTGCAGCAGTCGCCCTGATGTGTTTTACCCATTTAAATATATGCTAATGCTATGGCCTTATAATACAAGCTCAAAAGTACAATATGATTAAAAATAAAAAAAGTTGTAAAGTATACCCAGCAAATGAAGATATACTTTACAACTTAAAGCTTATTGGCCATGCTGGCCATTATTTCCTATGTTTTAACCGCGTCCACCGCGACCTCTGTCACCACGTGGGCCTCTGTCTCGGCCTGGTCCATGGTCTCCGCCACGGTCATGTTTACCACCCTCAAAACGGCCTCTGTTATCATCTCTGGCCCTAAAATCATTTCTTCCATGGTTAAAATCATTCCTGCCATGATTGTTGCGATAGATTACATTACGGCCCGGGCCGCGATCGTAACCACGATGAACAACTACTGGTCTGCGGTAATAATTACCCACATACTGCGTACGATAGTTATTATGTCTTAACCACGGTCTTGGAGAGTTAATTACCACTTTCCTGCCACCATAAAGGTCATATCCTCTATATCTACTTGGAAGGTTTCTGGAATGGATCCAGCTGTTTCCGCTAAAATAAACAAACTGACGGGTTGGTACATAGTAGTAACTTTCTACATCAGGCAAATAATAATAATCAACATGGTCGTAACCCCTCGGCCCCCATTGTGGTTGTGAGCCAATGTTAATACTTAAACTTACCTGCGCTTTTGCAGGTACTGCGGCCAGGGAAGCGAATCCAATGGCGGCGATTAAAAGTAATTTTCTCATAACGGTTTAATTTGTGTGTTTTAACAATCATTCAAAGTCTATGCCATTTTATAAATGCGGCCTAACCCCGCAGGCATAAACTTATTTGGTTATATTTGTGAGACAGTAAGAACACAAAATAGTTTAAAACAATACCCTTAAATGAGTACGAAAACTGCAGATTTTACCACAGAATTTGAATTGGTATCAGGCTTAGAGATTCACGTTCAGTTAAATACACATTCCAAAATATTTTCTTCCGACAGTGCAGCTTTTGGTGCTAAACCGAACGAACATATTTCTGCGGTATCTCTGGCTTTGCCGGGAGCTTTACCAAAACTAAATAAGGAAGTAGCTGAAAAGGCCATCAGAATGGGCCTGGCGCTTAACTGTAGCATCAATCAGCTTAACTATTTCGACAGGAAGAATTACTTCTATGCCGACCTCCCTAAGGGTTATCAGATTACACAAGATAATAAACCTATTTGTCAGAATGGTTATATAGTTCTTAACCTGCAGGATGGAACAGAGAAAAGGATAGGCATTAACAGGATCCACCTGGAAGAGGATGCAGGTAAAAGTTTGCACGATCAGGATGACAGCTATTCCTTTGTCGACCTCAACAGGGCAGGCGTACCGCTGATAGAGATTGTTACCGAGCCAGATATCCGTTCTGCCGAAGAAGCATCGGCATTGCTGACAGAAATGAGAAAGCTGGTGAGGCACCTGGATGTGAGCGATGGCAATATGGAGGAGGGAAGCCTGCGCTGTGATGCTAATATTTCTATACGCAAAAAAGGAAGTACCGAATTTGGTACCCGCTGTGAGGTAAAGAACCTTAACTCTATCCGGAATGTACGTAGGGCGATGGAATTTGAATTTAACCGTCAGCAGGAAATTACAGCTGCAGGCGGACAGATCATACAAAGCACTTTAACTTTTGATGCGGACCATGGAACAACTGCGCCAATGCGTACAAAGGAAATGGCTAATGATTACCGGTATTTTCCGGATCCGGACCTTCCACCGGTAGTGATCTCTGATGAATGGCTGGAGTCAATTAAGACAGCAATGCCCGAGCTTCCAAAAGCCATAACCGAAAAGCTGGTTGCAGATTTTGGCATCAGCGCTGCCGAAGCAGGTATTTTTGCTGAAGACAGAGAACTGCTATCATATTTTAATACTGCATTGCCAGCAGTAAGCAATCCGAAAAGCCTGATCAACTGGCTGAGTGGTCCGCTGCGGGCTATATTAAACGACAGCCAAATTAGTATTACGGAGTTTAAAGTACCACCACTTAAACTCGCTGTACTGATAAACCTGGTAGAAGATAAAAAGATAAACCAGCAATCTGCACTCCAGCAGCTATTGCCGGCTTTGCAGCTCAACAACACGGCCGACGTTTCAGCGCTGGCTGCAAAAATGAACCTGCTTATTGTTGAAAATACGGATGAGCTTGCTGGTTTTGCCGATCAGGTGCTAGAGAAGTTCAAACCTCAGGTACAGGCCTACAGGAATGGTAAAAAAGGTGTGTTGGGCCTATTTGTAGGAGAGATAATGAAGCTCTCTCAGGGCAAAGCAGATCCGCAGAAAATTAATGCAATTTTATTGGAGAAATTAAGTTAGTTCTCTTCGTTTCGTATCCGGAGAGTATGTACAAATAGAAAATACGGTTAACAGATATATATTAAGGTGATGAAAAGATCAATATTACAGCAGTTTAAAAAATTAGCCCTGATACTGGCAGCAATTACTGTCTTTTATGGCTGCGCTGATAAAAACAAATTTGAAATTAGCGGCAGGTTTACCAATGCAAAGCCACAGACTAAAGTTTATTTATATGGTATAAACCGTGCTAACGAGGTGGCAATCGATTCGACTGTACTTTCTGAAAAAGGGGAATTTAAGTTCATCCATGAAACGCCAGATGTAGATTTTTTCAGGGTAAAGATAGATCATAGTGAATATATGCTCATCGCAAAGAATGGCGACCATATTGAACTGGAAGCAAACCTTGCAGATGAAACCATGGCCTATAAGCTATCGGGTGCGGAAGAAGCCGATAAACTGGAAGAACTTAATAAAAACAAGAATCAGTTTATAGCAAAAAATGCAGCTATCGAAGCGCAGTTTCAGGAAAACGTAGCTCGTGAGCCGCAGAGCCGTCAGGCAATCATCAACCAGATGACCCCTGCTATGATTAAAGCCAAAGAAGACCTGATAAATTACATCCTGAAGTTTGCCATGGATAATACCAGTTCACTGGCGGGATTTTATGCAATCAATTCTCTTAACCCTAGTGACTACGAAACAGAGCTGCTGGCATATGCTGATAAGATCAAAAGTAACTTCAACAAAAATGAAGCGGTTACCGATTTTCTGGTAAGAATGGCAAAGCTTAAATCTGTACAGGTAGGTCAGATGGCACCAGATTTCACGATGAACAGTCTGGATGGAAAACCAGTAAAACTATCTTCCATGCGTGGTAAGTATGTGATGATAGATTTCTGGGCCTCATGGTGCGTACCCTGCAGGGAAGAAAACCCTAATGTAGTAAACATGTACAAAAAGTATAAAGACAAAAACTTTACCATTCTAGGCATTTCCCTGGATAAAGATCCCGTTGCCTGGAAGCAGGCAGTAATAGCTGATAATTTAACCTGGACTCATGTAAGTGAATTGCGGGATTTTGAAAGCCCTACCGTACGTGCATATCAGGTTGACGGTATCCCTGCAAACTTTATCTTAGACCCTCAGGGTAAGATTGTTGGCAAGAACCTAAGGGGTGCAGATCTCGATGTCTTCTTAAATAAAACTTTACGTTAACCCTAAATCCATGTTAAACTAAGGGTGCTGTTAACAATTTGTTAACTTGCATTTAACCCCTTGGTATAATTGATTACTTATTTTCGTAACAAATATTTAAACCCATGAGCACCGTAAAACAAAAAATACTGATCATTGATGATGAACCGGATATTTTAGAGTTAATTGAATATAACCTAAAAAAAGAAGGCTACCAGGTATATCTTGCCAATAACGGGCAGGACGGTATAGCGGTTGCCAAAAAAGTACATCCTGATCTGATTATCCTTGATATCATGATGCCAAAAATGGACGGCATTGAAGCATGCAGGTTAATGCGTGCTATACCTGAGTTTAAAAATACATTTATGGTTTTCCTTACTGCCAGAAGTGAAGAATATTCTGAAATTGCCGGGTTTAATGTAGGTGCAGACGATTATATAGCTAAACCGATCAAACCAAGGGCTTTAGTAAGCCGCATCAATGCCATTCTGAGAAGAAACGTCAGCAATGATGAGGTTTCAGACAACAAAGTGGAAATAGGTGATCTTGTTATTGACCGCGAAGCATACCTGGTTTATCAGAACGGAACTAAGGTTGTATTGGCTAAAAAGGAATTTGAATTATTGTATTTGCTGGCCTCCAAACCTGGAAAAGTTTATACCAGAGAGTCTATTTTAAAAAATATCTGGGAAGATTCTGTAGTGGTTACCAACCGTACTATAGATGTACATATCCGTAAACTGAGGGAGAAATTAGGTGAAACTTATGTAGCAACTGTTAAAGGAGTGGGGTATAAGTTCGAACTTTCTTAGTACTTTTGTGCTTTAGAAAAAACACACCATTGAAATATCCTGTATTTAAAGATCTGATCCTTTTCGAGGACGACAACCATATCGTAGTTAATAAGCCGCCATTTGTAGCATCTCTTGATGAACGTGGCGGCTCTGGTGAAGTAAACATCCTTCGACTTGCAAAACAATACTGTGACGACGCCCAGGTTTGTCACCGTTTAGATAAAGAAACCTCCGGCGCTATCATTATCGCCAAAAACCCTGAAGCATACCGCTCGGTATCTATGCAGTTTGAAAAACGTAGGGTTAAAAAAACATACCATGCTGTTGTAGATGGGCAGTATACTTTTAATGAACTGTTTATTGACCTCCCTATCCTTAACGATGGGAACCGCAGTGTTACTATCGACCGTAAGGGAGGTAAACGCGCGGAGACTATTTTCAACTCTATCAAATTCTATAGGCACTATACGCTGGTAGAATGCAAACCTATCACCGGACGTATGCACCAGATCAGGATCCATCTGGCCACACAACGTGCTGCCATCTGCGGTGATACCTTATATAAAGGTAAACCTGTTTATCTTTCTTCTATCAAAAAAGGCTACCGTATTGCCAAAGATGATGAAGAACAGCCTATCATGAAGCGGTTCGCGCTGCATGCCAAACACGTTATATTTAAGGGCCTTGATGATAAAGAAATTGAGGTTGAAGCACCATACCCTAAAGATTTTGCTACGCTCATCAAATTGTTGGATAAATTCGATTGTTAAAATGTAATTATGTATGTAAAATTGGTAACTTATATTGACAGATTAAATCAATATAGGAGAACTAAGATATCAAACAGAAACTTTCTGGTCATTGCCGCACTGGTTACCGGTGTTCTCGCCGGACTGGCCGCAGCGTTACTGAAATCACTTACTCATGGGATTGAAGACTTTCTGCAGGAAGGTTTTCACTGGAAATACAAATATTACCTGTTTTTGGTATTCCCTTTCTTTGGGATACTGCTGTCGGTGATGTATGTGCGCCGCTTTATCAGGAGAGGTAAGTTTGAAACTGGCCTCACCCCCTTATTACATACTATATCACGAAAGTCAAGCCGGGTAGAACCTCATAATATCTATTCGCAAATTATTACTGCTGCCTTAACAGTAGGCTTTGGAGGTTCTACCGGACTCGAAGCCCCTATTGTAACCAGTGGTGCGGGTATAGGATCCGTGGTTGGCCGTTTCCTGGGTCTTACTTATCGTGAAACTACCATGCTGCTAGCTTGTGGCGCGGCGGCTGGTATTGCTGGTGCCTTTAATGCCCCAATTGCAGGCATTGTGTTTGCCATTGAGATCCTCCTGGCTGAGTTTACCATACCAGCCTTCATTCCTTTGCTGCTTGCTTCCGCTACTGCAGCGGTAGTAGCCCGGCTATTTTACAACGAACAGCTGTTTTTCCTGGTTACTGAAGGATGGCAGTTTAATGCAATTATCTGGTATGTAATATTGGCCTGCCTGGTTGGTTTATTCTCTTTGTACTTCAATAAAGCATATTACTTTAATAAGAAGATGTTTTACAAAATCAAAGGACCTTATCAGAAGGTGATCCTCGGCGGTTTAATACTGGGAGGGATGGTATTCCTGTTTCCAACATTATATGGTGAAGGTTATGTAACCATCAAAAACCTTTTGGGTGGGAATTACAGTACGGTGATTACCAACAGCGTCTTTGCAGAATACAGCAACCTTCCCTTGGCCATCATTTTATTTACCACCATCACGCTGTTTGCTAAATCTGCCGCTACAATGGTAACATTGGGTGCAGGTGGTAACGGAGGTATCTTTGCGCCAAGCCTCATTATGGGTGGACTGATTGGCTTTGTTCTTGCTTTTAGTATTAATACCCTGGGTATCGCACATGTTAATGTTGCAAATTTTATTGTGGCCGGAATGGCTGCTTCCCTCAGTGCAATTATGCATGCACCGCTCACCGGAATATTTCTGATTGCAGAAATTACCGGAGGTTACGTACTGATGGTTCCCTTGATGATTAGTTCTGCTATTGCTTACCTGATAAACCGGAGTCAGAACAAATACTCTATTTATACCAAGCCGCTGGCAGAGAAAGGTGAATTAATGTCTTACGAGGACAAAGACTCTACCGTATTACATATGATGAAGCTGAAGTACCTGGTAGAAAAAGACTATACCATTTTATATGATTATGAGACGGTGGCCGAACGAATGCCAGAGATTTTATCTTCAAAAAGAAATGTATTCCCTGTGATTGCGGAAGACAGGACTTTCCAGGGAATGATCTATGTAGAAGATGTTTTAAAGAAGGGTATCAATAATTCACTGGCCAATGATCTTACTGTACATGATTTTGTGCAGACAGCACCTGATCTGGTCTATATAGCTGATTCCTTAAAGGTGGTTTTAGGGAAAATGGAAAAGGAGAATGCCTGGGTATTACCTGTGCTGAATGAACAGGGAGAGTTTCTGGGCTTTGTTTCCAAGACCGCAGTATTTAATAAATATCGCTCGCTCCTGAGCAGACAGGCTGATTATATGGAGTAACAGATTATTGCCATTCAGCTCTGGTAACTTGCTTAGCGGAGGATAGCTTTATTATAAAAAAATCGGCCTGATGTTAAAAACAGGCCGGTTTTTTTATGATATCATTTTCTATTCAGTAACCCTTTTAAGGCCAAATTTCTCAATCTTACTATATAGGTGACTTCGCTGGATATCAATATCATCAGCTGTTTTGGAAACGTTCCAGTTATTCTTTTCCAGTTTGAACTTTATGAATTCTCTTTCAGCATGGTCTTTATAATCCTGGAAATTATTGAATTTATCATAATTAGTAGCCGGAACTGACGTAGCAGTACTTCCGTTGCTGCCTGGAGTTGCCGCACCAATATTGGTACCGCCGCCTGGGTTGGCAAAAGCTCTCACATCATGTTCAGTAATGATTTTATCACTTAAGATGATCAAACGTTCTATCATATTGTGCAGCTCACGCACATTTCCTGTCCAGGGAAGGTTCTGAAGGGCTACCATACCGGCATCACTGATGTTTTTCACCGGCATACCATAATCTTTGCAGATATCTTCCAGGAAGCTTAGCGCAATCTCCGGAATATCCTCACGGCGTTCTGTAAGATGTGGTACATGGATATTGATTACATTCAGACGGTGGTATAAATCCATACGGAAATTACCATCCTCAATCTCTTTCATCAAATCCTTATTTGTTGCAGCCAGCACCCTTACGTTTACTTCAAGCTCTTTTTCTCCGCCTACACGGGTAATTTTATGTTCCTGCAGCGCACGTAGCACTTTAGCCTGTGCAGACAGGCTCATATCTCCAATCTCATCCAGAAACAAAGTTCCGCCATTAGCCAGTTCAAACTTACCGATACGTTGTTTAACGGCAGAGGTAAATGATCCCTTTTCGTGACCGAAAAGTTCACTTTCAATCAACTCTGAAGGGATAGCTGCACAGTTCACTTCAATCAGCGGACTTTCAGAACGATGAGATTTTTCATGTAGCCAGCGTGCAACCAGCTCTTTTCCGCTACCATTAGCACCGGTAATCAGTACACGTGCTTCAGTAGGGGCAACACGTTCAATCGTTTCTTTGATTTTATTAATATTCTCAGAACTGCCCAGAATGTCACGCGTTTTGCTGACTTTCCTTTTTAGTACCTTGGTTTCTGTAACCAGTGTACCTCTGTCCAGCGCATTTCTTACCGTAATCAGTAACCTGTTTAAATCTGGTGGTTTAGAGATAAAGTCAAACGCACCTTTTTTACTGGCTTCAATAGCGGTTTCAACAGTACCATGGCCAGAGATCATGATGAAAGGAAGGTCAGGGCTATGGGCAAGAGCTTGCTCAAGCACTTCCATACCATCCATTTTATTCATCTTGATATCACATAATACCAGGTCGTATTTCTTTTTTTTAATCAGATCCAGTCCGTCAACGCCATTATCAATATCTTCTACCTCGTAATTCTCATACTCTAAGATTTCACGTAATGTGCTCCTTATTGCACGCTCATCATCTATTATTAATAATTTTGCCATAGGTTAAACTCAATCTTTATTTATTGGATACGAATATATTTACTAATTATCAATAATTACAGATAAATAGTGGTTAATATAAAAAATGCAAGCCTGTAAGCCGGGTTCTGTACCTCCGGAGAGGCTTCTACCATTAATCTACTATAAATGTTGCCATTTATCTCTAACGACCTACCCACTGACATCGGACGAGCAGCCCTACATGCGTCAGCCTATTTGGTCTTTCAACTCCCGGGGTTTACCATCAATTCCGGTCGCCCGGAAAACTCGTGAGCTCTTACCTCACGTTTTCAACCTTACCTGTACTTTTGCAAGCCATCGGCGGTATACTTTCTGCGGCACTTTCCATAATTCAGGTTTTCAATCCTAAACCTCTTCCCGTTAGGAAGCGAGATGCTCTGTGTTGCCCGGACTTTCCTCTTTAAGATGCCTGCGCATTACTTCCAGCGATAGAACAGCTTGCATTTTGCGCAAAGATAGGAAACCTCAGGAAGATTACCTCGAACAAACCTAAATCATTACGGTTTAGCTTATATTTCTAGGGGCACTTTTGTAAATCTGCCGCTACCTGATTATTAGTATACATGCCCTGCTGATGTCCGAAGCCATTAGTAATGTATACGATTACCTGTGCAAGATCTATATCTGCCAGATTAAAGGCTGGCATTTTACCTTCATAAACCTTCCCATGGATGTTAAGAGGCTTATCAATACCCTTTTTGATAAAACAGGCCAGTTGTGATTTATTTTTCCTCATAAATACACTGTCTGTCAGCGGTGGGGTGAGGGCACCAAGTCCTTCGCCTTTTTCCCCATGGCAGTTCTGACAATGGCTGATATACAGATCACGGCCATTTACATAATAGGCATCCTGCTGTATCTTTTCTGCACTCTGGCATGAATAAAATATACCGGCTAATGTAATCGAGAACAGGCTCCATAACAGGAGCTTTCTTAGTTGTATTTGCTGCATGTGCATTTCATTGCGGTAATCATTATTTAAAGCTAAACTGCGCTTATATTGTTCATCAAGTCCGCGCTTATTTTTTATCTTCAGCCAGTAAAACTGAGATGTCTTTTTTCAGCTGGGCAACCTGTCCGGCATCTGTACCATCGTAGGCGCCGCGGATCCTTCTGTCTTTATCTACCAATACAAGGTAGCCTTGATGTACAAATCCATCTTTATTTGTACTGTCCTGCCCAACTGCTACAAGGTAGCTTTTTTCAGCTATCGTATAGATACTATCTTTAGTACCGTGTACAAACTGCCATTTAGACCCGTCTACGCCTAATTTGGTAGCATATTTTTTCAATACTGATGGGGTATCATATTTAAAGTCTATAGTATGTGACAGAAACATCACATCATCATTATCCTTATAATCTTCAAATATAGTTTTAAGGTTCCTGTGCATAATAGGGCATATTGTACTGCATGAGGTAAAAAAGAAATCTGCAACATATACCTTGCCTTTAAAATGATCATTTGTAACGATTACACTGTCTTGATTCACAAATTTAAAATCTGGTATGGTCTGATAGACTGTATCAACCACAGTATTGCCGCTTTTATCTTTCACTTCTTTTGTCTCCCTTATGCCATAAATAGGCAGTTTACGGTCCTGTTTACATGAACCAAAAAACAGTACTGTAACTGATAAGAATGTGAATGTAAACGTAAAATGGTGTTTCATGTGCTGTAAATTTGCCTGCAAAGTTAAGCTACTGTAAAAATAAAGTGTAACGTAGCTGTAAATATTTATTAGTTTTGCCCCCAAGAATTGTAATACTTAATGAGAAAGAGATATAATGCTGCCATAACAGCTTTGGGAGGATATGTGCCGGAGACCATTTTGACAAATCATGATTTGGAAAAAATGGTTGATACAAATAATGAGTGGATTATATCCAGGACTGGTATCCACGAAAGAAGAATCCTGAATGACGATACACTGGCTACATCTGATTTAGCTACCATGGCAGTAAGAAAGCTTTTGGACGACAGTAATATTGATCCTAATGAAATTGAGTGTATAATTGTTGCCACTGCTACACCAGATTATATTATGGTTTCTACTGCCAGCATTGTCTGCGAAAAAGCAGGCCTTAAAAATGCCTGGGGCGTAGATTCTAACGCTGCCTGCAGTGGTTTTCTCTATGCACTTACATTAGGTGCAAGTTTAATTGAAAGTAACCGGTATAAAAATGTAATTGTAGTTGGTGCCGATGCAAACAGCTCTATCGTTAATTATGCTGATAGAAATACCTGTATTTTATTTGGTGACGGCGCAGGTGCTGTGCTTCTTGAGCAAACGGAAGAAGAAACTGGTCTGGTAGATAACGTATTCAGAACGGATGGTGTTGGCAAAGAACACCTGATCGTTACTGCAGGCGGTTCATTAAACCCTTCATCTGTAGAAACATTAGATCAGAAATTAAACTTCATCACCCAAAACGGACGGGTAGTTTTTAAAGCTGCAATAGAAGGCATGAGCCAGACTTGTACTGAGATACTTGAACGCAATAACCTCGAAACCAAAGATGTAGATTGGTTAATTCCTCATCAGGCCAACCTCCGAATCATTCAGGCAGTCGGAGATAAGCTCGGTTTAAATGAGGATCAGGTAAAAGTAAATATCCAGCGTTACGGCAATACCACCGCAGCAACAATCCCATTATGTATGTGGGAATACAAAGACGACTTTAAGGAAAATGATAACCTGTTGCTTACAGCATTTGGTGCCGGTTTCTCATGGGGGGCAACCTACCTTAAATGGGGCAAGCTGCGCAAATAGCTAGTGATACAGGCTAATGATTAGACAATTAGTTGCAATAGTGCTTTTAGTGTGTTCTGTGTCAGTCAGCCTGTCCAATTTTGTTATGCATACCATATTCAGCTATAATCAGAATACGCTGGCAAAAGAATTCTGTGTGAATAAAAATAAGCCCCAGCTACACTGTAATGGCAAATGCTATCTGTTGAAAAAGCTTAAACAGGCACAGGAAAAGGAACAGCAGCAAGATCAGAAACTGCGGAAGATACTTTTACAGGAGGCAGTAATTATGCTTCCTTTTAAACTCAACACTTACAGGGCAGAAGAGGGTATCCAGTTGGTTCCCCATTCTGCAGGCAAACCGGTAACGCATGCTTACAGTGTCTTCCACCCTCCACAGCCGCCGGCCTCCTATCTTTTTTTAAGCTAACTATTTCGCAATAATATGAGGCCTGATATATTTATCAGTCTTTTATTGTGGTTCTAATCCTATAATTATGTTTTATATAAAAAATATGATCCGACTGCTGGCCTTAACGGTTATGCTGTACAGCTGCGGACAAAAAGGCGACTATAAAGCCGAACGAGATAATGTCATGAAATTCCATGATGTAGTTATGGAAGATCATGCCGTACTGATCGCCAACCAGATGAAATTAGATTCTTTACTGAAAAATTTGCCAGCAGTACACAAGAAATATCCAGCTCTTGATACGAGCAAAGAGAAAGTAGTGATTACTATTGCTTTGGAGAGCCTCAAGAATGCGGAAAGGCAAATGAACAATTGGATGCAGCAGTTTGAACCTGATGTAACGGGTAAATCTGAAGAAGATGCTGTTGCTTATTTTAAAGCAGAGCGACGCAAAATTGAGATAATCGATAGCCTGTACAAAGGTCAGATCAAAGCCTCAAACCTTTATTTAGCACAGTTTAACAAATAGGGATAGCAGAATAGCTTTCCATCAGCACTGACGATAATTGACTAGCTGCAAACAAATAATAGATTATACCGTTTTTTTATTTTAAATAGCCACATGAACGTATACGTAACCAGAATTATCGATCAAGCCGGTACCGATTTATTAGAACAGGCAGGATTTAGCGTAAAGCTTTGGACTGAAAAAAGAAAGATGACGAATGAGGAACTTTCTGAAGCTGCAAAATGGGCTGATGCATTGCTTTGCGCGGGGCAGCAGCTTGACGGCAACTTTTTATCAGCCAATACGCATTTAAAGGTTATAGCATTACATTCTGTAGGTTTTGATAATGTAGATATAGAAACGGCAAACCGTTTAAAGATACCTATTGGTAATACACCTGGTGTACTGAGTGAAGCCACTGCAGATACCGCATTTCTGCTGATGATGGCTGCCGCTCGTAAAGCTTTTTACATGAACCGTTCCATTATCGAGGGCGAATGGGGCTTTTTTGATCCTACAGCAAACCTTGGAAAAGACCTTAGTGGGGTAACACTGGGTGTTTTCGGTATGGGTAAAATTGGCTTTGAGCTCGCCAAACGTTGTTACGGTGCCTTTGGAATGAAAGTAATCTATCATAACAGAAGTCACAATGAAGAAGCTGAAAATGCTATAGGAGCAGAGCTGGTGTCATTTGAAGAGTTACTAAATCGCAGCGATGTGCTCTCAGTACATACTGCACTTACAGCAGAAACAAAGGGTAAATTTGATATGAATGCATTCAAACAAATGAAGCCTGGTGCCATCTTCGTTAATACAGCGAGGGGAGCTATACACAATGAGGATGATTTGCGCGACGCGCTTAACCAAAAAATTATATGGGGCGCTGGTCTCGATGTTACTAATCCGGAGCCAATGGATCCAGCTAATGAATTATTAAAGATGCCCTCTGTAGCAGTATTGCCGCATATCGGTTCAGCTACTGAGGGTACCAGAAAATCAATGGCAGAGCTTGCAGCAAGAAATATCATTGCTGGCTTACGAGGTGAGAAAATACCCTTTCCAGCCAACCCGGAAGTATACGGTTAACAGAGACTATTTGGCTTCCCAAAATGGGCTAAAGAAAATCAGCAGAAGATCCATTAAGGCATCTTATGCTGATTTTCATAAACGTGAATATGTTTTTTCAGTTCATCAATTTCATGCTGCATCTGCTTCACCTTATCAAGCAGGTTAACAATTACATCGATCCCTTCCATATTAATATTAAGGTCGTAATGAAAATGGATAAATCTGTCCATTTCTACCAGCTGGGCATAATGTATGTACTTAGTGTTTTCAATTTGCTTCAGTACAATTAATCCCGATTCTTCAAGAGCAGTAATAAATGTGGGGTCTACTGTATATTTGGTGCAGTATTCTGTGATCGTTATTAACTCTGTTTCCATGAGATCTAGCTATTGATGGTTAGTTTTTCAGATCATGATTTCGAAAGTTCCTCTAATTCCCGGAAAAGCTCAATCTGTTTTGCCGTAAGTGCTGTAGGTATTTTCACGGTATAAGTTACAAAAAGATTGCCAGACTCACCCTCTTTTTTATATACAGGAAAGCCCTTGCCTTTTAATCTTATCTTAGTTTCATTCTGTGTTCCTGCGGGTACTTTCAAGCGTACTTTACCATCCAGGGTATCAATGGTTACATCACCGCCAAGTACTGCAGTATAGAGATCAATCTGCTTTGTTTCGTACAAGTCATCACCCAGTCTTTTAAACACGGCATCGTCGGCCACATTAATGGTGATAAACAAATCACCGTTTGGTCCCCCGTTTGATCCTGAACCACCCTGGCCTTTCAGTTTAATTACCTGTCCGCTGGCAATCCCTGCCGGGATTGTAATACGAAGGCTCTTGCCATTTACAGTAATAGTTTGTTTGTGTGTCTGTGAGGCATCTCTGAAAGAGATGGACAGTTCCGCCTGTTGGTCCTGGCCTTTAAACCTGGCATTGCCGCGTCCCTGTCTGCTGTTGCCGCCACCAAACATCGATTCAAAGAAGTCCGAGAAATCGCCTCCGCCAAAGCCCCCGCCAAATCCACCAGACCGGCCTCCGCCACCAAATGGGTTTCCGCCCCCGCCAAACGGATTTCCAGCCCCCTGACCGCGTCCTTCAAACTGGTCGGCATGTTTCCAGTTTTCGCCATACTCATCATATTTCTTGCGCTTTTCAGGATCACTCAGCGCTTCATTAGCTTCGTTAATCTGCTGAAATAGTTTATTAGCCTCTTTATCATCAGGGTTCAGGTCAGGATGGTATTTACGTGCCAGTTTTCTGTACGCTTTTTTAATTTCATCCTGTGAAGCTTTTTTATCTATGCCCAGAACTTTATAATAATCTATATATGCCATAATACGTTCGAAATTCAGTAGGCAAATTTACGTTTAAAATAGATAATATTCGTAAGGCTTTGCTCATGCCGCGCTATATAATTAAACCTACACTGGTCATATAACAGTATCCACGTGGGGTAAGTTTGTAAATCTGCTGTAAAATCCGGAAGGTGATGGAGCTGAAGGCTCATTCTAAATAAAAAATAACACAGACAGTTGAGACTGTTTTTATATTAGATTTAATTTTTTTAGCTTGGCAGCCTAATCAGCAAAAAATGAAACCGATTTCTATAAAGGATATTGCCAGAGAGGCAAATGTATCAATAACCACTGTGTCTTTTATATTGAATGGCAAAGCAGAAAAGATGCGTATTAGCCAGGAGATGATTACTAAAGTGGAGAAGATTATCCAGGATTTTGGATTTCGCCCTAATCAGGTAGCGAGAAGTCTTCGTACGGGTAATACCAAAACAATCGGACTGATTGTAGAAGATATATCCAATCCGTTTTTTGCTTCAATTGCACGTCTGATTGAGAACAAAGCTTATAAACATGGTTACAAAATAATATACTCCAGTACCGAAAATAATCTTGAAAAAGCAAAAGGACTAATCAGGATGTTCAGATCGCGGCAGGTTGATGGATACATTATCGCGCCAATGGAAGGGATGGAGGAGGATATTAAAACCCTTCTTGCCGACCGTACCCCAGTTGTGGTGTTCGACAGGAATTTGCTGGGGGTTGATGTAAACTGTGTACTGGTTGATAATAAAGGGGGAACTTATGATGGTACAGACTACCTCATCAGAAAAGGCAAGAAAAATATCGCTTTTGTAACGGTTGATTTAGAAGTAGAACAGATTAAAGATCGTTACCTGGGCTTTGAAAAAGCACTTTATCTAAATGGTATCAAGAAAAATAAGAAGTTATATAAATCAATTCCTTTTACTAATACCGCCGAAGAAACTACAGCGGAGCTGGTAGAATTCTTTACCGCTAACCCGGAAATTGACGGGGTACTGTTTGCCACAAACTACCTGGCAGTAAGAGGTTTGTTTAGCTTTAAACAGATGAAAAAAGAGATCAATGATAATTTCAGGGTAATAGCCTATGATGATCATGATATCTTTAAATTGCATTCCCCTGAAATCAGTGCCGTTCAACAACCTGTTGAGGCAATTGCAGATGAGGTTATGACATTGATGCTGAAAGCCTTGAACTCTGTTGACTCTTTTGAAGAAATGGTACATAACAAAGTAATGCTGCTTTCTTCAGTAATAGAACGTTAAATGGTTTTAAAAAACGGTTAGAAACGAAAAAAGCTGAAATACATTTCAGCTTTTTTCGTTTCTAACCGTTATAAATTTAAGCCTGTAAATCTTCCATCAGAGATTTGATTTTGTTACCTAATGCTGCATCAGCCTCGGCAAACTGAGATTTGTCTGCCAATGGTGCATTTACGCTGCAATAGAACTTAATTTTAGGCTCTGTTCCTGAAGGACGGGCAGATATAATGCTTCCGTCCTCGGTGATAAATTGTAGTACATCAGACTTAGGGAAATCTAGTTTTGTTTTCTCTCCGGTTGCCAGATCTGTTTCTACGCCCAGTTCATAGTCTTTCAATAAAGATACTTTAGAACCGCCTAAGGTTTGAGGTGGGTTGTTACGGAATTTCTCCATCATCGCCTTGATCTCCTCAGCACCTGTTTTACCTTTTTTAGTTAATGAAACCAGTTCTTCTTTATATAAGCCATATTCAACATACATGTTAAGCAAAGCGTCGTATAAACTGCTGCCTTTATCTTTATAGAAGGCGGTCATCTCAGCAATAAAAGCACATGAAATAATTGCGTCTTTATCCCTTACAAGTTCACCAATCAGGTAGCCATAGCTTTCTTCACCACCGCCAATAAAGGTTTTCTTGCCTTGCAGGCTGGTAATCAGCTGCCCAATATATTTAAATCCGGTTAGGGTATTGTAATAAGTTACGTTTTTAGCTTTTGCAATTTCCTCAATCAGATTAGAAGTCACAATTGTTTTCACAATATATTGGTCGCCATCAAGCTTACCTTTTTCTTCCCATGCGGTAAGCAGGTAGTTGATCAGTAAACTGCCGGTCTGGTTACCATTTAACAAGACAAACTCACCATCATTGTTTTTTACGGCAATACCTACACGGTCAGCATCCGGATCTGTTGCCAATACCAGATCAGCATCAATTTCTTTTGCCTTGATCAGTGCAAGGGTAAGGGCTTCTTTCTCTTCTGGGTTAGGGTAAACTACCGTAGGGAAGTTACCGTCTGGAGTGCTTTGTTCTTCAACCAGCGTCAGGTTGGTAAATCCAAACCTTGATAATGCATCAGGAACTAAGGTAATCCCTGTTCCGTGTATCGGCGAATAAACAATTTTCAGCGCATGCTGACGCGAAATCTCTTCTGGAGAAACAGAAAGAGCCGTTATTTTATCAAGATATGATTGATCAATTTCTTCACCTATTAACTCTACACTGCTTTCAACACGGTTAAAGTTAACCTCGTCAATGCTGCTGATTTTAGCAACCTCATCCATAACCATAGTATCATCAGGCGAAGTAAACTGACCGCCATCCGCACCATATGCTTTATACCCATTGTACTCTTTAGGGTTATGAGAAGCAGTAAGCATTACCCCGCTGCGGCAGCCCAGCTCCCTGATAGCGTATGATAATTCTGGCGTAGGGCGAAGTGCCTTAAAGAAATATACATGAATGCCGTTTGCAGAAAAAACATCAGCAGCAATTTTTGCGAAATAATCAGAATTGTTCCTGCTATCATGAGCTATGGCAACTTTGATTTCCTCACCAGGATATTTTTTCAGCAGGTAATTACTTAATCCCTGTGTGGCAGTACCAATTGTATATTTATTTATACGGTTTGATCCTGCTCCCATGATACCACGCAAGCCACCCGTACCAAATTCCAGACTTCTGTAGAATGCGTCGGTTAGTTCAGTAGATGCTTCTTTATCAATAAGCTGTTGGATTTCATCCTTTGTTTGTTGGTCGTAATTGCCATTAAGCCACTGGTTAATGGTATTCTGTGTAGCTGCTTCTAGTTGCATTTTCTCAGTTAAGTATTATATTTTTCCTGTTCGTTTAACAAAAATCGAGCCTTCATGTTTGTAATGGCCCCTTAAAATTTGCTGTAACTCCTAATTTATTTTGATCAAGTGGAGGTTATTAATCAACGTTTTGTTATTTTCACGCCCCAATACAATTATATACCAAATTAATTGAATTAAAAATACCTGCATTAAATAAATAATGTGTGTGGATTTTCAGTTCGGTGAATCAAAACCAAAATAAAGAAATGAAAATATTAAAGTTTGGCGGAACTTCTGTCGGAAGCCCAGAGCGGATGATGAAGTTGCTGGATATTATCAATCCGGCGGAGGAGCAAATTGTGGTTTTATCAGCAGTGTCTGGTACAACCAATAGTTTAGTAGAGATTTCAAGCGAACTTTTAAAGGATAAGAAACAGGAGGCGTTAACAATGATTAATGCACTGAACCAAAAATATGATGATTTTGTTAAAGAGCTGCTGCCTGAAGGAGATTTTCTTGAACAGGGGCAGGAAGTGGTAGACTATCATTTTCAGTTTTTAACTGCTCTTGCTAATGATATATTTACACCTGCAGAGGAAAAAGTAGTATTGGCTCAGGGTGAACTTTTATCTACCACTTTATATCATATCTATCTAAAATCTATCGGTATCGCATCAGTTCTGTTGCCGGCACTTGATTTTATGAAGATCGATGAAGATAACGAGCCTGATATTGCCTATGCTACGGCAAACCTGCAGCCGCTGCTAAATAAGTATCCTGGTCATAAACTATTCATCACTCAGGGTTTCATTTGTCGTAATAGTTTTGGTGAGGTTGATAACCTGCGCCGTGGGGGTAGTGATTATACGGCTTCCTTAATCGGTACAGCTATCCTTGCAGAAGAAGTGCAGATCTGGACAGACATTGACGGTATGCATAATAATGATCCTCGGATTGTCAAAGGTACCCGGCCTATATCGCACTTATCTTTTGATGAGGCGGCAGAGCTTGCTTATTTCGGTGCAAAAATTCTGCACCCGCAATCAGTATTTCCGGCAGCAAAATATAAAATCCCTGTCAGGCTGCTCAATACGATGGAACCTTCGGCAGCGGGTACACTTATATCTGCTGAAAGCGAAAAAGGAAAAATTAAATCAATAGCAGCTAAAGACGGGATTACCGCTATTAAGATTCAGTCGAGCCGGATGTTACTGGCCTATGGGTTCTTACGCCGGATATTTGAAATTTTCGAGCGGTATAAAACACCGATTGATATGATTACAACCTCAGAAGTTGCCGTGTCGCTCACAATCGATTTTACCGATAATCTGGATCAGATTGTGGAAGAGCTCCATGCCTTTGGTACGGTAGAGCTGGATAAGAACCAGTCGATAGTTTGTGTAGTAGGAGACTTTGGTGCAGAAAAACATGGGTTTGCCGCAAGGGTACTGGACTCGATTAAACATATTCCGATTAGGATGATCTCTTACGGTGGTAGCAATTACAATATTTCAATGCTGATCAGTACGGATGATAAAACGGAAGCGCTGCGGAGTTTACATGACAGGATATTTGAATAAACCTCTGGGTTTATCGTTTCCTTAAAAAGGCAAGTACGGCAATCACGATGAACAGGAGCAGTACAGAAAGGCGGGTCCGGCGATCATATTCTTTACGGCTGATCTTCTGGCGCTGAAGGTCGAAATAGTTGCCCATGTAAATCAACACCATTCCAACTAAACAAAATACAATAAGATATTTAAACATTATGTTTTCTAACAAAGATATAGCTCAGTTTGCAGAATTAGAAACACCTTTTTATTATTATGACCTTGGTTTGCTGCAAACCACTTTAAATGCCTGTGCAGATGCAGCTAAGGCATATGATTTTCATGTGCATTATGCAATGAAGGCAAACTTTAACGGCCGTCTGCTGGAAAAAATTAAAAAAAGTGGTATGGGGGCCGACTGTGTAAGTGGCAATGAAGTCAAAAAGGCTCTCGAAACTGGCTTTCGCCCACAGCAGGTGGTATTTGCCGGGGTAGGCAAATCTGATCGTGAAATTAATGATGCTCTTGATGCTGATATCTTCTGCTTTAATGTAGAATCTATCCAGGAGCTTGAAGTAATTAATGAGCTTGCCTCTAAAAAGGGTAAGAAAGCAAAGGTTGCAATACGTATTAACCCTAATGTTGATGCGCATACGCATCATAATATTACAACTGGCCTTGATGAAAACAAGTTTGGTATCAACTCATGGGACCTGCCTGCCTGTGCAGATATGTTAAAGAACTGTGCTCAGCTTGAGTTCATAGGAATCCATTTTCACATCGGTTCGCAGATTACAAACCTGGAGGTTTACAAAAACCTTTGTGTACGTGTAAATGAGTTTGCAGCCTGGTTTGAAGATCGTGGTTATGTGGTTAAAGTCCTGAATGTTGGTGGTGGTTTAGGGATTGATTATCAAAATCCTGAACAACAAATCCCTGATTTTGCTGCGTATTTTAAAATATTCAATGACTTTTTAGAAAAACGTCCTAATCAGGAGGTGCACTTTGAATTGGGCAGGGCATTGGTCGGTCAGTGTTCATCGCTGATCAGCAAAGTGTTGTACGTGAAAAATGGTAAGAAGAAGAACTTTATTATCCTTGATGCCGGGATGACGGAACTGATGAGACCTGCGCTTTATCAGGCGTATCATCAGATTGAAAATATATCTAAACAGGATAGTGCAGCCGGGGTTAAATATGACGTGGTTGGGCCTATTTGTGAAAGTACTGATTGTTTTGGCAAAGAAGTGGCTCTGCAGGAAACCAGCAGGGGGGATTTGATTGCGATAAGGAGTACTGGAGCTTATGGAGAGGTCATGAGTTCGCATTATAATCTGAGGGAAAGTGTAAGGTATTCATTTAGCGAATAGAGATTCAAAGGGAAAAAAAAACAACCCTGTAATTTCAGCTGCGCCCTTTCTACGAAAGGCCAAGGCTTGAAATTACAGGGTTGTTTTTTGTTGGTAGTAAGTATTACTTCGAATGGCATCCGCTTTATGAATATTTTAATTTCCCTTTGATAGGTTGCGAATCCGAAAGGGGGGGAGGGCAGGCCTTGCGGCCTGCTTTTTTACAAGGCTTGTTTGATGATCTTTTTAACGTACAGCGCTTGCGGCCTGCTTTTTTACAAGGCTTGTTTGATGATCTTTTAACGTACAGCCCTTGCGGCCTGCTTTTTACTAGGCTTGTTTGATGATCTTTTTAACGTACAGCCCTTGCGGCCTGCTTTTTTACAAGGCTTGTTTGATGATCTTTTTAACGTACAGCCCTTGCGGCCTGTTTTTTTACAAGGCTTGTTTGATGATCTTTTGAACGTACAGCGCTTGCGGCCTGCTTTTTTACAAGGCTTGTTTGATGTTCTTTTGAATGTACAGGCCTTGCGGCCTGCTTTTTACAAGGCTTGTTTGATGTTCTTTTGAATGTACAGGCCTTGCGGCCTAGGTTTATTTCTTTTTGGAGCTGATCAGTATGATTACGCCCGCGATGAGTACGATGCCTCCGGCATAGGGTGGCCAGTTAACAGATTTTTCACGGTCTGCAGATACCTGGATGGGTCCCGCGTCTATAATTTTTTCTTTTTTGGTGTAGGTAAAACCTGTCCAGATTAATAATACGGCTCCAAGGATGACAAGGGCCAGTCCGATGCTTTTATTCATGTTGTTTGGTTTTTGTTATTCTTCTTCGAAGAAGTCGCCCAAACCACCAAGGTAGTGTTCTGTAATGCCCGAAGTAAAATCATCGTAGTCTTCATCTGGGATGTTTGTTTGTACAAATTCCAGGGAAGTTCCTTTTTTATCAGGGTGCAGTTTAATGGTTACTATTGACGGTTCGTTATCTTCTCCGAAGTACCATTGTTGTACAATTCGCTTGCCAAATTCGAACTCTATGTTTTTGCCTACAATATCCCCGTCCCAGAAAGAGAATTCAGTTCCCGGCTCTTCGGTAAATTCAACTTCGGCACCAGTCCATAACTGGATACTTTGCGCTTTGGTCATTGCAAGATATACTTCTTCGGGAGTGGCAGGTAACTGGTAGTATTTTTTAAAAGATTTCATATGGTATGCATTATTTTGCTGCTGTAAATCAAGAAACCGGGATGCTTATTCCATTATTGATTTAACAATACTTATTTATGTTTACGCTGCAAATCTAATTGTATTTGTTGTGATAAGTTTAGTCTTTGTTGTAAAAGGTGATGCTGATGTCATTCTACCGATAAAGATAGCCTCATGGTAATTTATTTGAAGGCATTTATACCTGTTACATCCATGCCGGTGATCAGCAGGTGGATGTCGTGGGTTCCTTCATAGGTTACTACTGATTCCAGGTTCATCATATGCCGCATAATAGAATACTCACCCGTAATGCCCATACCGCCCAGCATTTGTCTGGCGTTACGTGCAATATCCAAGGCAATCTCCACACTGTTTCTTTTAGCCATTGAGATTTGTTCGGCGCTGGCCCTGTTTTCAGATTTCAGCACACCAAGGCGCCATACCAGCAGCTGGGCTTTGGTGATTTCGGTAATCATTTCTGCCAGCTTTTTTTGCTGCAGCTGGAAACCACCAATGGGTTTTCCAAACTGGATGCGCTCCTTTGAATATCTTAAGGCGGTATCATAGCAATCCATAGCTGCCCCTAAAGCTCCCCAGGCAATACCATAGCGTGCCTGGTTAAGGCAGCCAAGTGGTCCTTTCAATCCTGAGACATTTGGAAATACATTTTCTTTCGGGATTTTTACGTTGTCAAATACCAGCTCCCCCGTGGCCGATGCACGAAGGCTCCACTTATTATGTGTTTCAGGTGTGGTAAACCCTTCCATTCCCCGCTCCACTACCATTCCTCTTATTTTGCCGCTTTCATCTTTTGCCCATACCACTGCAATATCTGCAAAGGGAGCATTAGAGATCCACATCTTTGCTCCGTTTAATATGTAGTGGTCGCCGGCATCTTTAATATGGGTAACCATTCCGCCGGGGTTAGATCCATGATCTGGTTCGGTTAAACCAAAACAGCCCATCAACTCTCCTGTAGCAAGTTTAGGTAGATATTTCATTCGCTGCGCTTCTGATCCATATGTGTAAATGGGATACATCACCAAAGAGCCTTGTACAGATGCTGTTGAACGGATACCCGAGTCTCCCCGTTCCAGTTCCTGCATCAAAATGCCGTAAGAAATATAGTCCAGGCCCGCGCCACCATATGCTGTGGGGATGGTAGGGCCAAAAGCGCCAATTTCACCCAGGCCTTTAATAAGATGTGAAGGGAATTCTGCTTTTTGCGCATAATCTTCTATTACAGGGCTAACTTCCTTTTTCACCCAGTCGCGCGCCGCTGATCGGATCAGCAGATGTTCTTCAGATAAAAGATCGTCTATCAGGTAATAATCGGGTGCCTCATAAAGGTCTTTCTTTCCAGATTTATTCATGGTTTAAGCTATATTTGGTAGCGCAAAACAGGTCGTGATAAGTCGATTCAGATGCACTGGCCTGCATTTCAAAGTTAATAAATTCGATGAAGCAGCTGTTATAACCAATCAAAAAATTAAATTTGCCAATCAGATCATAATTTATGTTTTTACAAACTGTTGCCTTGAATGATGTTAAGTGTTTTGCCTATCACGGATTTTACCCGGAAGAGCAGTTAACGGGCACAGAATTTCTGGTCAGTGTTGAAGTTACCTTTATACCAACCGGTGGAGATACTGAAGATTTAGACCGCACAGTCAATTATGAGGTGATCAATACCATTATCCAGGAAGAGATGGCCAGTACAAAAAAGATGCTCGAATCTGTGGTTAATATCATGCTTAACAGGGTTCTTTCTGCCTATCCATTTGTAGCTACTGCAAAAGCGGCTATCAGGAAGATGCACCCGCCTATGCCCGGAGAAATTAACCATTCTTTTGTCCAACTGGCCTACGCCGCAGAGAACAGGAACTGATCATCTCGCCTAATTTAAATTTCACTAAACAAAGAACATCATGCCTTCAGCTATCAACTATACTAAAATCACGAGTGCATTCCTTGAGGAGCTTTCTGCAGCTGTAGGTGCAGAAAATGTATTCGCCGATGCAGAATCATTACAGAATTATAGTCATGATGAAACAGAAGACCTTCATTATTATCCCGAGGTTGTGGTTAAACCTAATGATACAGCTGCGGTAGCCGCTTTGATGAAATTATGCAATGCGCATCTGGTACCGGTTACACCCCGGGGCGGAGGTACGGGCTTGAGCGGAGGAGCATTGCCGGTGTTCGGTGGGGTCTTGCTGTCAATGGAGCGATTCAAATCTGTTATATCCATTGATACAGAAAATCTGCAGGCAACAGTAGAGCCTGGGGTAATTACCGAGGAATTTATCAATGCAGTAGGTATTGAAGGTTTACTGTATCCGGTAGATCCTTCAAGTAAGGGGTCTTGTTTTATCGGAGGCAATGTTGCACATGGATCTGGTGGTCCGAGGGTAGTGAAATATGGCACCATACGTGAATATATATTAAATCTGGAAATAGTTCTGCCAAGCGGAGATGTCATCTGGACGGGCGCTAATACCTTAAAATATGCTTCGGGATATAACTTAACCCAGCTGATGATAGGTTCTGAAGGAACCCTAGCCGTGGTTACAAAGATTGTAACCAAGCTAATTCCTAAAAGCCGTCACAGTGTATTGATGCTTGGTTCTTTTCTGGAGAATGAGCAGGCATGTGCTGCTGTATCTGCGATATTTCGGGCAGGTGTAACACCTTCGGCCTTAGAGTTTATGGAACGCAAAGGAGTGGAGTGGGTGGTTAAATATGATGACATTAAATTCGATCTTAAGGATGGTGTTAACGCCTATCTGATGATTGAGTTCGACGGCGATGATATGGATTCAATATTCAAAGATTGTGAAAAGGTTAATGCTGTGCTGGAAGAATATGGCTGTACTGATGTGCTTTTTGCCGATACTGCCACACAAAAGGAGGAGTTATGGAGAATGAGAAGGACCATGGCCGAATCCGTAAAATCAAATTCCGTTTATAAAGAAGAAGATACAGTGGTACCAAGGGCAGCCTTACCGAAGCTGATCAATGGCATCAAGGAAATTGGTTCAAGGTATGGCTTTGAAAGTGTCTGCTACGGCCATGCCGGAGATGGAAACCTCCATATTAATATTATTAAAGCCGGTATGAGTGATGAGGACTGGAAGAATAAGTTAAAGGATGGGATTGCCGAACTGTTCCAGTTAACCGCCGATCTGGGCGGTACTATTTCCGGCGAACACGGAATAGGACTGGTGCAAAAAGAATTTATGTCTATAAAGTATTCAGAACTGCATTTAAACCTGATGAGGAATATTAAAAAAGTGTTTGATCCCAATGGGATCTTAAATCCTGGTAAGATCTTTTAGCTCGTCCTAATGCAAACATGCAATCGCATACCACAATTGCAGTTGAAGATATTCCTGATATTGACTATGAAAACAGCAAGGCTTATCCTTGCTGTAGCTGCTCAAATTCTATCATTTTGTTCTTCTCTTTTGAAGGAATGGGTGATGGCTTCTGACTGGCATAGTCAAAGGCCACACAAACTGATTTGCCTTTAGCGGCAACTTCTTCTTTCCCATTAATGTGTTTTACCAACAGGTATTCCAGGTCAAAACTGGTATTTCCAATTCTCGAACTGCGCACGTATATACTGATCTGATCTTTAAGATACACAGGAGAAATATAATCAAGAGAGGCTTGTGCAATTACAACGCCCGTTTGTTCCCAGTCCCAGTCTATTGCCTGTTTCCAATACTTTGTTCTTGCTATTTCCATATAGGTAAAGTATACCGCATTATTTACGTGGCCCATCATATCAAAATCTGCAAAGCGCGTCTCTATTGACGTTTTGTACTTAAAATCTGCTAAATTATCGATGTAATCTGCCGAATTGTCTGTCTCTTTATCTTTGTTATGCCAAAGTGTCTTGAAAATCATAGTAAAAATGGGTTGGTATGAGAGTTGAATAAGTGATTATAACAATTTAAAAAATAAAATTAACAGGAGAATATAACCATGACATTAGTAAAATTTAACAATCGCACCAGAAGTAATGCACCTTATTTTAACAACGTTTTTGATTCTTTGTTCAGTGATGCATTAAATAAAAACTATGCAATTAATAAAGTTCCGGGGGTCAATATTTTAGAGTCTAAAGAAGATTATACTATAGAATTAGCTGCACCTGGTTTAGTAAAAGAAGACTTTCAGATTAACCTGAAAAAAGATACACTTTCTGTATGGGCTGAGAAAAAGGTAGAAGATACCGAAACTGCAAAAAACTATAGCAGAAAAGAGTTCGACTATCTATCATTTGCCAGATCATTTGTATTGCCAGAAACTGTTGATGCAGATAAAATAGCAGCAGAATATGTGAATGGAATATTGACAATTACTATTGGCAAAAAAGCTGATATTCAGCCAGAAAGTAAAGAAATCAAAGTTTCTTAAAATATTTCAACAAAAATAAAACTCCTTTGCAGCGAAGATGTTTATATGCAGAGGAGATTGTAAAAAATCTTCATAGTTTGGTTTAGGTTAAAAGGGGCAGTCGTAATGGTTGCCTCTTTTTTTTGCCAAAATTTCAGATATAGCTTTACATCACTAGCAAATTATACGTTATTTTCGACATAAAAAGCTGTTCCTTTTGATGAAACAGCTTAATATGTAATTTTTGGTTCAGGGAATTCTAGGTATAACCCAGGATCTTTAGCACCTGTTTACTGTTCTGCTCTTCTCCAAAAACTTCAAAGTTAAAGGTCTCATCGCGGTTTCTGCGGATAATGACATGTTTAGGGCTCGGTAATAAGCAATGGTGAATACCGCCATAACCGCTTAGCACTTCCTGATATGCACCGGTATTAAAGAAACCAAGATACTGTACCTTACGTGTTTTAGGCATAAAGACAGAGTTCATATGTGCTTCCTGATTGTAATAATCCTGACCATCGCAGGTAATACCTCCAAGGTTAACGCGTTCATACTCTGCATCCCAGTTATTAATCGGAAGAAGGATATATTTTTGGTTCAGTGCCCAAACGTCAGGAAGGTTGGTAATGAAAGAACCATCCAGCATCAGCCACTTTTCGCGGTCGTTCTGCTGTTTACGGCCTAATACTTTGTATAAGATACCAGAAGCTTCTGCTACAGTGTATTTTCCGAATTCGGTAATGATATCTGGTTCAACTACATCATGCTCGGCACAAATTTCTTTGATACGTTTCACAATTTCGTTTACCATGTACTCGTAATCAAAATCAAAAACCAGTGAATCTTTGAAAGGCATACCGCCGCCAATATCCAGGGTATCCAGTTCAGGATTGATCTTTTTAAATTTACAGTAAAGGGTTACGTATTTCTCCAGCTCGTTCCAGTAATATGGAGAGTCAGTGATACCAGAGTTGATAAAGAAATGGAGCAATTTCACCCTGAAATTAGGGTTCGCAGATATTTTATTATTATAAAACTCAATTACATCTTCCATACGTACACCTAAACGGGAAGTATAGAATTGTGAGTCTGGCTGCTCTTCTGCTGCAATACGGATACCCAGGTTACAAGGTGTATCCAGTTCTACCTCATCATCAAAAAGGTTAAACTCCTCTTTATTATCCAGTACAGGAATAATATTTTTATAACCATCATGAAGCATATCAATGATGTATTGTTTGTACTGGTAAGTTTTAAAGCCATTACAGATTACCGTAATATCTTTGGTAAGTGCTCCTTTTTTCTCCAGCGCCTCAATCATCGGCATATCAAAAGCAGAAGAAGTTTCCAGGTGGATACCGTTCTTCAGTGCCTCTTCAACAATATGTTTAAAATGCGAGCTTTTGGTACAATAGCAATACTTATAGTCACCACGGTAATTGTTTTTGATAATAGCTGTCTGAAACAACAGTTTAGCCTGCTGGATCTTTTTAGTGATCATCGGAAGATAAGTAAAACGCAATGGCGTACCATAGGTCTCGATCATCTCCATAAGGTTCAGGTCTTGAAAATATAATTCGTCATCTATAACGCTGTAGCCCTCCTGTGGGAAGCCAACACTTAGATCAAGAAATTCGGAGTAACTCTGCATTGATGGTCAATAATAAATTTTTGCAAAAATGTATATTTTAATCGATAAACAGCTTTTATAAATTAAAATACTGTCATCAATACGTAGTATTATTTTTTCTGAAGGTGTATCTCAGCAAGCATACAGCGGGCACTGCCTCCTCCATTTTTTTCAATGGTATAAAGTGGTGAATAAATCAGTTTACTGTATTTCTCCAATGCATTAACCTGTCTTTTAGTTAAGGCAAGATAAGCCTGTTCCGACATTACCAACAGCATCTTTCCTTCTTTGTTTTTGAGCTGCAGCATATTACCGGCAAAGTGGTTCATCTGATCAAATGTGATTTCAATGATTTCTTTGCCTGTACTATGCAGGTTTTTAATAAGTTTTTGCCGCTCATCGGCAGCTTTAACGGCTTCCAGACAAACCACAGCAAATTGATCACCAACGCACATCATCACGTTAGTATGATAAATAGGGAAGTCCTTATCATCAACGGCTATGAATGTTACGGCCGAATAATCGGCTTTCTTACAAAAGGTATCAAGCACCTCAAGGTCGGTTCTCACAGAAACGCAGGCATAAGCAATTTTATTTTCTCGGTCCAGAACCATACTTCCAGTGCCTTCAAGGTAAATACCCTCTTCCTCAAAAGCCGACAGGTCCTCTATCTGATTAACCTTAAAACTGTCTTGTAATGTCTCAAGTATATCCTGTCTCCTTTCCAGTCTTCGGTTTTGTGAAAACATAGGGTACAAATAAACCTGACCGTTATGGTGTAGTGAAATCCAGTTATTTGGGAAAATTGAATCAGGTGTTTCCGGCTGGAGGGTATCTTGGATAATGGTGAGTTCAATCCCATTCTCTTTTAGTACCTCAGTAAACTGGTCAAATTCCTGTAAGGCAAGCTGCTGTACATTAGCGCCGGTGCTTTCTTCCTGGAATTTATTGTTAGACGCAGTCTGGATATTAAATTTAAAATCTACCGGACGGATCATCAGGATCTGATTTGTAACCTGCGATTCCTTTTGCGGGAAAAGCTGGCTGATATCTGTAATACGATTACTGATCATTTTATGACGGATATATTAAGGCTTATGATGGATAGTTAACGCTATTGGAATAGCATATATCATTATATTTTCTTTGCTATGAAGGTTTTTAGTAAAACAGATTACAACTCATCGCGCAGCAGCGGCAGGCTCATGCAGTGGAAGCCACCCCTTGCACGTGATAATTCTGCAGAAGGCATCAATACAAGTGTATCCGTAATCGTGTCTCCACTGACGAGGCCGTTTTCCAGATCCTGTATCAGGTCCTTTACCTTGACTACACTAAACCCATTACTGGTAAAGGCCTCCACTGTTTTATCATTTCTGTCGTACCCCAGCACTACACCCTCTTTAATAGCCAGTAAATTACAGGAGTCTGTCCATTGTTCCCTTGCATCATAAGGAAAGGCACCATTACCACTGTAAATAAACTGTGTTGCTTCTGTACTGCCCAGTTCGTTACGGCTGATATCATCTAATAAAGACTCTATACTATCAAAAGTAGCTGGTTTTGCAGCTCCCTTGCGAAACTGGATAATCTCGGTCACATCTTTAGTATCCGGCTCTATTAAAAAGTTAATAGGCTCATCAGCATTGTTCACCTGGTTTTTGGAAATAGAACTGAGGATGGCCCAGACATTTCGTTTAACCTGGGTAAACACCGTATCGATATGCATGAAATCTCTTTTGTTGGGTATTTTAACCACTGTAACCTTGGTAACCACATTATTATCAAATAATAATTTAATAGCTTCATTGGCGCCCCAGGCAGAAGTTCTTTCACTGCAGCCTATCAATACATGTTCCGGACTAACCATCATTACATCCCCTCCCTCCAGGGTGGTGCGATGGTCTTCTTCCTCTCCCGGACGTAAGAAATGCTGTGCAGCATCAGGAATTTCCAGGATATTATCAGTGTATTGAGCAAAGAAGGGATGGTTAAAAAAGATATAGCGCATCAGCAATGTCTCACGGCTGCGGGCTTTCTTTGCCGGTTTGTTTAATAAGATATGTTTGTTGATGGTAATGCCTACGTCCCGTGTAAAAATAAGGTTGGGAATAGGGGCAAAGATCATCAGATCATTGGCCATACTGCCCGAGATAAAAATCTTTGCCAGCTCTTTAGGTTCAGTTTCAATCATCTGCAGCTGCAGCCTGTAGGTACAGCCTTCAATGGCGCAAACGGCGGCCGACAATTTTTTACGGATAGAACTGTCCTGCAATATATCTGCAAGCAGGTTCTGGATTTCAATTACAGCGGTAGAGTTATGGAAGTTGCGGTCGTCGGGTTTATAAAAATTCCTGTTTGAAGCTTCAGCATCAATTTCCGCCAGTCTGCCTTTAATCTTTCCAGGGTCCAGGAAATACATGAGGAGTTTGATATAATAATCATATTCATCCTTACGGATGGTATCAAGGTGAACAATATCTTCAAAAAGCCAGTCTTGCGCTTTTGAGGGCACAACCTTACCTAGTCCGCTATCTGGACTATGGATCAGGAGCTTGCGTAGCCGGCCTATTTCTGTACTTACATTTACTTTGAAATTTTCGTTTTGCTCGGTCATGTGTTATATTGTGGTAAGCAAAGCTATCCAATATTTTTAAGAATAATAATATTCGTCCATTATTGCTTATTTGGTTATTTTTGGACATGAATTTTATTATTACCGAAGTATTAAAGGGAGTTAAGCAGCTATATAATGAAGATGTTGCCGAAAGCCTGATCAGCATACAAGATACACGTAAAGAATTTGAAGGACAGGCAACCATCGTTGTTTTTCCAATAGTGCGTTACTCAAAAAAATCACCTGAGCAAACTGCGAATGATCTTGGTGAGTACCTCCTGACTAATGTTAAGGAAGTTACTGCTTTTAATGTGGTAAAGGGCTTCCTGAATTTAAGCATTGCTAATGAATACTGGATAGATCTTTTCAACACTGAGATATTAAAATCCGATTTCGGTATGATACCATCCAATGGCAAAAAGGTAATGGTAGAATATTCTTCGCCAAATACCAATAAGCCACTCCATTTAGGTCATGTCCGTAATAATTTACTTGGCTACTCTGTTTCTGAGTTACTCAAGGCTAATGGTTCTGAAGTATTTAAAGTAAACCTTGTTAATGACAGGGGTATCCATATCTGCAAATCTATGCTGGCCTGGCAAAAATGGGGTAATAATGAAACACCTCAATCTGCCGGCATCAAAGGTGATCACCTGGTAGGCAGGTACTACGTTATTTTTGATAAGGAATATAAAAAAGAGATTGAAACGCTCAAATTGAGCGGTGAGACTGAGGAAGAAGCCAAGAAAAATGCGCCCCTGATCAAGGAGGCACAGGCGATGCTGCTGGCCTGGGAAAATGGGGATAAAGAGGTAATCGACCTGTGGAAAACCATGAATGGCTGGGTCTATGAAGGGTTTGCTGTAACGTATAACAACCTGGGTGTAGATTTCGATAAATACTACTATGAAAGCAATACTTATCTTTTAGGCAAGGGAACAGTAGAGGAAGGGCTGGAAAAAGGAGTCTTCTTTAAAAAGGAGGATGGCTCGGTCTGGATTGACCTTACCGCTGACGGACTCGACCAGAAACTCGTATTGCGTGCTGATGGAACATCGGTATACATAACCCAGGATTTAGGTACTGCGCAGATGAAGTACGATGATTTCAAAATGGATGATTCTATCTATGTGGTAGGTAACGAACAGGATTATCACTTTAAAGTGCTATTCCTGATCCTTGAGAAATTAGGTAAAAGCTGGGCTAAGGGGCTATCTCACTTATCTTACGGGATGGTTGACCTGCCGAGCGGAAAAATGAAATCCCGTGAAGGTACGGTAGTAGATGCGGATGACCTGATAGCGGAAATGGTGGCTACAGCCAGACAGAAAACTGAGTCTCTGGGCAAGGTAGACCATTTCAGTGAAGAAGAAAAAGATACGCTATACTATAACATTGGTATGGGTGCACTGAAGTACTTCCTGTTAAAGGTAGAGCCTAAGAAACGCCTGTTATTTGATCCGGCAGAGTCTATCGATTTTCAAGGTAATACAGGTCCTTTCATCCAATATACCCATGCGAGGATCAAGTCTTTACTAGGTAAGGCAGGTTATGCTGAAGGTCAGCAGGTGAATTCAAACATTGTTCTTTCCGAAACAGAACTCGAAATGATTATCCTGCTGGCTAAATATCCGGCAGAGATTGCTGCAGCAGCTAAAGCATTCAGTCCGGCTATGCTGGCCAATTATGTGTATGAAGTGGCTAAGATGTTCAATAAGTTTTACCATGAGATACCACCGATTGTAAAAGAGGAAGATGAAACATTAAAACAGCTGAGGTTAAACCTGAGCGCAGTTACTGCAAATATCCTGAAATCCGGTATGAGAATTTTAGGTATAGAAGTTCCTGAAAGAATGTAATACCGGGACTATCCCCATATAAATAAGAATACATGAACGAAAATATAGATAACCTGATAATTTCTCTGAAAGCTGGAAACACCAGTTTTACAGAGGTGCTTGCATTCATTGATAAAGATTACCTGCATACCCCAGCTGCATTTAAAAATGGTGAAGCTTATAATGAAGCAACACAAAACCAGGGAAGTGCCAAAATATTTGCCTTTGCTATCATTAACAATATCAATGAAGAAGACACTTTGTATTTGTTTGCAGAACACTACCAGGCAGTGTTGGCTACTCCTCAGGCTGCCGACCACCAAAACATCAGACAGTTTATAATTAATGGTTTTGCTGGAATTGAATTTGAAAGCGTAGCGCTTACAGCAAGATAAACCTACTTATCTACCAGATTAAGCCAGCTCTTTAATACTTTTTGAAGAGCTGTGCTTTTTTGCTGTGCATCGACCATATTGCTGATGGAGATCTAAGGGGCCTAGCAGGTGAATATGTACTGATTTTGAGCAACAAAAAGCCGTGCTGTGTGCAAGGCTTTTTGTTTATCTGTTTTCAAATTATTTTTCTACTCCGCCTTTGGTTTCTACATTTGATTTTCTTCTGAAAGAAGGAAAGCTCATCGGACTTCTAGTTGGACGTTCGTCACCAAACAGCACTCCCCATTGTTTAAACATTACGGTACGGTCAAAGATTACTTTCAGCACTGCGATGATTGGCATAGAGAGGAACATCCCTGATACGCCTGCAATGCTTCCCCCAACTATCACCCCCACAATAGAGAATAATGCATTGATCTTTACTTTAGATCCTACAATGCGTGGCATTAGTATATTATTATCCAGGAATTGTACAGCTGCAATTACCGCAAGTACTGTAATTACCGGTCCTAATGCAGTAGAGGCAGTCAATGTAAGCAGTACACCAATTATATTTCCTAACAGGGCACCTACATAAGGTATCAGGTTTAAAATAGCGAATATCACCCCAATCAGTAAAGCATGTTTAATACCGATTAGCAATAAGATTCCGCCCAGTAATACAGTCATGTAACTAACCTGGATTAGCAAACCCACCAGGTAACTTTTTATAATCGACTCAGTTTCATAAATCGCATCTTTAACCTTTGGATGGTCATCCGTCTTAAACCACATAAAGATAAATCTCAATAAGATGTCTTTATAGAATAATAACAGATAGATATAAATAGGCAGTAAACCTACAAACACAAAAACTGAACTCAATGTCACGGCTGCCCCGCTGGCCATTCCTCCGGCCATAGCAAGAAGGTCGTTGCTCTTTTTATTGATAAAAGCAATCTGCTCCGTTGTAGAATAATGACTAACTCGGCTAACCCACGCACTTAAGGCATTAAGATGTATCGAGACGTTCTTTTTGATCTGCGGAAAATCACTCACAAGGGTGGCTACCTGTGAAGAGAAGAACCAAACAATCAGCCCTACAAATATGGCTACCAGTAAAATCGGAAGAATGATTGCCAATGCCTCCGGAACTTTGTATTTTCTTAAAAAGCGATATAACGGAACCAGCATTATGCTGATGAAGAATGCCATAATGATAGGCATAATGATATCACTTCCAATTACAAAAATGGCCGTAAGCAAGACCAATCCAAGTAATTCGATAGACCGTTTTACGGTTAGCGGCAGTTCATTCATATTGATTTTAATGTAATTTTATGTGGGAAGATTTGTATTTCAAAGATAAAACATGAAATGGTTGCAAATGTTTGGGTAAATTTGCCGATTATACCCTACTACAAATACCCACATGATTACAAATGAAACAATAGTTGCTTTATCAACGCCGCCCGGTGCAGGTGCAATTGGGGTAATACGTCTTTCTGGAAAAGACGCCATTACCATTACAAATTCTGTTTTCAGCGGAAAGGACCTGCTTGCTCAGCCAACACACACTTTGCACTTTGGCCTGATCAAGGATGGTGATATTGTGATTGATGAAGTGGTAGTCAGTTTATTTGTGGGACCCAAATCATACACTAAAGAGAACGTGGTAGAAATTTCCTGCCACGGGTCCAATTATATCATTCAGCAAATCATAAATTTACTGATTAAAAAAGGTGCATCAGCAGCTAAACCTGGTGAATTTACCTTGCGGGCATTTCTAAATGGCGCTATGGACCTTTCGCAGGCAGAAGCTGTGGCAGATTTAATTTCTTCAGATTCACAGGCAGCACATAGTGTAGCGATGAACCAGCTGCGTGGCGGATTCAGTACGGAATTAAACATCCTGCGTGAGCAGCTAATCCATTTCGCTTCTATGATAGAGCTTGAGCTCGATTTTTCAGAAGAGGATGTGGAATTTGCTAACCGCGATCAGTTACAAGACCTCATCAACAGGATTACCCTGGTATTAAATAAACTGATCCGTTCATTTGAACTAGGGAATGTAATTAAGGAGGGTATTAACACGGTTATTGCCGGCAGGCCAAACGCTGGTAAATCTACCTTGTTAAATGCTTTATTAAACGAAGACAGGGCTATTGTAAGCGAAATAGCTGGTACCACCAGAGATACCATAGAGGAGGTTTTGAATATCAACGGCATCAATTTCAGATTGATTGATACCGCTGGTATCCGTGAAGCAACAGATACTATTGAAGCGATAGGGGTGGAGAAAACCATGCAGAAGATTAGTCAGTCGGCAGTTTTAGTGTACCTGTTTGATGTAGTCAATCTATCTGCTTCTGAAATCAGGGAAGATATAGCCCGTTTATATAGACCTGGTCTGGCCTTTATCGCAGTGGCAAATAAAATGGATCTGTCATATAGTGATCGGGTAAAAGAATTGGAATTGCCATCAGATGTACAGTTTATAGGGATATCTGCCAAAGAAAATCAACAGATAGAAGAGCTGAAAGAACTTTTATACGAAACTGCAGTAGGCGATAAGCTGTCTGAAAGCCATACAATGGTTACTAATATCAGGCACGTAGAAGCGCTGCGCAAAACTCAGGATTCACTGATCAGTGTAAGTGAGGGATTAATCAATCCGGTTACGTCAGACTTCCTTGCAATGGATATCAAGCAGGCACTTTATTATCTGGGTGAAATAACAGGTAAAGTAACTACTGATGATTTGCTGGATAACATTTTCAGTAAGTTCTGTATCGGAAAGTAAGATAGTTACAAGGCGACAGGTCAATCAAACTGATTCCTATTAAAGTGCTGATAATAATGTTATTAGCACTTTTTTTTTGGCTTTAGTTTTTTGATGTTTAGAGCTTTTTGCTGTAGGTTTGTACCATGTTTGTACCTCAATTTGCTCTTGTTGTTGATGCAGTTGGTGTTCTTGGTCTTGTTGTTGTTATAAGTTTTATTCACTATCTTTGATATATAACAACTATAGTTATGGCAACATCAAAAGCATTAAGAACTAAATCATCTGGTGCACGACGCAAACAAAATCAACTTACTAAGGTTGGACGTGCGGTGATGAGCAATCCCAGTTTTATGGGAGTATCAAAAGCTGTACCTCACAATCCAAGATTGAGAAGGCTGATGTCGAAAACTTCTATAGATGATACTTTCAAAGTGATTGTAATCAAAGTGAATCCAGACCTGAATAAACTTGCTGACGAGCCTTTAAATCCTAAAGCGGCACAGGCTAAGACCATGTTTGCAAATTATCGTAAAAATCACTAATCTTCTTTTCTGGTAAATATCATAGCATTGTAGTTTGTACCAACTTGGAAGGCTTCAATAGAAGTAATGTTTTGATTACTATCTAACATTACACCATCAATATGAAAGAACTTTATTAGAGTTGTCATATACTTATTAACACCCATTTGATATTTTCTGGAGCGGACATCGTTACTGCCTCCAAAAAAGATCTTTCTATCAGGAAATTTGTCACTATATACTTTAGCGATAATGGCCACAGTTTCTAAAACAGTATCCATATCACCATTTTTTGATTCAGTGCTGTAATCCTCAGAACCATCTGGTAAAACTGTACATAGCGCTAAGTTGTATAGCTGCTCTGCTTCATCAACTAGATCAAAAACAGCTCTTTTTTTTAAGATGGTTTTACCTACACTTTCAAAGTCGAAAACTCTAAAATCACTGGAGGTTTCAAAGTTCAAATAAGGATTTATGGCCATACTTTAAAGATAGTTATTCTAGTAACACATAATACCAATCTCTTAAATTTTGTTTACCAAGGCTAGGTTCGCAGTATGTTTGATAGTGTAAATGATGGTGCTGAGTTAAGCACCCTCCGTTATGGAGCTTTTTTAGTTAATAACTTTACCGCCAGCCCAACCCTGGGGCAACGTGCTCCAATATCGACGACAGAACATGTACATTATAATCAACCCCAAGTGTGTTAGGTATAGTCAATAGAATAGTGTCAGCCTCCTGTAGTGCTTCATCCTGTGCGAGTTCCTTGATCAGCTGATCCGGTTCTGCGGCATAGCCTCTGCCAAATATCGCTCGCTTGTCGCTTTCAATATATCCAATCTTGTCCGACTGCCCAGCTTTCCGGCCAAAATAATACCTGTCCTGATCATTTACCAACGCAAAGATCGATCGGCTCACAGAAACTCTTGGTTCACGTTCATGCCCTGCTTTTTTCCAGGCTTCTTTGTATAAGCGAATTTGTTCAGCCTGTTGTATATGAAAAGGCTTACCATTTTCATCAAACTTCAAAGTTGAACTTTGCAGGTGCATGCCTTGTTCTGCAGCCCATACTGCTGTCGCATTAGAAGCGGCACCCCACCAGATTCGTTCACGCAATCCTTGAGAGTAAGGCTCCAAACGTAATAACCCAGGCGGATTTGGGAACATGGGGTTAGGATTAGGTTCAGCAAAACCTTTACCATTTAGCTTATCCAGAAACTCAACCGCTTTACGGCGTCCCATATCTGCATCGGTTTCACCCGCTGCCGGACTATAACCGAAATTGCGCCAGCCATCAATAACTTGTTCTGGCGATCCTCTGCTCAGACCTAATTGTAACCGATGCCCTGATATCAGATCAGTTGCACCCGCCTCTTCTGCCATGTATAAAGGGTTTTCATAGCGCATATCAATTACACCGGTCCCTATTTCTATCGTACTGGTTTTAGCGCCTATGGCCGATAATAAAGGAAATGGTGAAGCTAACTGCGCAGCAAAATGGTGCACCCTGAAATAGGCACCGTCTACACCTATCTGTTCTGCAGCAACAGCCAGATCTATAGACTGAAGCAATGTGTCACTCGCAGTACGGGCTTCGTATCCCTGATGATTCGCCCAGTGCCCGAAAGATAAAAAACCTATTTTCTTCATAATTGATGATAGTATTCGCGTAAAAATACTAAAGGTTCTTAAAATCTATGTGCGCCTAGAGTCATATTCAGGTTAAAGAAACAGCAGGTACTATTTCACTTTAATCTTGAGAATATAACCTAGTCCGTAAACGTTGTCGATGCTCACCTCTTCAGAAGCTTTAAACAGTCGTCTTAGTCTTGAGATAAAAACTTCCAGACTCTTGCCATTAAAATAATCATCATTGCCCCATAAGGCCAGCAGCAGATCCTTCTTTTTCACTACCTGGTTCATATGGTGTACCAGATGGTCCAGCACTTCTGCCTCTCTCACTGTCAGAGAAATCTCCCTGTTATCTGGCAACAGCACGTATAATTGCTCTTGCTGATACCTGATATCGCCTATGCTGATATATTTAGACACATCAGCTGTAGGAGCAGCAGGCTTATTTGAAAACTTATTAATGATATTACCTATCCTAAGTACCAGTTCTTCAATTTCAAAGGGCTTCGATATGTAGTCAATCGCGCCAAGTTTTAAACCTCTCAAACGGTCCTGTTTCTCATTATGCGCAGTCAGGAAAAAAAATGGCTGGCTGGGGTTGAGTTTTATAATTTCTGCTGCAAGATCAAAGCCGTTCATATCAGGGAGCTGCACATCTACAATAATCAGTTTATTATCCAGTTTATTGTCGAGATAATACTTAAGTGCTTCGTCGGCACGCTGAAACCAGATTACACTGAACCCGCGCAGTTTCAGGTACTCCGAGATAACATTGCCCAGGTCAGATTCATCTTCTATAATGATTATATCGTAATTCATATCAAAGGGTTAATCCGTTAGTATTGCTGCTGTTAGAATACTGCTGTTCAGGTATATGCACCATGAATTCTGTTCCTTCTCCCAATTCGGATTCCACTGTGATGCTCCATCCATGGATCTGCAGGCATTGCTTCACATAGTATAACCCTAATCCAAGTCCGGGAACAGCAGTTTCTCTGTCCGCACGGAAAAACTTATCAAACACTTTTTCTTTGATATTATCATTGATTCCTTTACCATTATCTTTGATATGGAGAATATATTCGCCAGCCTGCGCGGTAATATAAATTTTGGTAATCTTCACATCACTGTGATTATGTTTAAAAGAATTATCCAGAATATTCTGCAACATCGTAGTAAAAACAAAAGGATCAATCCTGATCATAATTTCAAAGCCTGGCAAATCAAAAGTCAGGCTATCTCCGGGCGGCACCTTTAGTTTGTAATCAGTCACCACAGTCAATACAGCATAATTCAGGTCGGTCTCTTCCATTTTAAGATCCTTATCAATCTCAGAAATTACCAGCATCTGGTTAATGTGCGACTGCAATCTGCGCGCCTGCCGCTCCACTATATGCACCAGTGTTTTAACGCGGGCACGGTCATTTAATACCCCTTCCTCGGCAAGGCTCTTGCTGGCAACCAGAATTGTTGTGATCGGCGTATTAAATTCATGTTTAATACTATTCAAAAAATCAGATTTAACATCCGCCTCCCTCTTTTGCTTCATCCAATTGATATAGGTATAATAGTTTATACCCATAATAATGATGATACACACTGCCACCAGCAGAAAAGTAGGAAGCATCTGGTAAGCCACCATCAATGGTCTTCCGGGCGAATCTACAAACAGGTTAAAGGTCACCCTGTAATCATAGATAAGCTTGCCGCTTACAGACAGGTTAGTTACTCTGTTCCGTAGGTTAGGATCTTTCAGTGTCCCATCAATCACAAAACCAATAGGTCTCAGTTGTTCACCAGCTAGGTCTTTATCCTGCCTGCTGTTAAAAATGTAGATGTTGCCAATGTGCCGGTCAAAGTTAATCTCTATTGATTCAAAGCTGAGCAAATACTGAAGATTAGTATCCAGTGCATTAGTCTTAATAATTGACTTAAAGATACTGTCCATGGTACTTTTCGCACGTAATTTCTTCATCAGCCTTATACTCAGCTCTAGGCGTAACCTGTTAAATTTTGCTCTGTCAGTAAGATAGCTGCTTTTTAAATCTGGCATGAATGCCAATAGCACTGAGTCAATAATCTTCCCACCGCCCTTGTATAATTTGTCGTCGTCAGCTATGCTTCGGCCGTACTCGTCGTTAAGAAGCTTCTTTTCTTTCAGGCTATAATCCCGGTCAATAAGCATATAGGTATTATATGTCAGGTTAAGCTGAACAGATAAAAGGATCAGAAAACTGACCAGTACTACCGACTTATATATGCGATCTTTCATTTTACAGCCTTAAAAATAGACCTAATATTTTACATCTTGCCTGCTGTTAAGGTTTCGTTAAGCTTCCATTACGCTTTTGTTCGATAAATTACTCCCTTGTGGACTGTAGCTTTGAATCCGTAAAGTCAAATAATACTAAATCTCAGACCAAACCTTTAATGACTATCAATAGAAACCTATCCCTGCTACTGCTTATTGCGTTAATACTAACTATTCATCCGGCATCTGCCCAGCAGCAGAGTGCCAAAAAGGCTCTTCCAGAGCTTCAGCAAGATTTTGTGGATCTGGGCCTAGGCATGTTTATTCACTATGGTATGCCAACATTTATGGATCAGGACTGGTCTGATCCCGATGCTGCACTGTCACTTTTCCAGTCGCCAAAACTTAATGCAGACCAATGGGCAAAAGCAGCAAAGTCGGCCAACATGACTTATGGCTGCCTCACTACCAAGCACCATAGCGGCTTTCCTATCTGGAATACCAAGACGACTGCTTACAATGTAATGAATACGCCGCTGAAGAGAGATGTGGTAAAGGAATATGCCGACGCTTTTCGTAAAAACGGCCTAAAGGTGATGTTGTATTACTCTATACTAGATACCCACCATGGTATACGCCCTAATCAGATTACCACTGATAAGATTAAGATGATCAAGGAGCAGATTACAGAATTGCTTACCAATTATGGCGAAATCACTGCTTTGGTGATCGATGGATGGGATGCGCCCTGGTCAAGGATCTCCTATGATGACGTACCTTTTGAAGATATCTATTACCTGGTAAAATCCCTCCAGCCAAACTGCCTGGTGATGGATCTCAATGCCGCTAAATATCCTACAGAGGCACTGTTTTACACTGATATCAAATCTTATGAGCAGGGTGCCGGACAGTTTATTTCCAAAGAACATAACAAACTTCCCGCACTGGCCTGTCTGCCACTGCAGGAAAACTGGTTCTGGAAAACTTCATTTCCAACAACACCCGTAAAGAATGTAACTGAGCTTGTCAATAAATTTATCATTCCATATAACGGTGCATACTGTAATTTTATACTTAATGTGGCCCCAAATAAAAATGGCCTTATAGACGATAATGCGGTCGCAGCCCTCAAGGAAATAGGTAAGCTTTATAAAAAAGCTGAAAATACCTCCCGCGTTCCTCAGCACCCGGCACCCATCATATCAAGTAATATCGCCAAAAATATTAAAAGCAACAGCAGCTGGAGTGATGATATGAATATTATGGATTTTGCTAATGATGATAATTTCAGGTCCATTTGGTCATCTAACCCTACCGTAAAACAACCCTGGTATGAACTTAAATTTGATAAAGCTGAGGCCTGTAATATGATCGTAATTACATCTGGCAATGCTTCAGCTGTAACGTATAGCTTGCAATACTATGCCAATGGTAAATGGAACACTATCAAAGCTGATAAGGAGGGTGGAAACAAGGTGAGTATCTTCAGGTTCGAAAGGATATGGTGTGAGAAGATCAAAGTAAATATCAATGCTGCTCAGGGATCAGTTGCGCTGGCGGAAGTTGGCGTATTTAATGAGAGAAACTAAAAAGGACCAGATACGCATGCTGAATGGCTGAAGGCCACGATAGGCGGAGGCCTAATATTATCTAAAAAGGCCAGGATTTCCTGGCCTTTTAAAGTTTGTATACATTTAAACTTGCTTGCTGAGCTGTAAACAAATTAGTACCAGATAAGCCAGTCCAAAAACTAACGTTAAAACTGAGAACAAATCTGTTTTACCACCTTTATACCAGTGGGTAAGTATCATTGCTATACCTACCGGCGGCATTACACCCATAATACCTAAAACCATTTGATAAGATAAACCGCTTGTATTTATATTATTTTTTTCCATGTGATTATTAATAAGTAAATGATAGCTTCCGCTAACATAAACAAATATTTCTATAAATGTTCATTCGCAGCTATATTGGAGATGGCTGAAAGCAGACTAATCTGTAATTAACAGGGTACTTGTATTTTTTAATAACAATTCCTACATTGCCAGCACTTGCACGGGGTGCTTTTACTTTGGTAATTGCTGAGATAATACCCGATAACCTGATACGGATAATACCGGCGGAGGGATGCACAGCTTTCATTAGGGTTGTTACAGTTTTCATGCTGTTCATTTTGATAAAAAGCCTTGTTTCGTCGCCATATTTGAGCAGACAGGAGCAAGGTTTTTAATTTTTATAACCTATCTGAATGGAACTTAAGCAAAATGGCAATTTCGGGCTGATGACCCAGAGTTTAAAAAACTGGCAGGGACGCCGTGAATGGTTTTTTAACCGTGAACATACCGATACTTATGAGCAGTGGTATGAAGGCCGCTACAAAAGGGCCGAAGTATGGCAAAAAAAAATAATGTCTCAGCTGATTGGAAATGATCTTCGTGTAAAAGAGCTGCTCGAATTTGGATGTGGCACCACACGATTTACCCGCTGGTGGCATGAGATTGGTATCGAAGCAACCGGGGCCGACCTATCCCCATTCATGCTCGGTCAGGCAGTGCACCTGTTTAAGGGTGATCTGGTTAATGCAGATTCGCATTTTATGCCTTTTAAAGACCATACCTTTGATGCTGTTGCCTTTATTACCACGTTTGAATACTATCGCGATCCTGTGCAGGTTATCCGTGAAGCCGCGCGCGTTGGCCGCCACGGTATCGCCTTCGGCATGATGAACCGCAATTCACCAAAGGTGCTGCGCCGTCGTGTACAGCAAATGTTTGGTAAAAATCCATTCTATGTTACTGCTACCTTCTATACACCCAAAATGCTCATTGAGAAAATCAATATTGCATTAGAGGGACGCCGTTACAATCTGAAATGGAGTTGTACTGGTTTACCAGAATGGTTCCCAGTGCAGCAATGGAACGTGCCGGTTGGTGATTTCTTTGGGTTGTATGTTGAATTTACTGATTAAAACTAAGCTATAGATGTCACAATTATCTGGTAAAATATCCGGCGGCGGTTTTGATGAGCTCATTTTACCCCGCATGGGAGTTCAGCGAAATACGGTTAAACAAGGACCAGCCTTTGGGGTCGATGTTTCGGTGGTCGATATAGGCGGTGGCAACGGACTGGCCCTGACAAGCGACCCGCTATCACTTATACCTTCACTGGGAATGGCCGAGTCGGCCTGGCTTTCTGTTCAGCTCATGGCTAATGATATGGCAACTACTGGCTATTCACCCATGTACGCACAAATGGTACTCAATCTACCGCAATCGCTTTCTCAGGAAGATCTGATTGCCTACTGGGAACATATACACCAATACTGTTCGGCAATCGGCGTTTCTATCACGGGAGGTCACACCGGCAGGATAGAGGGACAAAATTCAACCATAGCCGGCGGAGGTACTATGTTGCTGACAGCTCCTATGGATAAAATCTTATTAAGTAGTAGTGCCCAGGCAGGCAATGTTATCATTGTAACTAAAGAATGTGCTTTGTCCTCTGCTGCTATCCTCGCAATGAGCTTTCCAGAAACAGTGATCAATAAACTGGGAAAAGAGGTGTATAATACGAGTTGCGATCTTTTTTACCAAACCTCATCCCTGCCAGATGCACTTGCTGCGGCCGCAACAGGAAAGGTAACTGCTATGCACGATGTCACCGAAGGGGGAGTGTTGGGCGCAGTTTACGAAATGGCCGTTGCTTCAGGCCTGGGCTTAAGGGTAAATAATCAAGCTTTGCCAGTCGGCCGCGCACAGGAGCTGGTCACCAACCTATTCGGTATCGATCAGCGATATTGTATCGGGGCAGGAGCAATGATCATTGCTGTCGAACCTGGCGCAGAGAATCAAGTAATAGCCGCTCTTCATGCCAGCCAGATTAAGGCCTCAGTAATCGGAACTTTCACCGCTAAAGAACAGGGCTGCCTTTTAATTGATCAGAACGGTATTGAAAAACCTATGGATTATTATGAAACAGATCCTTACTGGGCAGCTTTTTTTAATGCTTATAAACTGGGATGGAAATGACAACTTTTGACAATATTAAAGGGGGGATATACCTCGTCGTTGATCCGGCGATGGAACTTTCCATGCTTTCGCACAAGCTGTCTGGCGCATTAAAGGGAGGACTCTCGGCCGTACAGCTTTGGAACAACTGGTTGCCCGAAACAGACAAAATAAATTATATCAATAAGGTGGCCGGGCTATGCCACAACTACGGCGTGCCATTGTTAATTAATGAACAATGGGAGCTGTTAGCCAGTTCCCCAATGCTGGACGGGGTACATTTTGATAGTATACCTTCCAATTATCATCTGATTAAAAATTCTGTGAACCGCCCTTTCCTGGCTGGGATTACCTGCTCCGGCAATCTGGATATAATCAGATGGGCAGATGCAAACGCGCTGAATTATATCTCATTTTGTGCCATGTTCCCTTCGCCTTCCGCCGGCAGCTGCGACATTGTTATGCCTTCAACGGTAAGGCAAGCCCGCGACTTTACAACATTACCCTTTTTCGTCTCAGGTGGTATCTCCCCAGAGAATATCACGCTGCTCAGTAAAGAAATATCTTTTGAAGGCGTAGCAGTGATATCAGGTGTCATGAGCGCTGATGACCCGCTTGCCAGCGTAATAAGTTATAAAAAGTCTTTAAATTTAATCCACCAATAATTATGCAACTATCTACTATAAACAAACTATGCTGTCCATTTGATAAGCAGGATCTCAAGCTCCAGATACTCGCACAGGATACCCAACACAACATACTTGAAGGTTTACTTACCTGCAATACCTGCCAGCGGGTATATCCCATCGTATACGGCGTGCCGATTATGGCGCCTGATGAATACCGTCAAATGGCGCTTGAGCAGCCAATAATAGAACGTTGGAAATTAGAATATCAACTGGAACATATCAAATTAATACCAGATAGTGATCATTCTGCGGAACAACTTGCTGCGGGGAGCCGATAATCAGTTTCCTGCATAACATATGATGCGCCGCCAAAATAGATATGATATTCAGTCGGGCGTGGGCCTCAATAAAAAACAGTCCACGCCCTGATTATAAACTGGCGTGATTTTAGATAACTGACAATCCAACATATAGTATATGTTATATCTACTGTTTATCTAAATCATACTATCTTATATGGAAAAGATTAAAAATCTAGTTTTAAAGACGTTAAAGTGGCTGGGAATCTTTGTGGCGTTCATATTGTTTCTCATGTTTATTATCCCTTTATTATTCCCCGGAACAATATCAGACCAGGTAAAAATATTTGCAAATAAGCGTCTGGCGGGTAAACTGGATTATAAAAAGACACATCTTACGTTCTTCAGGCATTTTCCCTCGCTTACGGTTTCAGTAGATGATCTTTTGCTGCTCGGATCCCAACCCTTTCAGCAAGATACCTTACTCTCCGCAAAAGAAGTGGCGGTCGGTATCAACCTTAAAAACCTGATCTTTAATGCTGAGGTTAAGATTGATGAAATCTACGTTACAGATGCTTATGCCAATGTTTTTGTCAACAGTAAAGGGCAGGCTAACTATAATGTTTATAAATCTACACCTTCCACCGCACCTAAAGACACCAGCGGAAAAGGTACCTCTATCAAGTTAGACCTGATTAAATTCCGCAACTGGCGGATTAAATATAACGATCGTCCGGCAAAGATTCTTGTTGATGCCAAAGGATTAAACTATACAGGTAAGGGTGGCTTAAGTGAAGATATTTTCGACCTGAAAACGGACCTTGAAATTGATCAGCTGGATTTTAGCCTCAACAGGATCTATTATGCCAAACAAAAATCGCTGCGGGCCGACCTGATTACCAGAATTAATACCAATGCCCTTACGCTCGTTCTAAGGAAAAATGAATTAAAAATCAATGATCTTCCTTTGAAGTTTAACGGCTTTGTAAGTATCCTGAAAGACGGCTACGATCTGGACATAAATGCTGCATCAGAAAATACCACTATTCGTGATATGATATCTGTCCTGCCTCCCCAGTACCTAGATTGGGCGAAGGATACTAAACTGGAAGGAAAAAGTGATCTGTTCTTCAGTCTAAAAGGGCAATTTAGTGAACCTCGTAATGTTAAACCAAGGTTTACTGCCCGCCTCCTGGTTGATGATGGTAAAATCTCCAGTGATAAGGCGCCGGTGCCAATGAACAACCTTAATGTAGACCTGAATATCGATTTTCCTTCATTAGATACCGAGCAGCTGGCAGTTAACCTTAAAAAGTTCAGCTTTGATCTGGGTGATAAAAACAACTTCCGTGCAATGGTCAAAACCAAGGGTTTAACTGAAATGCAGGTGGTTGCCGATTTAAAAGGCGCATTAAATTTGCAGACCCTTGATGCCGCACTGGGCCTGAAAGACCTGGAGCTTAAAGGTTTAATGGATGCTGATATAAAAGCTAACGGCATATTCAGCATGGATAAGAAGCTGTTCCCAGTCACCAACGGATATTTAGCGCTTAAAAACGGATGGTTAAAAACTTCTTCCTATCCAAACCCTATCACCAACATTAACCTTACGGCCAATATTAAAAATACAGATGGTAAGTTCAGCAGTCTAGGAGTAAAGCTATCCCCTTTTAAATTCGATTTTGAAGGCAACCCGGTATTTGTAGATGCTGATTTACAGAATTTCGAAGACCTGCTTTATAAAGTACGTGCAAAAGGTGTATTAAACATAGGTAAAATCTACCAGGTATTTGCCAGAAAAGGATTAGATGTAACCGGTTTAGTTACTGCAGATCTTTCGCTAAACGGACGTCAGAGTTACGCTACAACCGGTCAGTACAGTAAACTGGATAATAAAGGTACACTGGTATTAAAAAATATAAAGGCCAACACAGAATACCTTCCTAAACCTTTTTACCTGAAAGAGGGTAGCTTTGAATTTGAGAACGAGAAAATGTGGTTCCGGAAATTCTATGCCACCTATGGAAAATCAGATTTTTCACTGAACGGGCACCTACTTAATACCATTAACTACTTCCTGGAAAGTAAAGGAACCCTGCATGGAAACTTCGCCCTGCGTTCTAATTATATTCTGGTAGATGAATTTATGGCTTTGAAAAGCGGTGATAATGATGATCAGTCGCTCGAAGTAGAATATGCCAAAACAGAAAACCCTAAAAGCAGCGGGGTAGTCATAGTTCCGAAAAATCTGGATGTTGCTTTAGGTGTAGAGGTAAAGAAAGTATCATTTAAGGGCCTGCCAATCCAGCAATTAAAAGGTACTGCAGCACTTAAAGGCGGTCAGATTTATCTGACGAATACTTCATTTGATATGGCGGGCAGCAGGATGACTATTGATGCGCGTTACCAGAATGAATCGCCCCTCACTGCTAACTTCGATGTAGGTTTCAAGGTTAAGGATTTCGATGTGCAGCGTGCGTACAAGGAAATTGATATGGTCCGCGAAATGGCAACTTCCGCAAAAGATGTGAGCGGTATTGTATCTCTCGACTATAAACTTAAAGGTGATTTTGATGCCAATATGAACCCGATCTATCCTTCTTTAGAAGGTGGTGGCGTAGTTAACCTGCGCGATGTGGCGGTAAAGAACCTGAAGATGCTATCTGTGATAGGAGATAAGGTTGGGGCTGATGCTTTCAATAACCCCGATATGAAGGGTGTAAATATTGAAACCCATATCAAAAACAACCTGATCCATATTGAGGAGTTTACTTTTAAAGTTTCCGTCCTCAGACCAACCATCAGCGGAACTACCAGCTTCAACGGTCTGTTAGATATTTTGGTAAAGGTTGGCTTGCCCCCTGCAGGCTGGATCGGCGTGCCGGTGGTAGTTACCGGGACGCATGAAAAACCACAGATTAAAATCTTTAGCAGAACCGGTCAGGGTATCCTGAACGCCCTCTATAACCGGAAAACCAATAATGTAATCCGTGAAGAGAAGAGAGATGTCAAAAAATCTGGCAGGGAGCAACGCAAAGAGAAAAGGGCACAGGAGAAAAAGGCCAAACAGGCCGAAGAGAAAGTAGAAAATAACCTGAAGAAAAATTAAGTATAACCCCCCTCTACAGGTGTAGCAAACCGCTAAACCTGTAGAGGGCTTATTTGATCCCTATTTTATTCTTCAGCTATAGCAGTATAATAAAACAGTGCTAATTGCACCATAACTGCTGTTTTGCTTCGTCATTACGGCCGATGCTGTAAAATCCCTGTTAATATTTAAATATTACCACAAAATTGAGCAGATTTGGCACCTTGATTATACTCTATCGCCAAGATCCTCAATTACTATGTTCAAAAACACTGTTTTAAATCTCTCTTTATTAAGTTCTCTCATCTTTTCTGCGCAATTTACCTCAGCGCAGCACTTCCAAAATGTAAAAGACGGCAGCGGATACCGTTACACGCCAGTTAAAATCAATGATTTGATTGATACACGGCTGGATGTTAAATTCGATTATCAAAAATCATATCTTTATGGAAAAGAATGGGTAAGCCTTAAACCGCATTTTTATCCTACAGATTCGCTGCGCCTGGATGCGAAAGGCATGGATATACACCAGATTGCCCTGGTAAGCGGCACTAAACTGGTACCCCTCAAATATAGCTATGAAGACAGCCTTTATCTGCATATCAAACTAGACCGGTCTTATAAACGCAACGAACAGTACACTGTTTTTATCAGTTATACGTCTAAACCTAATCTTCTGCATGATAAACCCGGTCAGAAACTGGATGGAAAGGGACTTTATTTTGTTAATCCCCTGGGTACCGAAAAAGACAAGCCTACACAGATCTGGACGCAGGGCGAAGCGGTGGCCTCTTCCTGCTGGTTTCCAACTATCGATGAACCCGGACAAAAGACTACTCAGCAGCTAAGCATGACAGTTCCGGCAAAATACACTACGCTATCTAACGGATTGCTGATCAGTCAGAAAAACAATACCGACGGTACACGCACAGATACCTGGAAGCAAAAGCTGGCGCATTCACCTTATCTTTTTATGATGGCCATCGGCGATTTTAAAATATTCAAAGATAAGTGGCGCAATAAAGAGGTCAACTATTACCTGGAACCTAAGTACTTTCCATATGCAAAAGCTGTGTTCGGTCAGACCCCGGAAATGATGGAATTCTTTTCACAGGCACTGCATGTAGATTTTCCCTGGGAAAAGTATTCGCAGGTAGTCGTGCGCGATTATCCGCTCGGCGCGATGGAAAACTCATCGGCCACCTTATTAGGAGAATATGTACAGAAAAGCCCCTGGGAGCTGATAGATGATCCAAACGGTACAGGCGGGCCAACCATTGCGCATGAGCTTTTCCACCAGTGGTTTGGTGACCTGGTAACCTGCGAGAGCTGGAGCAACCTTACTTTAAATGAGTCCTTTGCGGTGTTTGGTGAAAAATACTGGAATGAGCATAAGTATGGTAAAGATGACGGTGATGCCAAACGTTATGATGAGCTGCAGGCATACCTCAACAACAAAACTGCCGCAAACCAGAACCTTGTACCATTCTACTACTCAGACAATGAAGGCATGAATGGTGCCAACTCCTATGATAAAGGCGGACTGATCCTAAACATGCTGCGCAATTATCTGGGTGATGAGGCTTTCTTTCAGGGACTGGGCCTATACCTTAAAACACATTCTTTCAAAGCCGCTGAGGCGCAAGATTTACGCCTGGCACTGGAAGAAATTTCCGGGAAAGATCTCAACTGGTATTTCAACCAGTGGTATTATGGAAGCGGACATCCCGTGCTGGATATTACTTACAAATGGAATGAATCAACCAAAACACAGCAGGTATTTGTCAGCCAGAACCAGCAAGGCCAGTTATTTCAGTTGCCGGTTGCTGTAGATATTTATGCTGGCGGAATAAAAACCAGGCACCGGGTGTGGTTAAGCCAGTTAAAAGATACCCTGAATTTCAAATTACCCGCCAGGCCAGACCTGGTTAACGTAGACGCAGAGAAGATACTGCTGACCCAAAAAACAGATCATAAATCTATGACAGAGCTGGCTTTCCAATACCGCAATGCACCTAAATATATGGACCGTTTTGAAGCTTTCCAGGCTGCAACACAAGATATCAGCTCAAATGAAGGGAAACAGATTATAACAGCTTCTCTTAAAGACTCCTATTATGGCTTGCGGATCAAAGCTCTCCGTGCCATTAAACCAGATGATAAAGAATTGCTGGCGGCTACACTTCCTGTAGTGCTCACTATGGCAGAGCATGACCCGAATTATCCGGTCAGGGCTGCAGCAATTACATTATTAGGCAAAACCAGGTCACAAACATATAAAAACCTGTTTGCATCAGCATTATCAAGTCCTTCATATAGTGTCAGGGCAGCCGCGTTAAATGCCTTAAATAGCACAGACCCTGCACAGGCCTTTCTGGCGGCAAAAGCTTTGGCTCCAAAAGCAGAAGGACCAGTAACCGCTGCGGTGGTTAGCGTCTACGCAACAAGTGGCGCAGATGCAGAATGGCCTTTCATTATAAATGGCTTCAACAAAGCATCAGCACAGGAGAAGATCAATATGGCTATAAATTCTTTACCAGGCTTGATCGGTCGGTTAAATAACCCGGCCTACGCCCTTGAAGGTATTAACGCTATCCGCGACCTGGGTATCAGCTATAAAAAATATGGCGTTGCACCCAAACTGATCAGTTCTCTGGAAGAGATCAGAAAGCTGCGTAAAAAGAAAGACGATCAGCCTTCGGCCGATAAAGCAGATGCAGCTATTGAACTGATCAAGCAGGCCACAGAATAAAAATATACTATCATTTGATACCCTGTTTGCTACCTGCAGACAGGGTTTTTTTTTAATACTCCAGTACATCCTCCAAAAACAATTACCCGCTTTTTAAGGTTGCTGATTTGAATCGGAAGATTCACGTACCTTTGTAGCGTTAAATAAGATTCAGAAACCCTTTATTGATTCATGATCCGGAAGAAAAAATACATCCTGCTGTCCTTCTTTGCCCTGGTGGCGCTATTTACCATGGGTTATGCCTATTACAAAATAAGAGTAAGAAGCAAGGAGATTTCAGGCTTTATGCAAAAGCCAGAACTTAAGGAAACTTCTGGTATTGCAGCTTCAGGCATATTTAATGATATCTATTATATCCACAATGATAGTGGTGATACCAGCCGTTTTTTTGCCATCACCCCCGAAGGTAAACTCAATACAACTTTTTACTTCGCGCGTGACACGGCTATCAAGGCAAACCAACTGGATTGTGAGGATATTTCAGTAGGTAAAGGCCCGGTAAAAGATAAAAGTTATGTATACCTCGCAGATATAGGTGATAATTATAACTACCGTCCCTATGTAACCATTTACAGGTTTCAGGAAAAAAAAGAATGGCTTAGCGACTCAGTAAAAAACGTAATGCCACAGCAGCTGCATCTTAGCTATCCAGATGGGCCGAAAGATGCTGAAGCCATGATGTTAGATCCAGTTGAGAACCTGATCTACATTGTTAACAAAAGAACAGACAGTATACGGATCTATACCACACCCTTGATGTTCAAAAACAATGAGAAACGTGTGCTTACCTTAAGAAGTAAAATACTTATTCCCGGCTTCAAACCTTTTAAATACATTACCGCAGGTGATATTTCAAGAGATGGCACCAAGATTCTGCTTAAGAGTTATGGTAAAATCTATTACTGGGCACGTTCTGGGAATGAACCCGTGTGGAAAACCATGCAGCGCAAACCAGAAGAAATGCCGTATGAAATGCAGCGCCAGGGTGAAGCTGTCGGATTTACACCTGATGGTGAGGGATATTATACCACTACCGAAGGTGCCTTTGCAGCAATTTATTATTACAATCTACCTTAAAGCATTTTATTGTTAGCTATGCTTAAATAATCAGTCATGGAAAATACAGGAGTTCTAATTTTAACAGTCCGGATTGATGATCGTTCCCAGCAATTCTTTAATGAGCTCCGCATCACGCATTTCCCTCCCGAACGTAATTTCCTGCAGGCACACCTTACCTTATTTCACCAGCTTCCAGATCAACCTGCAACCATAGCTATCCTGAATGATTTTACTGCCCATTCTTTCCCGATGGATGTTACCAAACTGATTAACCTCGGTGCCGGAGTAGCGTACCGGATAGAGGCAGAGCAGCTTAGCCATTTACGCGAAAACTTAGTTCAGCTATTCAGTAAAGACCTGATTCCGCAGGATAAACAGGGATTCCGCGGACATATTACCGTGCAGAATAAAACAACGCCCGAGCAGGCCAGAGCATTACTGGCTGCATTATCTGAAGGTTTTCAGCCTTTTCAAATCAGGGCACTCGGACTCGATCTATGGAATTATCTTGGCGGTCCATGGTCTCACCAACAGTACTTTCCCTTTCAAACTCCAGAACAAGACATATCCGGTTAAACTATTTTTGCCTTTCTGTTGTTAGCAAGAAAATGCAACGCAAGTATCATCAATCATTTTCATGGAAAACGAGCAAAAAGAAGAAATATACCAGGAGTTTAAAGATGCGGTAAACATGACAGCCGCGGCACTTGAAAAATGGCTTAAAACAGAGGAATCAAAGAAGGTCGGCTGGGACAGTGGTGACGGGGAATCCATCGGGCATAAATCGGGTGAGCACATCATCGATATCCTGAATAAAAAGAAACAGCAGTTAACTGAACCAGATTATAAGCACATGCAGAAAGTTAATGGGTATGTGAAAAGGCATATGGCTCAAAAACCGGATGATCCAAAGGATTCTAATTGGGATTTTTCACTGAAGAACTGGGGGCACGATTATTCCAAAAAATAAATGAAAGGTTTTAAAAAGGAAAACCTGCCAGAAAAGTTTTGTATAGTCTGCCATAGGCCTTTTACCTGGCGCAAAAAATGGGAGAAGGTATGGGATGACGTGAAATACTGTTCTGACAAGTGCAGAGGACTTAAAAATAAAGTGTAGCCTTATTTTCCTGAACTTTTGCCAAAAAGCGCTGTTGTAACTGAAACCTAATATTAAAGATATGATAGATCCAGAAGAAAAAGAAGCAAACGAATCTGCAGAAGGTACACCATCACAACAAGGTCAGTCAGACACAAACGCTGCCGAATTTGATGAGCACATGCAGATTGATGAAGAGGGCAACGAGGTTGATCCTGATGATAATTAATGATTGCCCAGAATAACAAACGCCAGCTCAAGTAGAACTGGCGTTTGTTAGGATAAGCAAGATCACCCATAGCGGGCTTTCTATTTTCCTTTGAGCTGGTCGGCCAGCATTTTCATGTAAAAACCACCAACCACACTTCTGGCCTTAAAATTATCCCTGATCCCTGTATTCGAATCATAGAAATCATTCAGCGGTACCCGCGATTCTGTTTCCAGTGCATGTCTGTATACCGGTTTAACCAGTGCTTCAAATTCTTCAGTAGTAGGTGCAAAGGTCGCTGTCCATAAAATCCAGTCGTTTTTGGTATAAGCTTTTCTGCTGTCTAAAGGCAGACCAAACTTATTCTGTTTGCCCAGGTAATACTTAATTTCTGTATCATAAATTTTCTGAGGAAACAGATCCAGTCCCAATACTTTGTCCCATACCAGGTTATATTTCTGGCTCCAGGTATTTTTATCGTCGAAGGTTAGCGCATAATGGTCACCCGCATCAGCCATTTCCATCCATTTTGGTACCATGCTTTCTGCAATGGCCCTGTATTTCTTAGCAGTTTCTGTATATCCCAGCGTCTGTGCCATCTGCGCATAACAGGCTATACCCACAATCGCTTTAACTGATAAATTCGCATTTCTGGCTAAGTGACCGGCAAAGTCATCTGTACACAGTTGAGTCTTAGGATCAAGACCTTCTTTCGTCAGGTAATCTGCCCAGGTAGTCAATGTTTTCCAGTGCTTTTTTGCATAGTCGCCATTGCCCTGCGCTTTAGTAATTGCGGCAGTCAGGATCACCATATTTCCAGATTCTTCAACTGGCATAGGTTCACCGTAAGTCTGCCCGTTCGCCCGTGGGTAGGTACCTAAATCATGTGCCGCCCATGGATGGTCATATTTTCCGCTTTCGCTGAAGTAAAAGATTCCGTTCAGCATTCCCTGCAATAAAGCAGGGTTATAAATCAGGTACAGTGGTGCAGATGGATAAGTCACATCAACGGTATTGATAAAGCCACCACTATTGTTCTCTTTTGATAACCATAAGATTTCCTGATCCGGACTTTTTACCAGCGTATGTGCAGCAATACTCTGACGGTATGCCAGCATGCACAGATGTGCATATTCTTTTCCACCAGCTTTTAAGGCCGATGCATATACCGCATTGTCAAACACCTGGCATTTGCGCATTACTTCGCGATAACCTGTAGCCGCATCCGCCAGTTGCCCTTCTATGGTTTCCTTGCCAGAAGTGTTCCACCACGGGCGAAGGTCCTTCTTAAAATACTGGATCGAATAGATCTCGTCATAGCCCAGCTCTACAAAGCGTTCTACCGCATTTTGTCCGCTAGTAGTAAACGAAATAACTGTATTCAGGGCCAGCGACTTACCTTTTAACGCAGTGCTGGTCGTAATACCTTTCTGAAATGCACTGGCAGCGCCTGTTCCCGTACTTACATATTGTACTGGCTTCGCTGTATTTAAAGCAGCTACATAAAAGTTACCCCAGTCAATCCGCATATCATCTGCAGCCTTCTGCAATATGGGCTGTGCGGTAGTGCCGGCTTTCAGGATGGATAAGCCCGAACTGGTATATTTTTTTGCACTAACTTCCTGCGCAGGTTGGTAAACAGCAATATCCGTTGAAGCACTGAGCAGAATTTTTACCGTATGGTTTTTCTTGTCGTTTGCCTGTACATGATACGTTACGTAAGATACCGGGCGGGCAAGCAAGCCCAGGTCGTTCATCAGCAGGGGAGAGCTAAAGCTAAGCCTCAGGTCCAGCTTTCCACAGGTAAAATCATAGATGGTCTGCGTAGCGGTTACCTCTACATTTTTTTGTTTCGCCAGCTGTATCTTTGCAAAATTGTCCTTTTGCCTATCTACCAGCCCAAAATCCAGATAGCTTCCGCCGGTAGTATTTAACAGGTGGATAGCTATAATATTATTTCCTTTTTTAAGGTCTTTATTGTTGATAGGCAGATACTGGAAGGTATTCGTCCAGCCTTCTTTTTGATAAACCCTTTCTCCGTTCAGGTATACTTCCACATTGTCGTCGTGGTTCAGCTTAAGGAAAAGCTCATTGATCGCCGAAGGATCAGTGATGGCAAAGTTCCTGGTCACCCAGATTTCTTTAGATTTCCATAAGGTCTTAACCTGTCCTTTCTCACTTCCAAATGGCAGAGAGCCTGTTTTCCAGCTGTCGGTATTGATGCCTTGTGTCCAATCAGCTCCAGGCTCTGTCTCTGTATATTTCACCGCTACTACTTTTTCATCAGAAGCGGCAAGTACGGTTTTATAATTATCTTCCTGCTTGCCCATAAAACGGTAGATACTGCCATCCACATTAATCAGGCCCAGCAGGGAATGGTTGGCCCCGGTCCAGTGTGTGGTGGTAGATGCAGTAAGGTCGTTGGTGTTAGACCATATACTGAAATTTGGATTATGCGTAATCAGGGGATAAGATGGAGCTTTCCTTTCCTGCGCCCCAACCTGTAGTGCGGTAAAGCAGCCTGCCGTTAAGCACAGGAAGGCTAGTTTTTTAAATCTGTTCATAGTTTATTTTGGTCTCTTAACTGATATTTGTGAGTTGGTAAACTTAAGAACTGCAGCGTTAAAAAAGGTTAAACTTTTGTATCAAGCTTTAGCCGATACGTCTCAATCTTTAAAGATCAAGTCTTTTTCCGGCTGCAATCACCGCCTCGTTCACCTTCCGTACTTTTTCCAGGTCCATTTTTTCCACCTCCCTGTCATAGGTTAACAAACCGTTTACTTCATGTTCCACATCTGTAGTCTGGGTATACACGGCAGTACTCAGGCCTTTGTACCTCATCAGCTGCTCCACCTGGTCCATCAGTAATACATATTTATCAGTAAGTGCAGAAATAGTAGGCTCGTAGGCATAGGCATTGTTTTCTACCGGCCACATGTGACCTCTGATGAAGAGGCCTACACCACCAAATTCACCAAGCGAGGCAGCCCTGCGCTGGTCGGGCTTTGAGGCACCATTCGGCCCAATATAAATATGTGTGTCTACAAAATCCCCGTTCCCAGGGTCGCCCTCTGGCTTTTGATAATCCGGATTATTGTTAAAACCCGAATTGCCGTTCACCAGTCGCGTAGGATCGTATTTCTTCACCCAGTCAGTAATATTTTTCACATCAAAAGCACCCCAGTTTTCGTTGAAAGGCACCCAGGTAATGATTGAGGGAGAGTTATAATGATCGTCCATAATTGCCTTCATCTCTTTGCGGAAAACAGCCCTGGTTTTCAGTGTGTCCTGATGCTGGTACCATATGGCCGGCATATCCTGCCAAACCAGTAAACCAATTTTATCTGCCCAGTAGTAGAACCTTTTAGGTTCCGTCTTCATATGCTTCCTGATCAGGTTAAAGCCAGCTCTTTTGGTAAACTCCATATCGAATTTCAGTGCTTCTTCCGTTGGCGCGGTCAGAATCCCATCTGGCCAGTATCCCTGGTCCAGCAGGCCTACCTGCATCAGGAATTTTCCGTTCAGCAAAGGCCGCTTAATGCCTTTTACTTCTCCCAGTTTCACATCGCGCATCCCAAAATAACTCTCTGCTTCATCCTTAACCTTTCCGTTATTATCTTTAAGGGTTAGTTTCAGGCTGTAAAGAAAAGGATCATCGGGCGACCAGCTTTTGGGCTTTGTTATAGGGATATAAAAGGACTTCCCCGCCTCAGCTGTTGCCTGTGTCACTTCCTTCTTGCCATCAAATACCACTGCTGTTACGGTAGAGGGTCCGGCATCAACCAAAACCTTCAAACGGTTGTTGGCCAGTTCCGGCGTTAGCCTGATATGTTTGATATGAGTTTTCTCCACTGGTTCCAGCCATACCGACTGCCAGATGCCTGAGCTAAAGGTATAATCGCCCCGCGGACCGTTCTTACCCGATGGATTTTTTCCGTCATTGCTATCATGCGCCGCAACCACCAATATATTGGTACCTGTGCTCAAAAAAGAGGTAATATCCAGACTAAAAGAATCATATCCTCCGGCATGGCTGCCCACTTTTTTGCCATTCACAAATACAGTAGCATCATGGTCAACCGCTTCAAAGTTGATCATTACCTGCTTGTTTTTCCAGTCAGATGGGATACTGAAACTCCTGCGGTACCACATATTGATTTCCTGCTGTTTTTCAATGCCAGACAGCACAGATTCCGGGCAGTAGGGTACAAGTATCTGTTCAGGTTTTCCCTTAAATGCAGAAGGCGCCGATGGATTTAAGGCGGGCTCGGCATCCTTGCCACCCTGATAATCCCAATGCCCGTTCAGGTTCAACCAGTCTTTCCTTTCCAGCTGTGGGCGCGGATATTCCGGGAAGGGACTTTTACTCTGCATCGCAGCAGCCGTCCAGCGGGTCGGCAATTTGGCAACCTGTCCGCGAACCTGTGTCATAATGATCAGGCTGCAGATAGGCATGCATAACATAAAAAACTGTTTTCTGGTAGGTATCAATCGCATCTCTAATAGTTTAGGCAGCTGTAATTTATAAAATTTTTATAAATATCAAATTACCAGGCTGTTTAGTTGATCCGTACCTCTGCAATATCCACCTGCATCTCTTCTTTGCGGATCGCTTCATCAGAATATACCTTTTCTCTCCTTATTTTATACAATTCAGCACGCTGCACATGATAAATATCTTTCAGAACATGCCGGTAAACATGCAGTTCCTTCTGGTCCTTTTCCAGACAGGCCATGCAGTCCAGCTTCAGGCTCGTATGTTCCAGGTGCGTCTCAAACTCTGCCTTTAGGTTCAACAGCAGATCATTCTGCAACATATCATCACTGTATTTCAGCTCCAGCCTTTCCAGTGCTGCATTAATAATCCTGATATGTATTTCCGCTTCCTGCTTTTCTTCAGGTATCATTGGGTCTATCTCTTCAATCTTCAGCCACTTGATAATAAAAGGAAGGCTCAGTCCCTGAAAAACCAGGGTAACCAGAATCACCACAAAGGTGATAAAGATAATCAGGTTTCTTTCCGGCAGGGGGGTACCGTTGTCCAGGGTCACAGGTAAAGATAATGCAGCGGCCAAAGATACCACCCCACGCATCCCCGCCCAGCCAATAATGAGCGGGCCTTTCCATCCGGGATGTGGTTCCCTTACCTGCAGGTCTTTAAACAGCCAGCGGGGTATAAATGTACCTGGGAAAATCCAGACCAGCCTGATCACGATGACCAGCGCACTTACCAGCAAACCATAGGTCCATGCTTGCATTAATGAATAGCCTTCCAGTCCCGCCATAATCGCAGGCAGTTCCAGCCCAATCAAAATAAACACCAGTCCGTTCAGAATTATGGAAACGGTAGACCATACATTCAAGGTCTGTAGCCGGCTTTGTCCGTCAGAAAATATAGCGTGAGAACGGTAAGATAAAAACAAGCCGCCGCTTACTACCGCCATCACCCCAGAAAAATGAAATTCTTCTGCCGCCAGGTACATCAGGTAGGGGGCTATAAGGGTAAAGGCAGAATCAATATTTGCGGTTGTAGGTAAATACCGGTGGATCAGGTAAATCACATAGGCTACAGCCAGCCCGATTACAATCCCCATCAAGGTTACACTGATAAAACTGATAGAGGCTTCCTGAAAGGAAAATTGACCCGCTATAGCAGCTGCCAGTGCAAAGCGGAATACAATTAAACTCGAAGCATCATTTACCAGGCTTTCCCCTTCCAGGATCGTGATAATCCTCTTCGGCACCCTGATTGATTTCAGTACCGAAGTAGCGGCGATGGCATCTGGCGGAGAAATAATCCCCCCAAGTAAAAAGCCTGTAGCCAGTGTAAAGCCTGGTATAAAAGAAGATACGCTGTAAGCAACAACAGTGGAGGTAAAGAAAACCAGTCCGAAAGCCAGCAGCGAGATAGGCCTTTTCCATTTCCAGAATTCGTTCCAGGAGGTCCACCAGGCGGCTTCATATAATAAAGGAGGCAGAAAAATTAGAAAAATCAGTTCCGGTTCAATATTAATTTCCGGCATACCCGGGATGAAACCAATGGCCAGACCGGCCAGCACCAGAAAGATAGGGTAAGGTATCTTCACCCGGCGTGCAAGCAGAATTAAAATAAAAGCAGAAGATAAGAGCAGTAAAAATTTAAGTAAAGTATAATGCATGTAATTTGATTAAACGCCAGCGCGTACCAAATATAAAGCAAAATTAAAACCATTGAATAATCTGTTAACAACTAATATTTTAGGCCCATTTGCCACCTCAATCTTCTTACTTCATATCGCCAAATGGCGATATACGGCCACAAATCCTGCTCAGGGTGAACCTGCTTTTACTTCAATATACCACCTAAGTCCAGTATAGCACTTTTGCTTTGGGAAAGCGCCTGCTCAGTTCAGTTTCAAAAAACTTCTTCAGTTCAGCCATCAATTCCTTCACAAACACATATTTGTGTCCCCCAAATTTATTCCTCTTAATTGCCCGGTTGTTTTCACTAAAATCCAGACTGGTATTCGGGTACCATTCCATCAGTACCTCTCTCGAGCCTGGGGTAAAACGGTGAGTAATCAGTTCAAAGGTAAGGTCCGTATCAAAATCCAGGTGCTGCTCAATATCTTCCAGTAACTTTGTATAATGTATCCTCCAGTCCGGTACCGGCATAATTGGCGCCAGCACTATGCCTACAGGATATCCGCCGCCGCCCATCTGCTTCGGCTGTGCCATTTTCCGTAAACCAGCTAACCTTGCCGCTATACCAGGGGTGCCGCCTTCCAGTTTCCGGGCCACCACATCGGCATTCAGGCTGCACCTGAAGCGGGTGTTGCCCCCATGTTCAAGCGTTACCAGGGAATCTACATTGGCAAACTTCGTTACAAAACGAAGATGTGTTTGCGGGCGACCGGCAAAATGGCTGATCGTTTCAGCCAGTCCGCCGGTCAGGTGTTCTATACTTAAAGGATCAGTATAACAACTGGCTTCAAAAGAGGTAAGCTGGTGTAAACGTTCATATTTAATGGTGTTCTCCAAGATCTGCGGAAGGTTGGCAAACACCCGGATGGCAGGCGGACCAGAAAGGCTTCCCGCCAGATAACAATACTGGCAATGCGCGGGGCAGCCCTCCGCCAGGTGAAATTGCCAGTCGGCGGATGGTGGGATGGGCCGCAGGTTAAATGCACTGGGCGGGGCATTCACTATAGCGAGCGTATTCTTAGCAATCTTATAGGTTTCCCTTTCATCCTTACCTCGCAGTCCCATAATCCTGTTATTCTTGCTAATCTCTATATTCAGGTTCAGCGCCTGCAGCTTTTTAAATACCTTCTGACCATACGGTTCTGCAATGGCATCCGCCGTAAAAACCACCCGCTATGGCATCCAGAGTTTCGGGCTTGCCGAGCCATCGTTCATTACCTTCGCCTCATGCGTAATATCATTAAGATTATCAAATAGCTCCATTAAATAACCTGTTCAAATACTACGCCAGGCTGGGCATTTAAAAGGTTTTAGGAAAAACATCGAAAGCGCAAACATTAGACTTACTGTGATGGTTAATATTATCGTTAGTGATTAATATTAAGTTTAATTACCCTCTATATTATTTTACTATGTAATTAAGACATTCAATTATTCCTTAGTTGTTTACGTCAGGCAAGAATATTTTGCCGACAATTACACAAGGTTTATATATTTGCAGTTAAACCCGTCTTATGTCTAATACTCCCGAACTTTCCCAGCAGCGTTTACTAAATATGTTTAACGAGATTGAAGACTATGCCATCGTCTTGCTCGACGAAATGGGAAACGTTGAAAGCTGGAACAGAGGGGCAGAAAAAATTAAAGGTTACCGGGCCGAAGAAATACTGGGTAAGAACTTCCAAATCTTTTATACACCCGAAGATCAGGCCACTGATTTACCGCAGCGGCTCCTTAGCGAGGCCGCTGCATATGAAAAAGTTACCCAGGAAGGATGGAGGGTACGTAAAGATAAATCCAGGTTCTGGAGCAGTGTACTAATTACGGCCATTCATAGTGAAGCCGGCCATGTAATCGGTTTTACCAAAATCATCCGAGACCTTACTGCTGCTAAGCTTTCCCAGGATTCGCTGAAGGAATCTGAAGACAGGTACAGCAAAATGATATCCGAAGTGTCAGACTATGCCATTATTCTTCTTGATAGCAATGGTAATATAGAAAACTGGAACAAAGGGGCAGAAAAGATTAAGGGCTATGCGCCAGATGAGATCATCGGCAAGAACTTCCGTATTTTTTATAGCACAGATGATCAAAACAAGCAGTTGCCAGAAAGCCTCATCAATACCGCTATTACCGAAGGCAGGGCACAGAACGAAGGATGGAGGATCCGTAAGGATGGTACACGCTTCTGGGGCCTGATTACGATTACTGCCCTGCACAGTGCTGATGGTAAGATCATTGGCTTCTCTAAAGTAACCCGCGATCTTACAGATAAACTAATCTCTGAGCAGGCACAGCTGCAGCATATTGCAGAGCTCGACCGAAAAAATAAGGAACTTGAACAGTTTACTTATATCGCTTCACACGATTTGCAGGAGCCCCTGCGTACCATCTCCAGCTTTAATGCGCTATTCAGGGAAACCTATGCCTCCCAGCTGGATAGTGATGCCATGCTGTTTATAGATGTAATAGATCAGGCAGCCGCACGCATGACAGATCTGATTCATGGACTGCTGGATTATTCACGCATAGGTGTTAAAAAAGATATTACCCCGATCAACTGTAACCAGGTAGTGGCAGATATAGAGATGGATTTCTTCCAGCTCATTGATGAAACCGGTACCAGATTATATTATGACACCCTTCCGGTTATCAAGGGTTTCCATACCGAAATCAGGCAGATCTTTCAGAACATTATCAGCAATGCTATAAAATACCGCTCCGACAGCCGCAGTCCCGAAATCTATATTACCTCTGCAGAAGATGATCTCAAATGGGTATTTAAGATCAGCGACAATGGCATAGGTATGGATCCGAAATATATTCATAAGATATTTCTTATTTTCCAGCGGCTGCACACGCGTGATGAATATGAGGGCAGCGGTATAGGCCTTGCAAACTGTAAAAAAATAGCCGAGCTCCATAAAGGCGATATCTGGGTAGAGTCTGTACCCGGATTTGGCAGTGACTTCTATTTCTCTATCTTTAAACATATCCAATAACGCTCATGATGAAGTACGAAGGACTGGATTGTATCCTCCTGATTGACGATGATACCCCCACAAATTTTCTACATACAATGATTATTAAACGCGCAGGTATTGATGTCATGGTACAGTCTCATACCTCGGCATTAGATGCCCTTGCATATCTTACCAGCACGGGTCCTTATAAAGGAAAACAAATGATCCAGCCGGGAATAATTTTTCTTGATATTAATATGCCCGCTATGAACGGCTGGGAATTTCTGGATGAATATGCTACACTGCCTGAATCCCAGAAAGCGAAAATAACGATCATAATGCTCACTACCTCACTTAATCCAGCTGATCGTGCATATGGCGAAACATATAGTGAATTGGTTGAATATCTGCATAAACCATTGATGCTGGATAAGCTTCAGGAGCTGGTAGCTACCTACTTCAAACCAGCGGCCTTATAATATTGTCGCCCGCCCACAGAAATCATTGAACATCATGGCGGAAAAATATAGGTAGAAAGCGAACAGGGCTCCGGCTCTGCTTTTACTTCAATCTTCCCGTTTAGCCGGTTGTTTCTCTGGAACTTTATATTTCATCTCTATGATACATCCCCGATAAGAAATTTGCTTCGGGTCTTCTTTAGATGGCCCCGATGTTACCGATGAGCTGTCTACTGCCAGGTAGATTTTTAACCCGTCTGCCGAAATTGCCAGATCGCGGTAACGCACATTTCCCTTTAGGTATTCATGTACTTCCTCATCCGCCAGTCCGCCATTATCGTTTAGCTGTAAACGCAATAAACGCGCACCCTTCAAAGTAGGTATCAATACTGAGTTTTTCCAGCCTGGTATGCTTTCACTCTGGTAAACTGCTATGCTTGAAGGGGCATAGGAAGACCAGTCTGCTTTCATATTCTGTTGCAGGTTATTAAATAATACGTTGAGGGTGTCGGCAGTTGTCGGATAAAAACTCTTAATGGGGTTCTTGTATGCTGCTCCCAATGCTTTCGCATTTTCCTGCTCGCTCACTATCAGCGGATAACTGGTGTGCCATTTACCAGGAAAATCCTTATTATCGGATACCGATGCGGCCAATCCGTTATAATTTCCATCAGCATATCCCATCACCAGTGGATGCCCATAGTTTGCCCCTTTTTCAATGAGGTTAATTTCATCATCAGAATAGGCACCATGTTCAGTAGAGTATAATAGCTCTTTGCCATTGATTTTAGCTGCGGCCAGCCCTTGCGGGTTGCGGTGCCCGCGGCTCCATACCGCGTTTTTCCTGCTTGCATTAAAAGGGTTGTCTGCTGGTATCCAGTCCATTTCTGTGCTGCCGCTTCCTGCAGGTTCCAGCTCATATCTCAACACTTTGCCTTCATAACTCATGTTATTCTGTGCTTTGTTGGTCCTCCCCCCATTTAAAAACTGGCCCGCACCCATATCGCCCACGCTGTAAAAAAGATAAGGCTTCCCGCCATTTTCTGCAATCGCCAGCCGCCCGCCGTTATGGTCATTGCTGGCCGGGATAGTATCGCATATGGTTTTGGGCAGTATCAACTTTTCATTTTTCTGATCGTAAGTGAACCTTACTACTTTCATCAGGTACTGGTAACCTTCCTTGCCTTGCTTACCATCTCCGGCTGCATTAACACCCTTAAAATTGTAAATATAGGCAAGGTATACATAAGGTTTCCCTTGCAGGAGCTGTGGGTGCACTGCCATTCCCATCAGTCCGCCCTGAGGCCATGGTTTTCCTCCATCTGCTTCATCAGCTATTTTATCATAACGTGGGAAGTTCTTTTCCCTGTTCAAATCAAGCAATATTTTTTTGGTACCCCTTTCAGGGTTTATCTGCAGTACCCTATATCCTTTAGATTCTGTAACCCAAAGCTGGCCGTTGGGCCCGCAGGTAATTTCCCAGGGATCGCTTAGCTTATCGGTAACAATCCTGATCTCAAAAGCCGGATCAGCTTTCAGCGTCTTGGTTTGTGCCTTTACGCTGAGCTGGCTTACTTGTAAAAGTGCAAACAGCAGCGGCAATAATCTCTTGATGTTTTTTTTCATAGGTAATGCATAAAGCCGCTAATCAGCAAATTGTTTAAAATAAATCGCTGTTTAAATATGTGTTTCCTTAAAAACTATATGCTTTATTCTATGTTCATCCTCAACAGACGCTTTCGCGCTACCTAATTACCTTCCCTATGAACAATGCTGATTTGATTTTTAACAACGACGGTGAAATGGGCAAGCGCTTCGTTACCATAAACTGGGCTGCCACAGCTCTTGGAGATGCAGAACTATGGCCGGATATACTCAAATCAACACTGAATATCTGCCTTCATACTGATTTGCCTGTTGCTATATACTGGGGGCCGCAGTTTAATGTGCTGTTTAATGATGCTTATCTTCATATTCTGGCTGGTAAAACAGATTGGCCTTTAGGTGCCACGGCTGCTGAGGTGTGGAACGAGGCATGGCCGGCACTTCAGGAAGATATCCTTTACGTACGCAATACAGGCAAAGCCTTAAGCCGTAATGATGTGCCATTTATTATTCAGCCCGAAAGTAATACTGAAGAGTCCTATTTCGATTATTCTTTGTCGCCTATCTTAGATCATCAGGGGAAGGTGGCCGGAATATTTAATACCGCTGCCGAAACCACTTGTAAGGTAATTGCAAGCCGCAGGAGCGCTATACTTCAGCTGCTCGTCGAAAAGCAGAACCTCCCGGGCACAAATGATGAAGCTTTAAGCCTGATCAGGCAAATCCTCGGTCCCGCCGGCTCAGTGATCTCCAGTTACGAGATAGAAATGAGCGGACGGTATAAGGACGAACTTCAGGTTAATGGTTCAATCCGTATTCCGTTTCAAACCCATAATGAGCAGCGCAGCGGTTCAGTGCTTTTTGTTGTCCCGGAGAGCAGCAAGCCAGATCCGGATTATATCTTTTTCCTCCGTACCGTTACCGGCTATATAGAAACAATGTTAAATAATGCGATGGCAAGGGGCAGGGAGGCCCGCCTCGCCAGGCTGAACAATGAATTGCTGTTAGCTAATGGAAAGCTTACCGGCCTTAACAACCAGCTCATCGAAAGTCAGGAAGCAATGCGGGTGGCAGTAGATGCGGCGCATCTCGCCACCTGGTATCTGAACACGGTTACGTCGAAATTCAGTGGTAATGACCTCATCAAAGAATGGTTTGGACTGGAGCCAGGTGATGAGATTGAACTATCTCAAGCTATAGCTGTAATCGCAGAGGAAGACCGTCAGCGCGTCATCTCCGAAATCAGCGATATCATGTCTCATCCGGAGGGGGGTGATTATGATACATACTTCACGATTATCAATCCATTGGTGCCACTTCCACGTATTGTGCGTGCTAAAGGCAGGGCGTTGTTTACGGATGAAGGGATATGTGTCCGCCTCAGCGGTATCCTTCAGGATGTAACCGAACAGAAGACGGATGAACTGCGCAAGGACGATTTTATCGCGATGGTAAGCCATGAGCTGAAAACCCCTTTAACTTCCATGAACGGGTACATGCAGATTGTAAAGCTGCGTGCAGAAAAAAACAAAGACTGCTTTATCTCAAATATGGCGGGTAAATCAACGCGTCAAATCAGTAAAATGATAACCCTGATCAATGGTTTCCTCAATGTATCACGCCTTGAATCAGGTAAGATCCATATTGATCGCAGCAATTTCGACTTAGCCCTCCTGGTTAAAGAAATTGAAGAAGAGACCATTGCTTCAATTACCAGCCATCATTTTGTTTTTGCCCCGGTAGTAGAAACCTTAGTCAATGCAGATCGAGACAAAATAGGTCATGTGGTCAACAACCTGATCAGCAATGCGGTGAAATATTCTCCTGCAGGTACAACAATCCATGTAGCCTGCGTTACCAAAAACAATGTTGCCTTGCTCAGTGTGCAGGATACCGGTATAGGCATAGCCAAAGAAGATATCCCTAAATTGTTCGAGCGCTATTACCGGGTGCAGAACGCGGGCAACACTTGCATCAGTGGCTTTGGCATCGGTTTATACCTCTGCTGTGAAATCATGAAAAGACATGCTGGAAAACTCTGGGTAAAAAGCGATCTGGGCAAGGGAAGTACCTTTAATTTCAGTTTGCCCATAGTAATTACATAAAAAAAATTCTGCGAGAGAATAACACAAATCATTGTAGTAAATTCAAAATAATATATATTTACAGCATAGCTATCATTTACCTATGCACTTACAAAAAGGCCCTTCAGCAGAAGCACTGCAGGCACTGGAAACTGCTCCTTGCATGTTCCTGGTGCTGTCGCCAGATTTGTACATTCTAACCGCGAGTGATCTTTACCTGGAAGCTGTTGAAACAACGCGCGAGGCTATAGTTGGTAAACATCTATTTGCAGCCTTTCCAGATAACCCGGAATACCCTGAGGCAGATGGTGTACAAAATATTAACGCCTCCTTACAGCAAGTGCTGCGCAGCAAAAAAACTGATAAGATGGTAGTGCAGCGTTATGATGTACCCTTACCAGGCCAGACGGGCAAGTTTATGATGAGGTACTGGAGCCCAACGCATACCCCGGTCCTCAATGAAAACGGGGAGATCGCCTATATCATCCAGCTGGCAGATAACGTAACCGAGATCATGGAGACTAAAATGCAACTGCAGCATACCCATGAAGAGTTGCAGGTTATGCATCAGCACCTATTGGAACTGAACGCGCAGCTTGAAGAGAAAGTGCTTGGCCGGACCCGGCAATACCAGGAAAGCGAAGCCCGGTTCAGGAGCATGTCTGAGCATAGCGAAATGGTTAATGACCAGTTAAGACGGTCAAATGCGCTGCTGCGTGAAAGTGAAGATAATCTCCAGTCTGCCTTTGATGCTGCTGACCTGGGCAGCTGTAGTATTGACCTGAAAACCCGCAAAGCCGAAATGTCTCCAAATTATCGTTTGCTCTATGGATTACCATTAACCGGAGAGATTACCTGGGATATGGTTCTGCAAACTGTAGATCCGGAATGTGTTCCTGAGGTAAATAAAGTATTGGAGAATGCCATAAATTATGGTCAGCCTGTTGATTCTACTTACTCCATTAATCATTTAGTTACTGGCGAACGCCGCTGGATGCGTGTAGTGGGTAAAGTGCGTGCAGATGCAGATGGCAGCTGCGCAAGCGTTTATGCCATAATTATGGATGTTACACAGCAGAAGCAGGACGAACAGCGCAAAAATGATTTTATTGCCATGGTAAGCCATGAACTGAAAACCCCGTTAACCTCCATCCGCGGGTACATGCAGATGCTGCAGCTAAAAGCCAAAAAAGCCGGTGATGAGTTTACCAATAGCTCCCTCCAGAAAGTAGAACGTCAGGTCCGCAAAATGACTACCCTGATTAATGGGTTCCTGAATATATCCCGTTTAGAAAGCGGACAGATCCAGATGAACAGGCAGTATTTCTGTGTTAACGATCTGGTTACCGAAATTAAAGATGAATACCTCGATACAGTATCTACCCACCCGGTCATCTACCAACAGGTTGATGATATCATGATGAATGGCGACCGTGAAAAGCTAGGCCAGGTAATCAACAACCTGATCAGCAATGCAGTAAAATACAGCCCGCAAGGTTCCGCTATTGTACTCAGCTGCAAGATCGAGGATGGCAGTGTATTGTTCAGTGTTAAGGATAACGGTATAGGTATTGCTGAGAAAAACCTGCCCAAACTGTTTGACCGCTACTATCGTGTGCAGGGCCAGCAAACAATTACCGTGGCCGGTTTTGGCATCGGACTGTATCTTTCGGCAGAAATCGTTTACCGCCACCATGGCAAGATCTGGGCAGAAAGTGAAGTCAACGTAGGATCTACCTTTTATTTCAGCTTGCCTCTGGAACCCTGATATGTACTATAACAATATTAAAAACTCTGATTTTTCTGGTTTAGTTTCAAACAATGTAGTGCAACTTTCTGTAGTACAGATAATTGTGTATCTTCTATGTTTAACACCAGGATCCATATTTATTAACGTGTAAATTTCGTGATATGAAAAACTTATTTTTAACCGCTCAGACCCGTGGCAGCCGCTGCTTCTTTGCTATTTTAGCCACTTCCCCCTTACTAATGTCTTGTCAGAAAGACCAGACTGTTGAAGCTTCTCAGTTATCACCCGTTATCCTTACGCAAAGTGCCGCTAATATAGATAATGGTATAGCCAATCTGGTTACTGGTACCGTCCTTCGTGAAGTGTGGAATTACAAAAGTGGTAATGATGTGTCGCAAATACCTGTCAACACCACACCTTCCTCTGCCAGCCAGATCAGCTCCCTGGAAGGACCAGTTAATAATGGCGATAGCTATGGCGACAGGCTCCGGGGGTATATCCTGCCGCCAGTCACAGGAGATTATGTTTTCCGAATTGCCGCAGATGATTCCGGTGAGCTATGGCTTTCTACAGATGCACAGCCAGCCAACAAAGTTAAAATTGCACATACCCTCAGCTGGACCAATACCCGCGAGTGGACCAAATTTGGATCCCAAAAATCAAAATCTATCACGCTGAATGCCGGACAGAAATATTATATCGAGGTACTGCATAAACAGGGTGGCGGGGGCAGTAACCTTTCCGTACAGTGGACCTTACCAAATGGTACTACAGAATCTCCGGTACCAGGTAACAGGTTATCTCCTTATGTCGATAATTCAGATGCAGCATATGCTTCCTCAGCCGTAATAGATCTCTACGGCAAGAAAGATGTTACCATCAGCGGTAAATTTATCAGCGGGGGTTCTGCACCGTTGATCAAACTAACCAACTGCGAAAATATCCGCATTACCGGCAACAAACTGGCCAATTCCAGCAATGTTGGTATCTATATGTACAACTGTAAAAACATCACCATTGATAATAATTTCTTTACTAATGTCAGTACAGGGGTTTATGCCGACCAAAGCAATGGCGGTGCTATTGTCGTAAACGATAATCAGTTCCTCAACATGCAGGGCCCATTCCCACGCGGACAGTTTGTGCAGTTCAACAATGTTAAAGGTGCAGGTAGTTCTATCAGTAACAATAAAGGAGAGAACATCCTGGGGCAAAGTTATCCTGAAGATGCCATCAGTTTATACCAGAGCTCAGGTACGCCACAAAGCCCGGTCCTGGTTAAAAACAACTGGATCAGGGGCGGTGGACCAAGCAATAGCGGCGGAGGAATCATGCTGGGCGATCAGGGCGGTTCTTACCTTTACGCATCAGATAATATCCTGGTAGATCCGGGGCAGTTTGGGATGGCCATCTCCGGTGGCGATCATATCACAATCGTGAACAACAGCATCTATGGTAAACAGCAGAGCTTTACCAATGTAGGCCTGTATGTAAATGATATTGGTGGTTATAAAAGCTCGGCCACAAAAGTGACCAATAACAAAGTGAAGTTCTACAATACCACGAATTACCAGAACAACGCCTGGCTGTCTCCAAACAGTGCAAAACCAGAAGGCTGGGATGCCAACCAGTGGGGTGCAGCTGTTGATGCCAACCTGTTACCAAGAACCATTATCACAAAAAAATAGTATCCGCGCTCTTGTCGCTTACTCTATAGCTGCCCCGAACAGACTTGCATAAAAGACATTCAGTAACAGATAAATAGATGTAAAGATAGATAGATCAATTAATAGACAGAATAGATAAGTCCTACAATTATTTCGTGAGATGGTATGCAGATATCTGCTTCCATCTCACGATCTTTATGCCCGAACCCCGGGCCATCCAGATGGAAGATATTAGAAACCTTGCAGACATCAGAATATTTGTAGATGCGTTCTATGATAAGGTAAAACGCGATCCTCAGATCGGCCCTGTTTTCTTTGCCGCCATAGGCAATAACTGGCAGCCCCATCTCGACAGGTTATACGCCTTCTGGGATTCTGTACTCTTCAGCAGTCCAGGTTTTAGCGGTAACCCCTTCGCCAAACATATTGGTTTACCCATTACTCAGGTACATTTCGACAAATGGCTCCTCCTGTTCAGTCAAACGATAGATGCACATTTTGCCGGTCCCACGGCCCAGGAGGCCAAGAACCGTGCAGAGCTGATTGCTAAAGTATTTGTGAGCCGGCTGGAATTTATGCGCGCTAAACAAGCTGATCATATAGGATAACCAGTTAATATCCAAACACTCCTTTGGGTTGTTTGATTTTATTGTGCCTTCCTGCTAATTTTACAAGGTTAAAACACAATATTTATGCTATACCAGTATCCTTGTGCGCTTTTTATAACTGCACCCACAGATACAGAGATAAATTATTAGCTATTCTATCTATAACATCTTGATTTGAGAAGTATTATTACCCTCTTAATGCTCCTGTTCTGCTATGGCAGCGTACAGGGCCAGTATTTTTTTCAGCGGGGACAATTACCTGAGGAAGCATCGCTGATCAGTTATTCTGCGATCGCCAATACCGGTGCTTTGCAACTGAGCTTAGATCAGGTTATTGCTCAGCAAGGCCAGATGGGCTTCCGTCAGATGAAAGGCAGTTTTGGCAATTTAGGTTTTACCAAAGACCACTATTGGGTCCGTTTTCAACTTAAAAATACTTTAGACACCACTTTGGTTTACTATCTGCAAACTGCAGAACCAATAACCGATCAGGTAGATCTGTACCTCATTAACCAGAAAGAAGAAAAAGAACTGCAGCGAAGCGGGGATCATATAGATTTTGCGCAGCGTACTATCGAGCAACGCAAAACTATCTTCAAAATAATACTGCATGCAGGCGAGACCAAATCTGCCTGGCTATCTATTAAAAACGATGGCGAGAAAAATAGCCTGCCACTTACACTGATCAGCGAGCAGCGCATGTTATCACTTACCTATCTCGATCAGCTTCAGATGGGTTTGTTTTATGGCATATTGATCATGATCGCCATTACCTATTTCTTTTTCTACGTTGCGCTGAAACAGCTGTCCTTTCTGTATTATACTATGTTTGTGACAACGATGGCGCTTTGCCAGTTTGCGCTTGATGGGCTCTACCATCAATACATTGGTACCAGCACTTCCTGGCTAAACACACATATAGTTATCATTTCGGCAATTCTGTCGTGTTTCTCTTTTGCGCGTTACAGTGAACTGATCCTCAACATCAAATTATATAATCGTCGGCTCCAGCGCCTGTTCAAACCATTATATGCCATTCTGATAATGGTGATGGCGGGTGTATGCTTCATTCCTGGTTTTTTAGCCTATTCCTATCCAATAGTGAACCTGCTTACCCTGATGGGTATCCTGCTGATCTTTCTCAGTATAGGCGTTAAGTTGTACAGGAAGCAAACCATCGATATTTTTTACACGATCGGTATCATCATTTTATCGGCAACCCTTATCATGGCCGTGCTAATGAACTTTGGTGTGCTCCCTGAAAGTTTTTCCATAGAAGATATCACTAAACCCGGCATAGCACTCGAGATTATTGCCCTGTCACTTTCGATGGCTAATCAAATCCGTGTGCTGAAGAGCAAGGAACAGCAGAGCCAGGCACTGGCACTCCAGAAATCACAGGAGATGAACGATGTAAAATCTTATTTCCTGGCCAATATGAGTCATGAACTGCGCACCCCTTTAAATGCAATAGTTGGGCTGGCCGACCTGATTGAGCAGGGGAGTACCGATCCAAAACTGCGTGCCAATTGCGAAATCATCAAGTACACTTCACACAGTCTTATCTCCTCTGTCACCGATATCCTTGATTACTCCAGGATTGAAAAAGGGGAGCTGGTTTTAGAAGAGGTTCAATTCGATCCACACCAGATTACCCATAAAATTGCCAGGAGTGCCGAAAAGCAATGCGCAGATAAAGGTATCGAGTTCCAATTTTCCAGTTCACTTAGCTCCAGGTCTAAGCTTATCGGCGATCCGCTGCGGCTCGAACAGATCATCTATAATGTGCTTTCCAATGCGGTGAAATTCACCACCGAAGGTAAGGTTAGCTTTGAGATCAAAACTACAAAGGTAAATGATCGTCAGGAAATGCGGATCCTGATTACTGATACTGGGGTGGGCATCCCCAATCATAAGCTTGATGCGGTGTTCCACCTTTTCGCACAGACAGATTTTGATAATAAGCGCAAATATGGCGGCTTCGGCATCGGGCTCAGTATTGTAAAAGCACTCACCGATCTCCATGGGGGTGAAATAAATATCGAGAGTAACGTCAATTCTGGTACCAGATGTGAAATCCTGCTAAGTTACAAGATCGGTGAAGAAGCAGTACCTGTACAGAACAAATTTTCCCTTGAAGCGTTCGACCTGCTCCATAGCCATGTGCTCATCGTAGAAGATAACCCGATGAACCAGATGATCCTTAAGATGATGATGCAGAACTGGGCCAATACTACCATACATATTGCCAATAACGGTCAGGAATGCCTCGATATGATGAAAGTCCATCAGATGGATATTGTTTTGATGGACCTGCAAATGCCGGTGATGGATGGTTACGAAGCTACTATGGCTATCAAAGCAGGAGAGCTGGGCGTAACTAATGCCTGCGTACCGGTTATTGTAATCACTGCAGATACCACTGCCGCTTCTAAAGAGCGGATTATGGAAATCGGTGCAGATGATTATATGAACAAACCTATAGAGAAAGAGCTGCTATATGAAAAAATTACCATGGCTTTGTCAAATCGGATGGCGCAAAATCCAAAGGACCATTAAAACAGTATATACCTCACAAGCAAAAAAACGGGAATATTAAAGCTCAGGAGGCTGCTCTTCCCGAAAAATAGAAATAATATTATATATGCCCTTAAGAGAACTCGAAAGATTGCAGGCCGTAGAACGCTTTTTGAAATTAGAGTCAAGTAAAAATGCAGAGCTACAGGCGATTGTTAGTATGGCCGCCAAAATTTGCGGTACCCCCAGTGCCTTAATCACCCTTATCGATCATGATACCCAGCATATTAAATTCCGTCATGCCCATAGCAATAAATGTTCCAGCCGTGAAGATGCGTTTTGTAACCAGGTGGTGATGCAGGGGGGTATGATTGTTGTTCCCGATTCACTGCTAGATCCAAGATTTGCTTCACATCCCTCGGTGAGGGGCGATAGCGGTATCCGGTTTTATGCCGGTGTACCACTCACTACTTTTGATGGTTATCATCTAGGCACCCTCTGTGTCATTAACCAGGAAGCCGGATCACTGAACGAGCTGCAGCAAGACATGCTTAATATCCTGGCCAAACAAGTGATGCAGTTGATGGAGTTGGATCAAAGTGTATCTCTCCTTAAAGCACAATACGTGGAGGCAAAGCGTTCAGAAGTTATCCTTCGCTCATTTTTTGAGAGCTCTATGGAACAGCACCTGCTTTTGGGCCTCAATTTTGAGATCCTGGCCTGCAATAAAACCTGGGAAAAGTATGCACTGCAAAGATATGGCCGGAAGATGGAAGTAGGTAAATCTATGATAGATTTTATCCATCAAGACCATCTGCATGAGTTTTATAAAGACTATACCAAGGCCTTGAGGGGTACATCGGTATATGATGAGCGAAACCTTCAGCGTAATGGTCAGGACAGCTGGTGGATAGTTAAGTTCGAGCCTGCATTTGGTACCTCTGGAGAGATTATTGGCGTTTCAGTAAATGTAGCCGATGTGAGCAGCAAGGTAGAACGGGAGAATATGGTGAAGATGCAGAATGAGCAGCTGCGTGAAATTGCCTTTATCCAGTCGCATGAATTTCGCAAACCTGTTTCTTCTATCTTAGGACTGATGCAGCTGATTGATCTGGACGGGCGCGTAAATGATATGGAAGAATGGGCAATGATGCAGAAAGCGGTAGAAGATCTGGATGGTAAAATCAAAGGCATCGTCAGCCAGATTTTCTAAGCCACCGCAGTCACCGCTTTCACCCAATGGCTGTTGCCGCAGTTTGTACAGCACTTCCTGCCAGAAACATCTGCTTTGCTTTCCAGATTGCCGCAATCATAACAAACCTCGTTCAGTAATTGGATATGCATATCCTTCTCCATATCCGTATCCCATTCCGGAATTACCGATAATCCAGGTACAGGGTCTGCGGCTTCCAGTAAACTGAATGCACCGCCCGCCTCAAAATACAGCCGTTTAACTTTACCGAGGTGAGTAATGCCTTCATTTCTGAACTGCGCAAATACCCTTTCCCTGCTGATCCTCGTATGCAGCATCGACTCCAGCTGTAAAACACCGTCTTCCACCAGGATATCCAGCCTGTCCTGGGTCAGCGATTCAAAGCTCTTGTCCCTTGCCGCACGTTTGGCCACCATGATCTGGTAAACTATAATTACGCCTGCGATAATCACTGCCGGCAAAATTCCCTTATCCGGGTTCATCAGTGGTATACCTACTGCAGCGGCCAATGAGGCAACTGCCGCCATTTCGTTCCTGCTCAACTGTGAAGACATGCGTTTGCCCATTATGCGCATGGATACGATCAGCAGTAGGTACAGGATGGCCAGCCTGAAGGCTACTTCAACATAAAAATGCGGGGGCACCTCCCCAAACAGTATCCTGATATAATCGTTAAGTTGTATTTCGTATTCTTTCATGATTCTTTAGTCGTTACAGCTGCGGTCCATACGTCATGGCCACAGTTTTTACAGGTTTCGGTATGTTCCTGGTCTTTATTATCAGGGGTTATGCCACAGTCTTTACAGACCAGGACCGCATGGTCGATCGTAAATTCCGCCTCAAGCCCCCTGTCTTTTTCCGGCACCAAGGCTAAGCCGGGGCGTGCTTCCTCAAACTTAAATATGCTGAACAAGCCGCTTGCTTCCAGGTAAACCCTTTTTACTTCACCGAGGTTAAAGATCTTCTTGTTCCGAAGTACAGCCAGCAGCTGTTCACGGGAAATATTCATTTCGAGCAGTTTCTTAGATTGGAGCACACCATCTTTTACCAGCAAACTCTCCCAGCCCTGAGTAATCAGTTCAACCTTTTTGTTCCTTACCGAGTAGTAGTTAAGCGCCCGTTGAAGAAACAGTATCCCGATCAGTACCCAGATGCCCTGCAGCAATCCTTTTTCCGGCGCCTGCATCGGTACAGAGATAATCGCACCAAGTAATAACATCACAGATAATTCCGCAATGGTCAGCTGTCCGCCCATTCTCTTTCCCATCAGCCGCAGCACGACCAGCAAAACCAGGTACATAATAACTGTCCTGATCAGTACTTCCAGCAAAAACTCAGCAGGTGCCGCGCCAAAAAATATCCTATGCCAGTCTGCCCAGTGTATCTCTTCCTTCTTCATTATAGCCTATCCGTCTTTAATTCATTAATAGTATTGCCTGCATGCAGCAAACCGATCGTTTTTAACAGTTTGGGTGTTTCCTTCTCCTCAATATTGCCCCGCAGTACCACAGCTGTATCACTTACTTCCGCCCATACTGCCGGATAGCCCGACAACACACTGTCAACCTCCAGCTTTTTTGCATAAGATGAATTGATCGTTACCGGTGCGATGCCCGCCTCGTTTTTTATTTTTTTGATCACATGGATGCTTTGGAGGGTAGTGTTCACTTCTATCAGACAGCGTTCCGTAGGGCAATTGCCAAACAGCCTTACTTCACCATTTTTCACCGTAAACTTTAAACCTGCAAAGTTTACATCATTCTTGGCTTTCGAGGTAATGTCTTGTTTAATCTGCCGGTCACAGTAATAACTGTTACATGAACTTGCGGCAAGCAGCACCGGCAGCAAAACAGTAAAAAGTTTAAATAAGGCTATCCTTGGGTAGTTCATCGTTCAGGTTCAATTTGAACCTTAGAACTCATTAGTTCAATTTAAGTTTTAACGATGTTTATCTATTTTCCTGCGTTTTTTCCAGATCAACCCCCTGCTGGGAGCAGTTGATTTTTTTAGGTTTATCTTATACCCTATTATGCAGCAACAATACCGCCTTTTCCATTTTTTTTAAAACTTATTTTAAAAAATCTCCTTATTAGGGAGACGTTTTAATCCAATAAAACAGTAAGCTAATTTAAACCAAAATCAAAATTATGGCACATTTAGAAGTAAAACCAAAAAAATCTTTTCCATTATGGTTATGGGTACTGCTGGCAGTTATTGCAATCGGCGTAATCTTTGCGATCTTCAAGGGCAGCGGCAATCAGAACAGCAGTGCATCGGTAACAGATAGCGTAAGCACAGATTCATTACAGAACGGCGATGCCCTTGCAACTACAGAACCAGACTGGAATGCGGTAGATTTTAATTCGCCAGCTACGCAAGATGAAGACATTACCGATAAAGACATCTCGGTAAGCGGTAATGATCAATATACCATTTATACTTTGGGCGAAAATATCCTCTTCAGTACAGATAAAAATGAAATCCAGGCTAGCGGCGATGCCAAACTGAAACAGATTGCTTCCAGCTTTAAGAAACATTTCTCCGGTGGTTATATCGGTGTATATGGCGGTACAGATTCAACAGGTACAGCAGGACATAACAAAGAACTGGGTGCTGAACGTGCATTGATAGTAAAAGACTGGCTGGTGAATAAAGGAGAACTTCCTGCAGATAAATTATCAGTACATACCCTGGGCGAAACCGAACCGGTAGCTACCAATGCCACAAAGGCCGGCAGACAGCAGAACAGGAACGTACAGATTGTAGTGTTTAAAGGAGCTAAATAAACCTCCGCAATTATTCAATAACCATATAAACAGATATCGCTATGGGATTAGAAAAGAACGAATATAATCACCTGGAAGAACTGGGTGGAAGTAATTTTGAGATAGTAGATGGCCAGCCCAATATTAAAGGATGGGCTGTTCAGTTAGAAGAAGAAGTACGGATAGGAGAGGTTGATGAACTGCTGTTTGATCCTGAGAGCCACAATGTACGTTACCTGGTGGTAGATCTTGAAGGTGAGGAAACCCGACTGGCAGAGCGCAAAGTGCTCATCCCTATTGGTGTGGCACAACTTTTTGAGGATACCGACCTGGTGCTTTTGCCAAATATCAGCCTACAGCAGCTCGGTGCATTACCTGCCTATGAAAGGGGAGGTGTTTCACCAGGAGTGGAACTGATGATCCGCACTATTTTTGAAGGTACAAGTGCAGAAGGTGTGGTGGCAGATGATGTTTATGAGCGCGAAGGCTTTTACAGACATAACCACTTCAATGAAGATAACTTTTATAAGCATAATAAAGCATCCTTAACAGAAGGGGAACCCGGAGATCAGGAAGCAGAGGCTTATGAAGGAGAGGCTGCACGTTCTGTAAGCAGGATTGCACAGCGTCCGGCAAGTCCGGTTAACCCTTTTAAAGAGCTGGAAGATAGAGATCAGGAACCTGGCAAACAGGGTTCAGAACCTACAGGATATACAGGTGGTAATACACCAGATAACAGGTTATAAAAAAGCCGGCAAATTGCCTAAAGTAAACTAAATTTAGCCTTGCTTCATTGGCTTCTCAGCAATTAATTTATTTTTTTAAGGGTCTTTCCATCAGGAGAGGCCTTTTTTTTATACCAGTACTTTTACAGAAAACCCGCCAGTTCTGCCAGTCTGCAGGCCTCCAGTGCATTCGTTACGTTTAGCTTCCGAAAGATATTCTGCCGGTGACGGTTAATAGTGTTTACACTTAAGTCCATCTTATCAGCTATCTCCTTACTCCTAAAGCCCTTTTTAATCTGCTGCAGTACCTCTTTCTCCCGGTTGGAGAGGATCTTTTCAAAACCCTCTTCCTCATAAATGATTACTTTCCCTGTCTTAGTATTGATAATCACACCCTGGGGCACTTCAAATCCTGCATCCTCATAAACCAGGTTGTACAGACATAGGGCCAGCCAGATGTTTCCATCGTCCATGCTGCCGAGATAAATGAGCCGATGCTTAACCAGCATATGCTTTCCCTTTTTGTTCCTGATCCTGAGTTTGGTTACCAGTTCATAGTCTTTACGTTCATCCAGCGCTAACTGCTTAAGCAAGTGAAAAAACTGATATTCCAGCCTGTATTTCTTCTGCAGATCGTCCGGCTGCACCTGTCCCAGTAACTCATCTTCCCAGATTGAGTTAATCTCATTATCACGGTGCTGCAGGTTAAACTGTTCGGCAGCGGCACCGTAATAGAGGTAACTTTTCCGCATTTTCATGTCGCTCAAAACGCTGATGCACTTGTCTATATGGGCATAGGTCTGTGCCACCAACCGGGCATTTTCCAGTTCTTTGGCAGCAGTATCAATATAATGAAAATCCTGAGAAAGTAAAGTAAGGTCAAGTTTTGTCCGCATCCGGTTATGGTTATTAATCACCATTGCCGTTATCAGGCAGGGGCAATAGCTTTGCAAATTAAGTAAATGAAATGAAAAAAATAATTCTTGCCCTTGCACTCCTGTCGGGTATTAGCCAGGTTAAAAGCCAAAGCCTTGAGAAAATGACCTGGTTCAATGAACCCCAAACCTGGTCAATAAAAAATAATAGCCTTATGATGCAGGTTACCCCGCAGAGTGATTACTGGCGCATCTCTCACTATGGCTTTACGGTAGATGATGCCCCCTTTTATTTTGCCAGTTATGGCGGAGAGTTTCAAGCGAAAGTGAAACTGACAGGTGCATATAAAGCGAGGTTCGATCAAATGGGACTGATGGTTCGGACTGATGCAAAGAACTATATCAAGGCCGGGGTAGAGTATGTAGACGGCAAATTCAATGTCAGCACTGTGGTAACCCACGATAAGAGTGACTGGAGTGTGCTTACCCTTGATAAAGCCCCGCCATTTATCTGGATCAAGGTGGTCCGGAGATTAGATGCGCTCGAAATCTTTTACTCCTTAGATGACCAGAATTATATACTCACCCGCAATGCACCCCTACAGGATAACGCACCAGTAATGGTCGGCCTGATGGCTGCCAGTCCCGATGGCAAGGGTTTCGAAGCCAGGTTTGAGCATTTCAGCGTAAAGCACCTGCCAGATCAGCGCCGGTTAGAGTGGCTTAAAACACATCAGTAATCTGTGAAAGCTTCAAAAGAAAGCATTCAAAACTACTTATAGTCAATTAATTACTGATTATATGAATTTTATAAAAACTTAAGGCTTTACTATATGTAGTTAAGCGTATTGATCCAGTGGTTGGATTAATCAGATAAAAACAATCATGAAAAAAGTTACAATTTTTGCAGCACTTTTTGCTGTTGCCGTTAGTTTTAATGCAAAAGCCCAGATTCAAAAAGGAAATGTATTTGTTGGAGGTAATTTCGCCAACTTAAACCTTGGTTTAGATAAACCCAATGTATTTAGTGTAGATCTTACCCCTAAGGCGGCATGGTTTATCGAAGATAACGTCGCATTAGGTGGATATGTAAACTTCGGTTTGGAAACTACAAAAAATGCGCCTACGACAACAAGTTACGGTGTTGGTGCATTAGGTAGATATTACATGGGTAAAGACGTTGAAGTGTTAAGACATGGAAGAATCTTTGCCGAAGCTACTGCCGGTTTCGGTGGGGTAAATGTTAGCCAGGGTGGCGGTAAAACCAATGGTTTAAACCTCAGCGTTGGTCCGGGTTTCGCTTATTTCATTACTCCGAACATCGGGCTTGAAACTTTACTTAAATACAATGGATTAGTCGGCTTTGGCAATGCTACTTCACAAAACAATTTAGGTCTATCATTCGGTCTGCAGATTTATCTGCCAGGAAGAGGTACAGCAAATAAAGTTAAAGGCGATGTAAGGTAGTCATCACTCTTATAGCTTATTCAAATCATAAGGAATCGCCGGAGCATATACTTAGGTACAACCTGGAGTATATGCTCAGGCTACTTTATGAAAACAGGTTCTTGAAGATTACAATCTGGCCTAAATAATAATATGTGTAAACGGCTATTATATTTTGAGAAATATGTTTTAACAGCGTCATATCGATATTGCCAATATTGGTTGTGAGCTATTATTCTTCGCTACTGGTAATATCATAGTTCTCGTCACTGGCCAGCTCTTTCCAATATTCTCTTTGCTCATCCAAAATGCTGCTTACGCCATTCGGGTCCAGTCCGTGCTTCTCATTATACAAGATAATGTAGGCTTCCAGTTTTTCGTCAAGCAATTTAATACTGCGGCTAAAGTCTACAAAATCCTTAAACATTTGCGCCGGACCGTCATCTTTAGTAAACAGGATATCATTATACCTGAAATAGCGGTTAGCCATATGGTTGCGCATGCTCATCAGGTTTCTGAATAAAACAATATCTTCCTCCTGTATACTATATGCCTGCTGCAACAAATTGGTCATAATTCCCACCATCTTTTTACTATGGTCGTACTTAGCCCATATTGCCCGATACTCTTCCTGGGTTGCAGGTTTAATTCTTGTAAGTTCATCCATCACCAGCATATTTATCGCTTTTTGCTCTAATATCTGAGCACCATACAGAGAATTCCCATACTGGGCAAATATCAATACCGGCTGGTTGTCTTTTTGTGCTGCAAAATTTGCTAGTGTTTCGTCGTAGGTCATGTCGTCGTTTTCTACATAACATAAGCGTGTGCGTTTAGTTTTAACGGTTATGATTCCGGTTATCTATCAATATATAGAATCAAGAATTTGATTAATCAGTATCCTCCGATCTTCACCTTAATTACCCGGAACGTTATGCAATCAGCACCCGCATTTCGTAGTTTAGCTTATGGTACAACAGCGGTGCCTCATCTGTCCGCGTCAGAAATTTTATTATATCCTCAAAAGTAATTGAGCCTACACATGCCTGCGCGTCATAAATCGGCAATTCATATTCATCTGTACTAATCATTAACTTGAGTACATCAATAACCAATTGGTCTGCCTGAATTAGGAGTCCTGAATTGTCAGGGCTTTCGTTGTTTATAAACATAATTACGGTTTTGCTGGTTAAATGCCTTATTTTTAAAATGATATGATCAGGTTCAAACCCTGTTAACCAAAGTTCAACAAAAATGTTTATAGCTTCAAGCTATATCCTCATTTTTTTTCTGTTCATTTTTAATTATCATATGTTGCATACAAAATTGAACGAGTGTGAATACCCAATTTGTAGTTCGGGTAAAGCTAGCAGTGGAGAGCACCTGCAGAAAGCGCTGTAAAAAACCGTTGTAAACCGCTAGATTTATCAGGTATGCTTTTACTGAATGGGGTTATAGATTAATTTTATAATAACCTTAATATTTGGTCCTTATTTTCTTCAGCATCGCGGTGCAGTTTTTCCAGGTCTGTTCGGGCCATCATTTTTTCGAGCTCCTGATCAGATTGTTCAATCCCCAGTTTTTTCTGAATGGCATGTAGCATCTCCAGCACTTTCGTAATCTCCTTTTCTGCAGTAACATTGATCTCAAATTCCACCTGCTGATGTATCTTTTCCAGGCGTGCCTGTCTTTTCTGGCTAATCAGCACAGAAACCGATAAAATGATAGCGAATATCGAGACCACCATTTCCAGTTCAGGAAAGGGGAACGGATCGAAGGGCTTAACGTAAGGGATCAGGTTCAGGTTGCATGATATCCAGCAAATCACAAATGCTGCGCAAATGAACAGGAAGGCAATGCTGCCAAAGGTATTCGTAATAAAAAGAGACAGCCCGTCACTCCGGTGCTTATGTATTTTAGAGTTGCCTCCTGTTTGTAAGTGACTGTCTGTTTTAGCTGCTTTGGTCCCTGCCGGGGAGGGGTTCTGCTCTTGCATTATGGATAATTTCAAACATAACAGTATCTATGTAAATATGTTTAAGCCACAATGAGACGGTTTACCCTTTCATATAGATTATAGATGTCAAAGGGTTTAGCAATATAATCTTCAGCAACACATTCGTTCCCAGCCTTGTTCAAATCCGCCCCTGCAGTCATCATCACAATAGGGATATGACTGGTCACATCATTTCCTCTTATTTGCTCACAAACCTTTAAACCATTGCCATCCGGAAGCATGACATCGAGCAGACAGATATCAGGGTTAAGCCCGCTTACATTCAAGAGAAAGCCAGCTACGGTAGAAAATCCATGTACATCATAATCCGCCTCTTCAAATATGATGGTTAAAATATCCATAATCTCAGCATTGTCCTCCAGGACGCAGATTCTTTTTTTCATATGCGTGTTGTATTAGTGTTGCTCTGGCGCCACCAGCTATGTTTTAACACCCTTAATTATGTTGTGTTTTTATTATTTCAGCATATATATGAAAAGGTACACACAAAATTTATACTATTTCTGCAACCCATCTTTTCAGATAAATAATCTCAACTGCAGCAACAAAAACTATTTGATATCATAGTATAATGGCCATGGTGGAGATAAAAAATAAAAAAATAATACATCGAGGTATTTTTGATAATAATTAAAAAAAAGTATTTTTAATCATGCTTAGTTAAATAGTAGTTGATTAAAGCTTTTACGGTTTCCCGTAATGATAAAAGCAGTGTACTTATTATTTTTGAAATGCTTAACCAGACATAGATTATGAACAGATATTATGTGGATAAGAACCCTTCTTTAATGGGCGATCATGAGGTTCACCGCGAGGGGTGTTTATACATACCGCTCAAGGAAGACAGGATCGACCTTGGAAGATGGCCCAGCTGCAGCGGGGCGGTTAACCTGGCAAAACAAACCTATCCTCAAGCAAACGGGTGTTTTCTTTGCTCGAAGATGTGCCGTGTTACCAATATGTACGACTGAGATATGATTTAAAAAATATTGGTGTGCGTTCTCAAACGTAGAAATGTGAGGATTGCTTTCTAACCCATCAAGTTTGGAAAGCGTAAAAAGGTCCTCCATTTTTAAAATTCTTAGATTCCTATACTTACCTAGATGCCGATACAACACAAGACCGAACAAATCAAACAGCACATCAATAGCCTGAAGCAAAGATATCACAGCTGGCACCGGAAAGAGTGGAAAAAACTACGACTGATGAAGCAGGTACTCAATAAACTGTAACCGCGCGTCATGGTTGTGCTTTCCGCTGCCATCCCCTTATTAATTACCTGATTAGTGTTTTATTAGTAATTAAGGATTTTGTTATGAAAGCATTAAACAGTTATATCAGGAGAGCCCGTAAGAAAGAAGGCTTAACCCAGGAAGAACTTGCTGCAAAAGCAGGAGTAGGCCTGTCATTTGTCCGCGAAATTGAGTCAGGAAAAGCTATGGGACAGCTCGACCGGTTAAACGCCATACTAGCTATGTTTAACAAGCAGCTTGATATATGTGATAAAGAAAATGAATAAAGGGGCCATATCTTTTTATAAGATATGGCCCCTTTATTCATTTGGTATAGCTTCTGCTATGATATAGATTCTGCTATTTACTTTTTGGCTTAGGCAGGGGTTTGAATACTGCTTTCTGTATCGCGAATTTCTTTGCCGGTACGGAATTGCTGTCAAGCAGTTCGTTGAACCTCGCGTTCATCACCCAAACCTGTGCGCCATTACTGGTAGCCGTGGCCGGATAAGTAAAGCGGTCTGCTATTAATGTCGTAGCCGCCAGCTTCGCTGTTTTCCATTCGTCGGTGGTAGCCAGCTTAAAGATCTTGTCGTTTCCGCCGTTCACTACAACCGTCAGTGAGTCTGCCGCGTTCAGCAATAAGCCGTCTGCACCCAGGAAAAATTGGTCGGCCATAATCTGCTCTACATTTGTCGGATTGTTCAAAGGCACTTTATACAGCAGGCCTTTTGCGCTATTGTCCACAATCAGGAAGCCCGATTTATGGAAAACAATGCCGTTGATGCCAATTCCTTCGGTAACGAATTTTTCATCACTGGCAAAAAGAGTGGCCTTCGCATTTGCGTCAACTTTATAGATGGCATGCGCAAAACTGTCCGTGATATAAGCATTACCTGCATCATCAAAGGTAAGGTCATTAGGAAAATGCTTTCCTGGCTTTAAACCCGACAGGTCAATATCATTCAGCTTTCTGCCGTTTTCAAGATCAATGATCAGCAGCCTTGCCATTTTGGTCCTGGTCTCTGGAGAAGTGAACTTGCTGTAATTTGCATCACCTACACATACAAACAGGCGTTTTCCATCCGGATGTATTTTCATCCCATACGATGATTTCAAACTATTGTCCGAATATAATCCTGTATAAACACCCGCCGGCGTAACCTTTCCAATGGTGCCCAGCCTGGCAGATGATACATAATAAACGTTACGCGCGCCGTCGTAAGCAATTCCTTCAGGGTAGCTGTCTTCCGCAGCAAAGCTGATGCGCTCAGTAGGGTTAGGCTGAATAACTTTGCAGCCGGCAATAAAAAGGGCGGCAGCCGCTATATAGTGGTAAACTTTCATGTTCTAGATTTTTTGTTTGATTGAATAGATAACTCCGTTGGCATCGTCAGATACATAGATTACACCTTTTGGGGTAATGGTAATTCCCGCAGGTCTTCCAAAACGGTTATTTCCTTTTAGAAATCCTGTCAGGAAGTCTTCTGCGCCTACTGCCACACCATTGTTGAAACGGATGCGCTGAACTTTAAATCCAACCGCTTTTTTCGCGTTCCATGATCCATGCCAGGCTACCAGTCCATCTCCTTTATAACCTGCCGGAATGCCGGCCTGATCTTTGAAAAACACGAAAGCAATAGGGGCCATATGTGCTGTTAGTTCCAATACAGAAGGTTCTGTGGTAGCCACCACCGATTCCTTAATGTCACCTGCCGGATCTTCACGGCTCTGGTCTACCTCACGCTTGCCATAAGCAAAGGGAAAACCGTAGTTACCGCCTTTACTGATATGGTTTACCTCTTCAGGTGGCCATTTGCTTCCTTTTCCATCGCCGCCATTGTCAATACCCCACATTTCGCCGGTCATCGGGTGAAAGTCGAAGCCAATGGTATTTCGCAGCCCGCTTGCAAAAATGCTGCGTTTCCAGGTTTTCGGATCTATCTGCAGCATCGTGCCCGCTTCCTTATCACTTTCCTTACAGTCATTACAAAGAGTACCTACAGATAGATACAGCATGCCATCCGGGCCAAAGGTCATTGTACGGTTGGGGTGCTGACCGCCATCTGGCAGATCGCTGATCAATAATTCCATATCTCCCAGGGTACCGTCTGCTTTCACAGGGTATCTGCGTACCTGGGTATTGTTGCAGAGATACAGGTAGTTATCCTTCATGGTTATGCCATGCACACCTTTAAAGTCGTACAGTACCGTCTTTACCTCATCAAACTTATCATCCCCGTTTTTATCCGTCAGCATTAGTACATCACCACCATCGCGGCGTGTTACATATAGCTGTCCATTAGGCGCTGGGTACAGCATTCTTGGTTTTCCCAATCCTACTGCTGCAGCTTCTACTTTCCATCCTTCAGGCACTTGTAATAAGTTAACCATCTCCGGTAAAAAGTCAAGGTGCTGCGGGTAGTTTGTAACATTAGTGGCTTTGGTACCCTGTTTAGGTGGGAGTCCTCGTTGTGCGCTTGCTGTTCCGCAGGCGGCCAGCAGACAAAGCGTCTGCAGTAGTATTCTTCTTTTCATAAGTGTAGATATAGATATGCACCCTTCAACACCCTTTTATAACTTATGTTTCAATTAATTAAATGTATATTTACTTATCCTGCAAACAAAACCTACAATTAACGACCCTATTAAAAGGTTAACACAAGCAGAATAGCCATTCCCTTCAATTGATTTGCTGAACGCTGAAACCATGTTTCTGCTTTAGATCATTAGCAAATCTTTAATGCCATTTTTATACCCGAACACACCAGTCATGAATACAGACAATACCAGCTCCGGGCAAGATCATCAGCCAATTACCCAGCAAATTATTGCCGATGATCAGTATTATCGGTCTATCATAGAAAACAACTCCTTTTATGTGATCAAAACCGATCTGGAAGGCAGGTACACTTATATGAACCCCTTCTTCTGCCAGATGTTCCAGCTACGTAATGAAGAGTGGGTTGGGCGACCCTCTATTGACTTGATAATTTCCGAAGATCATCCGGCCTGTATATCGGCCATTGAGAAGTGTGTCGCCGAACCAGGGAGTTCTCACTGGGTAATCTTAAGAAAACCTTTTCGTGATAGTTTTGTATCAAGTCAGTGGGAATTCAAATTACTTGCCAATGAGCAGGGCATACCTGTAGAATTTTTATGCATTGGGCATGATATTTCATCTCTCATTGTAAGACAACACGAACTTGAAGAACTGGTAAATATTACTGCTCAGCAAAATAAGAAACTGATCAATTTCACCTATATTATATCTCATAATATACGTTCCCACGTGGCTAATATTGTCGGACTAATCAGTCTTAATGAGGAAGGGGATGAAGAAGATAAGATCGTATCCTGGAAAATTCTTAAGAAGAGTATAACCAACCTTGATTCTACTATTCATAACCTTACAGATATTATCAATATTGAGTCTAACACCAATCTTCCATTAGTCAATATCCAGCTGCGGCCAGAAATTGAACGCATTATTGATAGTATCAGAGTATTATTTGATAATGCCGCGGCAAATATTCATTATAACTTTGATTATGATGCGCATATCAATACCAATCCGGCTTATTTGGAAAGTATCATCCTCAATTTGTTAACCAATTCGTTAAAGCATAAGTCGCCTGTCAGATCGCTCGAGATAGACATTTCTTTTTTCAGGGAAGATAATTACCAGGTATTTGTATTTAAGGATAATGGCCTGGGTATTAACATGAGCCAGAACGGCAACAAGATCTTTGGAATGTATAAAACGTTTAACGGAAACCTTGATGCCAAAGGTCTGGGCTTATTCATCATCAAAACGCAGATAGAGGCATTGGGAGGAACAATTGAAGTGGAGAGTGAGGTAGACCAGTATACTACTTTCAAAGTGTATTTCAAGATACGCTCCTAGAAGTAAAATAACGGGAACAAAATATACATTTAAAATACAGCCGGCCAAATCCCTCATCAGGTATGGCCGGCTATTTAAATTTTAGATTTTGCCCAAGAGCATCATACCACGTTCGGTATGTTCCTGAATGGTTGTAAGGGCCAGACTGGTTACATGTTTAACATGTTTGTCGCTGGTGGACGACATCAGTGCAGATACCGCTTCTTTTAGTTTCCTGTGCGTATCCACCTGTCCCTGCATAAAGGCTTTATCAAAAGCCTGTCCACTTAACGACTGTAGTTTGGTAAGCAAAGCTTTTCCTTCTGCAGAAGGGACAGGTACCATTGTGCCCATATCTTTCAGGATCATACCCATCACTTCCTGTTCTGCAGCTTCAAATTTGGCGAACATTTTCACTTCCATGTTCGAAGCTTTAGTTAAGGCAAGCTTACTGGTTTCTAATGATGCCGTACCAAGCATCGCAATTTTTGCCTGCAGGGCAGCATCAGCATTCTGCGCAAGGGCTGCAACCGGATTAAATAAGCTTCCGCCAATGGTGGCTCCTGCGCCAATTACAAATGCGCCTTTCAGTGTGGTTGCCAGGAAATTCCGGCGGTTGTTTTCGGTGATGTTTTTCATAGCTGTAGATATATGTTTTTTGTTTGTATTATAGTTTATAGCACTTAAGTGCTTCTCGCGGCGGACCAGTCATTACCGTTCCGTCTATTGCAAACCTTCCGCCATGGCAGGGGCAGTCCCATGATTTTTCCGTGCCATTCCAGTTCACTATACAGCCCGTGTGCGTACAAACAGGAGATAATGCAGTAATTTTTCCCTGTTCATCTTTGTAGATAGCCAGTTTTTCATCTTCGTATTTTACTACTTTACCTTCCCCCACAGGTAGTTCCTTCAAAGATGCTATCAGTTCTGTTCCAAAGCGGTCCACCACAAAATGGTAAGCCACATCAGCATTTTCCTTTATAAACTCCGTGAATCCCGAGATCGGTTTTAACCTTGAGGGACTTAATACTTCAGCCAGCTCGTTATCCTTCCCGTTAATCAGATCGGCCAGTATTTCTCCCGTTAACGATCCGAATATCATCCCGTTTCCATTAAAGCCGGTGCTTACATAGATCCCTTTTGCATCACCAGGCATCTGGCCGATATAAGGGAGCCCGTCAACCGGAACATAATATTGTGATGACCACTGAAAGTCGATGGAAGCCACTTTAAAGTTCTCCCCTGCATATTTCTCCAGATCGGCAATAGCCTGTTCAGGATCATCATGACCGGTTTTATGATCAGCGCCACCCAGTAAAAGATATTTCTGACCATTGATCACATGGCTTCTGAAGTAGTGATAAGGTTCCTGCATATCATATGATAAACAATCAGGATAAGCCTCATCCTGCAGCTTAATACCAAGTACATAACTGCGGTAGGGTGCATTTCGCAGCGAAAGAATGTTAACGCCCGGCGGTACGTGTGTAGCCCAGATCACATTTTTGGCAGTAAACTCACCATTTTCATATTTCAGATGGTGAATCTCTTCAGCAGTTTCGATTGCCGTGATCATGGTCTCTTCTATAATGATTCCGCCCAGATCACTGAAAGCTTTTGCCAGACCATAAATGTATTTAAGAGGATGAAACTGTGCCTGTTTTTCAAATTTATAGCAAGCTTCAAACCCGATAGGTAATCCATTCGTATCTGCTTTCTCGACCTCAACCCCTGCATCTTTAGAAGATTCGAAAATCTCTTCCAGTTGTTCTGTTTCTTTTTTGTTTTGTGAAAACAGGTAACCGTCACGGTATTCAAAGTCTGCCTCGATTCCAAAATCATCGATATTGCGTTTGATTTTGCTGATCATCCGTTTAGATGCGGAGGCCATTAATTTTGAAACATCCTTCCCAAAATCACTGTCTATTTCCGGATAGGTAGAGTCTAAAAATGTATTTAAGTGTGCACTTGTTCCACCGGTAGTACCAAAACCAAGGTTATGCGCTTCAACCAGTAAACAGGATTTACCTTCGCGCTGCAGATCAAGGGCTGTGGTGAGTCCGCTGATGCCGCCGCCAATAATAACCACATCAAAAAGCTGCGCCTGTACTGCGTTGCGGGGTGTATGATGCTGTACCAGTTGCCATACGCTGGTATTTGCACCATCGCGATTATTGATCGATTGATTGCTGTTTTCCATAAGTCTTTTTTCTTATTGGTGCCAACAACCCCTTCAGTTATATAAAGTTTGATGAAAAACTAATTATTTCTCAGCGCTTTTACCAAACCAAAAATAATTTGTTTTGTTGGGCAATAAGATATCTGCTATATTTATACTATCTTATACTGTTCTTATCAGCTGATTTATCTATCAGCACTAAATGATAACATTTATTGCCACATCCTAAATGCTCAGATTTATATGCACCCAGATTCCAACCATACAAACACTTTAACTGAAGAAGTAAGCCGGGAGATCGCTGCCGATGATCAATATTACCGCTCTATCATAGAAAACAATTCATTTTACGTGATCAAGACAGATCTGCAGGGAAGTTACACCTATATGAACCCCTTTTTCTGTCAGAAATTTGAGTTGGATGCTTTAGCCTGGACAGGGCGTTCTTCCCTGGAGCTGATCATGCCCGAAGATCATGCAGCTTGTATAGCAACGGTTGAGCAGTGTTTCGAGGAAATCGGGAAAGCACACTGGGTAATTTTAAGGAAGCCTTATAAAGACAGCGTTGTATCAACCCAGTGGGAGTTTAAATTGCTTCCAGATGATCAGGGGAACCCCAGTGAAGTTTTATGTATCGGCCATGATATTACTTCCCTCATCATGAAACAGCAGGAGCTGCAGCAGCTTGCCGATATTACTGCCGAGCAAAACAAAAAGCTGGTCAATTTTACCTATATTATATCACACAATATCCGTTCGCATGTAGCCAACATTATCGGTATCGTGAACCTCAATGAAGATGGCGAGGAGGAGGATAGGCAAGAGTCCTGGAACATCCTGAAGAAAAGTGTATCCAGTCTGGATTCTACTATTCATAACCTCAATGATATTATCAATATCCAGTCAAACACTAATCTGTCTTTCACTGAAATTAAGTTAAAGCCCGAAATAGAACGTATCGTAGATAGTATTAAAGTACTTTTTACTAATGCCGTGGCGAAGATCAATTATAACTTTGATGAAGAGGCTTATCTGGCCACCAATCCTGCTTATCTGGAAAGCATTATTTTAAATTTATTAACCAACTCATTAAAATATAAGTCGCCCGCAAGACCGCTTACCATTGATATATCTTTTTTTAGAAAGGGCGATCATAACGTTTTCATATTTAAGGATAATGGCCTGGGTATAGACCTTAACCAGCATGGCGAAAAGATTTTTGGTATGTATAAAACATTCAATGGAAACCTTGACGCCAAAGGCTTAGGTCTTTTCATTATTAAAACACAGATCGAGGCCCTTGGAGGTAAAATAGAAGTGGAAAGTGAAGTAGATCAGTATACGGCCTTTAAGGTGTATTTTAAAATTGCATGATAGATGTGGAGGTATAACTTACCAAAGTTATTGATTTTGTGTGCCGGATTGGTGCTGGTGCTTTTAAATTATGGAATAGGAGGGGTTTCTGAGCCGGTGCAGTTAAAGGTCTTTATAGCAGGCCTCATACTGTTTGGCATACCTCATGGTGCTGCAGACCGGCTGGTGGCATCTAAAAATATAAGCTTTCAAAAAAATAGGAATTCCAATCTAAGCTTTAACTTCTATTATCTCGGCAGTATCACTTTGTTTTCGCTGCTGTTGTTTACCTTTCCATTTATTGGTACCTGCATTTTTATCCTACTTTCAGCCTATCACTTTGGTGAATCAGACCTGCAGAGGATAGGCACCAGCACTTTTTTAGGTAAAATCGTCCTTTTCAATTACGGGCTTTCCGTTCTGGGTGTAATTTTTCTGCCCAATATACCTGAGTTGCTCAACAGTATCAGGCCAATGGTTTCCAGTACTTTGTTGCTACAGATTCTCAATCAGATCGATGACCATCATCGCATTATTTTGAACGTCATCCTACTTATTTTTGCAGGCAGCACCCTCCTATACTTCCTCAAGAATAAACATACTTTCAGGCAATGCCGGCAAGAACTGATGCTAAACATCCTGCTACTGCCAATTTTGTATGTACTTCCCATGCTGCTGAGCTTCAGTTTTTATTTTCTACTCTGGCATTCGGTTTTTTCAATGAAAACTATATTACAATATTTGTTAAAGAATAATGATTTAGGCCGCCGTTCAGTGGCTAAAGAAATACTTGGCAACAGTGCTATTGCCTTACTAGGCATTGGCATTTTCTCTATCATTGCTTCATTAGGCAAGCAGCATTATAACCTGGTTATTTATGCTGTGTTCGGCCTTGCCGTGCTCACCGCCGCACATATGCAGGTGATGCACCAGATGTATAAGCAGATCAGGTTAAAGGGGAAAAAGTAATAATTTGTATGTTTGCCTTTTAGCGTACCCACATGAAAATACCTGCCCTTATTATCCTCCAGCTTTTCCTGCTTATATCTGCTAATGCTCAAGCTACCGCAACGACGTCAAAAACAACGGCTCAAAGTACTGCGACTGCTCCCAATACAACAAAAGCTCAGCTTACTGAAACTGCCCAAAACATCGCAACTGCTGCAAAAACAACAGATACCCCGCACACTACAAACTTTGTATTAGGAAAAGTTGAGGTTCTTCATTCCAATATCTTATCAGAAGACAGAACACTTAACATATATCTGCCAGAGGGATACGACAGCACTGCAACTTATCCGGTGATCTATCTGTTAGACGGCTCTGCCGATGAAGATTTTATCCATGTTGCGGGGATTGTGCAGTTCAATAACTTTTCATGGGTAGACAGGATTCCGAAATCTATAGTAGTGGGTATCGCTAACACCAATCGTAAGTTCAACTTTACAAGCAAGAGCAGTGGAACCAATGATCAGAAACTGGTTCCAAAAAATGGCGGCTCCGATCAGTTTATTAGTTTTATAGAGAAAGAACTTCAACCCTATATCAATCAAAAGTATGGGCTGAGTAAGGGCAACACCTTGATTGGTCAGTCACTCGGCGGATTGCTTGCTACCGAAGTCCTGTTTACCAAACCAGCTCTCTTCAGTAAATACATAATAATCAGTCCTAGTTTATGGTGGAGAGACGGTTACCTGCTCAAAGCAAATCCTGCAATTTGCAAACCTGGATATTCCATTCCTACAAAGGTGTATATAGGCGTAGGTAAGGAGGGCTCTATTGACGGTTCGAAGAACCATATCATGGAAACCGATGCCAGGCTGTTGGCAGATAAAATAAAAAAAGCAACGTCCAAAAATGTAAGTGTCTTCTTTAATTATCTTCCAGACGAAGATCATGCTACCATTACCCATCAGGCGGTTTTCAATGCATTTAGAATGCTATATCCAAAGAACAAATGATCCTACTTCAATTGCCCTGCCTTATTACCGAGTGCGATATATATATATAGTTCATTGTCTTTTGATCCAGTATCAATTTTGATGATGCAGCAATCAACAAAAGTGATTTCTGGCTACCATTATTATGGATATATTCATAAATGATTACAGGATTATTTGAAACACATATAGACGTAGAAAATTTAGAAAGATCAATTGCTTTTTATAAAGATGTAATGGGCCTTACGCAATGCTATACTGATGAAGCCAGAAGGATTGCCTTTTTTTGGGTTGGTGCAGCCCAACAGGCCATGCTTGGCATCTGGGAAAAACCGAAAGATAAGCTATGTCCCAGACATTTTGCATTTAGTTGTAGTGTAAATGATATCTTATATAAAGCAGAAGGTCATTTACGTTCACAAAATCTAAAACCCTACAACTTTTTGAAAAGCGATGATGCCGCTCCTATGGTATTTGCATGGATGCCTGCCTTGGCTATTTATTTTAATGATCCAGATGGAAATGCATTGGAATATATTGCAATTCTACCAGGAGAGGCAAGGCCTGAATTAGGTGTAATCAGCTATGAAGATTGGATAAAATACAATAACAATGATTACCACTGTCAATAAAAGGAGCTGCAACATTTTATCATGCCACCAATACACCTTCTCAAGTGCTTCATCCGTCCCGTCCGGCTGCATAGAATAGAGCGTCTGAAGCTCCCGATAAGTTCCATCCTTAAACCTTTTGTACGGGTTAAGATATGGCCGCTGTTGATAGTCTATCAGCCAGGCAAGTAATTCAATTGTGATTACCTGAGGTTCATTTACGGTATGCCGAATCAAGATCACCAGGGGAAGAAACCGCTCTTCAGCCGTGTTTTCAATGGCACTTGAAAAATCACCATCTTCATCGGGCTCACCAAAAAATGCATGCAACAGATCTATATCAATCGAAAGGAAACGTTTTTTATATACTTTCAAACACTCTTCCTTAATTTTTCGCATATCAGGAGCTGCAATATTCGAGGGAAGTGTTCTTTCAAATAGCTTTTTATGTAAGTCTTCTTTTACTTGATTCTGATAATCTTTAAACATGCGAGAGCTGAAAATTTTGTTAATGTACCAGAAAATTTGTACAATATCTTACGGTTTTCCATATTCCGTCATAAATTATTGCAGACCGAGTGCGTCCCCTTCTAAATGATAAATATAAAACAGTGTCTGCTGCAATTAGCTATTTGTCAGTTAGTTCAACATATTTAAACTTAAAAATCAATTGTACCATATTTCCGTCGATCCGTACTTTGCGGGGTAATCTTTATTAGTTCACTTAGCGGGTTAGATCAAGCCCTTGAGCTCATCGTGCAGGACGATGTGAAAGGATTACCAGCAGATTCCGACCTGGCAGCTTCTGCTACACTGGGAATGGAAATGATGCGCGGACTCGGTAAACAGCTGCGGGGAAAACTCCAGATCAGTAATCTAAATGGGGTAACCTTAAAACTGGTATTCCCGGTAACTAAAACTTCCAGTCAACTGGTAATGGCTTAGTGAAAAATCTTTTATATCTTCACAGGAAACCGAATAGTATTGAAACGCCTTGCCTTTTTCCTCATAATTTTGCAGATAGTATCTGCCTGTACAGATAAAACAACAGAAAAGAAACTTGTTCCGGTAAACCCCGCCTATGAAAGAGCCTATGCCTTTCGTGATTCTGGCATCGCGGATAGTGCTTTCATCAATTTTGACAACGCTAAAGATTTCTTCCTGCAAATCGGTGATAGCCTTGGAGTAGGCAAGTGCCTGTTAAATATGGCCATCATTGCCGGCGATAAAAGCGATAACCTAGGTTCACAGGAGCTGTCTTTAAATGCGCAGAAGTACTTTAATGCCAGCAAGAAAAAGCATCACGTCTATATCAGTTCTAATAACAATAATCTGGGTATCGTTACCTACCGGCTCCATGATAATGTAAATGCCCTTCGCTTTTATAATATCGCCATTCAATACAGCCAGAGTGCGGCAGAGACCAAGATGTATTTAAATAACATCGGTACTATCTACAGAGAAAATAACCAATACCCTAAGGCCATTAAAATATTCAGCCAGGCCCTCGCCGGTAAAACGGTCTATCCCAAAGAATATGCACGTACCTTATGTAACCTGGCTATCACTAAATGGGAGGCCAATCCTGCCTATAATGCGGTACCCCAAATGCAGAGGGCGCTTCAGATCCGCACACAGCAAAAGGATCAACTTGGGCTAAATGCCAGTTACTATCATTTTGCTACTTATTATGAGAAATCGTCGCCAGCTTTAGCTTTGAAGTATGCGCAGAAAATGTATGCCGTTGCACAGCTAAACCAGCGGGCGGATGATCAGCTCCTCGCCCTGCAAAAAATCATCAAATTGAGTCCAGACGAAACCTCTAAACGCTATTTCAACATTTATACGGTTAAGGAAGACAGCCTCACTACCGTTAACAACGCGTCAAAGAACCAGTTTGCCCTGATCAGGTATGAAGTAGAGAAAAAGGAAGCCGATAACCTGCTGATGCAGAAAGATAACCAGAACAAGCAATACCAAATCATTCTGCTCGCTGCCGGACTCCTCATCACCATCGTCGGCGGCCTCTTCGTTTACAGAAGGCGCAGGCAGAAGATCGCGCTCAATGCGCAGACCGCTATCCGCGAGAACCAGCTGCGCACCTCTAAGAAAGTACATGATGTAGTAGCTAACGGATTATACCAGGTTATGACCGAGATAGAGAACAAACCAGGTATAGACCGGGATTATGTGCTGGATAAGATTGAAGACCTCTATGAGAAATCCCGTGATATCTCCTATGAGAAACCTTTGTCTGGCGGTCAGCCCTACCACCAGCTGGTATCTGAGCTGCTGAGTTCTTTTGCAAGTGAGCAGACCAAAGTCCTGATTGCAGGTAATTCTGCCGAGTTATGGGACAAGGTGACAGACCCGGTGCGCTACGAACTGCTGCAAATACTGCAGGAGCTGATGATCAATATGAAGAAACACAGCGGTGCCGGAAATGCGGTGGTCCGCTTTGAGCGGGAGGGAAGTATGGTCAAGATTTTCTATACCGATAACGGAAAGGGTATGGAAAAAGAGGCTAAATTTAACAATGGACTGCGAAATACGGGAAACCGTATTGATAGTATCGGCGGAGGAATTACTTTTGATTCTATTCCAGGGAGGGGACTCAAAATTGAGATCTTCTTTCCTGTTCCCTAAAAACCAGTTAATTAATGTTCAGAAAAGTCCTGATTGCCGAAGACCACGAAATGACCAGTATCTCTGTCACCAAAACGATGACGGATCTGGGTATCAGTATAACAGCCTATACCTATTACTGTGATGATGCGCTGATGCTGATCAAAAAAGCACTGGCAGAGGGCAATCCTTTCGACCTGCTGATCACTGATCTGTCTTTCGAGGAAGATCACCGCAAACAAGTGATAACAGGTGGGGCAGAGCTGATCGCGCGGGCAAAAGAGGTCCAGCCCGGCCTGGTAGTCCTGGTATTCTCCGCAGAGAATAAACCGGCTATGGTAGACGGCCTGTTTAAAGACCTCGGCATCAATGCCTTTGTAAGGAAAGCACGCCATGATGCCAAAGATCTGAAGGCTGCGGTAGAGGCTATCTATCAGGGCAAAACTTATATCTCTGCAGATCTGAAGCAGAGTGTTAAAGATAAGAATACCCACGAGTTTAGTGATTTTGATATTACTATCATTAAGCTGCTGTCCGGCGGTACTTTACAAAAAAATATTCCTATGTATCTGCGCGCAAATCATATCAGGCCAGCAGGTCTCAGCAGCGTAGAAAAGCGCTTAAATATCATGAAAGAAGTACTTGGCTTCAGCAAAAATGAACAGCTTGTAGCGTACTGTAAAGATTTTGGAATTATTTAGGATAATTATATAATGTTCTCTATATTAGTACAGTACACTAATAAAGGAGAAATAGTATGGATTTAAGCCATTTTTCTATCAATATCAAATCCAACAATTTTAAGGATATCTGCAATCGTTTCCTGCAGGCACTGGATAGGTATCAATCCAGGTTAAAAGAACTCAAACTTTACAATCAATCGAGTGAAAATCTTTATCAGGAAATAGTCAGAGATTGTAAAGAGCTTAGCAGTACCGGAAAATGTGATTTTGAATATCTTCGGTCTCGAATAGTTGCTATACTCATCCATTCTCATCATTTTGAAGACAGATATGAGGATATCCATGCGCTCAGATACCTCTTTCGTTACATCGACCGCGCCAAGGCGCAATTTGAGGAAGAAAGAAGCAAAGCTATGCGTGGACTTATTTGTGTAGACCTTCGCACCGGATTAGCTTATATCAGCAAGTAATGTGAAACGGCTATGGATACAGGTAGTAAAGAATACAGACAGCAATTTCATGCTTTTATGGATGCCATAGATGGCTTCATTGCATCATGCAGGGCTAAAGATCGGATGCAGGCAGATGTACATAAGCTGATGATGACCATTATGGATGAGTTCGGGAAGTTAAAAAACGATAATAAATGTGACTGGGTGGCTTTCTGTAAAGCGCTCCGTAAACTGGCACATCTGGCTTCCCTTACATCAATGTACAGACAGTATTCGGGTAAATTCTTGAAATTTCATGATTATGTGGAGAGAGAGATAGGACTTTCGCAGAAGGTTAAGCAGCAGGGCAGTGTTGGTGTGCCCTGTATGAATATGAAAACCGGGATGATCTATATCAGTAAGTGATAATCCGGGTAATGCTCTCATACCATGATTGTAAAAGATATTTATTGCTTCAATATTGCTGGAGATGCCCGAGAGCGTTAAATCCATTATAATTTTTGTGCTGCTTATGGCATTTGCATACTCGATCATAAAGCAAATTACTATTCAATGTACTAACATCAGATTATGAACAGGTCTTTAAGTTATAAAACAACTTTATTTGTAGGCGACGAGGAAGTTAATGGAGTTGAGGTGGTCCGCGATTTAACATTAATGATCGATGCTCTCAATTTTAATCCCTATTTTAGAAGAGTAATCTTTGAAAATGAGGAGCCGGCGCTGGTGGCTTTCGATTATTATTATAGCGAATAAGTGCCATGTACGTAGGTATCTCAAATCTAATATTAAGTAAGTATACAAACATAAAATATGATCAACCTATTTAGATATCTCCCGATAAAACCGTACGTTATAGCACTTGTTTTGAGTTTCCTGAGCAGTATGGCATCTGCGCAATCCTATATGGGTTATACCATAAAAAATTCATTACTTAAAACAACACCATCTCCAGGTGGGATAACAGTTGGTAAAGTCCCGGTTTCAAGCAATATCTTTTTGATTTCCCTGTACAATTACAGTGGGTATTATAATGTAATTGATGTAACTACCAATAAGGAAGGCTATATCGCCAAAGCGAACCTGAAAGTTGGAAAGGAAGTACTAAAATCCGAAGGAGGATTGTTTTCAGCCAATGGCGATGCTAAAGGTACGGTTCCTGATGTAGAGATATATAATAATACCAGCAAGGTATTAACGTTAAAACTGAGCGACAGCACTTATACCATTGCGCCTAATTCTAAAAATGTGATTGCATTAGCCATAGGCAATTGTGAATACCGCGCTTCTGCCCCTGGAGTAATGCCTATGATTGGGATTGAAAGTGTAGAAGGGGGGCATTCCTATCAATGGCAGTTTTACCTATCCAAAAAATAACATACACCGCGGTTAATAGAGAGCACATCTGCATTATTCGCCTATTTTATTAGTCATTTTTTTTCTATCGCATATGCTTACTTCTTCCGCTTCAGTACGTATTTGATGTACATATTTTCCGACATTGGCAATAAGCGTTTGCGATGATCTTCCGGGTTGTCCCCGCCAATGGTATAAAAGACCACATCCCCATTTTCTTTGGAATAATGCACCTTAGCTATATCAGCTTTTGTAATCGTGCCTAAATCCGTTATTTTTCTCTGATGTTCCAGTGTATACTCATCATAAGCGATAGGGGTTACGCCTTCAATTTTTTCAAAGCAATCAATACTTTCATAATGATCACTTTTCCAATACATGCATTGGTGGTCGGTGTTGTTATAAATAACGTATGACGTACTTATAATTATTAGGGTCGCGAAAAATGCTACTAGCGTTTTTTTGAATTTGGCGGGTATACCGAATACAGTTTTATTTTCAGGGTCAGGCTTTGTGGTACTACCAAATATAGGCTGTCTAGAAGTTGGTAGTGCAGGAACTTCATTCCCTGAATCTTCACTCTCGTTTATTTTTTGATCTAATTCAGTTTGTTGAACTGTAGTCTGTTCTTCATCAATTTTAGGTCTTTCCCCGCCTGATGGTAATTCCTTTTCCGGTTGGACAAGCTTTACTATATCTACGGCTGAATGTGATTCGGGTTTAAAGCCGATAAGAAACGCTAATAATTTAATAGTTATTTCTTTTGGAGCCGGGATTCGGCCATGTAAAAAGTTATTTAATGGCCGGAATATATCTGGGTCACAACCTTCCAGTAACCGTAAATAGTCTTCCGCAGTATCTTGCTTTCCCAACAGATTAGAAAACATAGCATGGTCTTTTTCAGAATAGCGATGAACAAATACATTAATAAATTCACTTTTCAATTTAGCTGGCGTTGAACGCAGCACATTGGGCATCAAGAGCCCTGCATTTTTCTGTTTCTGATATGCAAGAAAAACTTCTTGTCTATAATCTTCAAAACTTTTTAAGTCCATTGAAAGCATTGGTAAACGGAATTTTTGGAATTACGATGGAATTTTCGGAATTCCAATGGAATTATTGGAATCTTCGGAATCCACTGATGGATAATCAGTTATGCCGCCATATGTTTGCATTGTGAATCGGTTACAACCCTGATTAGCTGTCAGGAGTTAAATGTACAAAACAGATTCTAAAAGAGAGAAAGGCGCGGTAGTTATTAACCGGTTTGGGAAGCAGTAAATAGCTCCCGCGTTGAAATCTCATACTTCCCAAAAATTCAGAAGGCCTTCTGATTTACAAATGCAGCAACCTCCGCTCATGGTGCGCGGAGACCTGCCAGTATATCAATTTCTAATTTTTGAAAAGATGTTTTTACCAATATTTATAGCCATTTTATTAGGCTTCGTTAGCCCTTCAGGCAGTTCTACAGCAAACTGCAATAACAATACTACAGTTACAACTCAAGACAACCCTCCAGGTGGCGGACTACCAGGGGATGATGGTGGTGGTCCAGGTACAGGTGGAGATACGGGACAGAATCCTCCACCAAAACCATAGGCAGTGAGAATTAGGCGGTTAATCCGCCTAATTTTTTGACTTTTTAGCCAAAAATATTTACTAAATTCATTTTTTAATTTGGTAAATTATTAACGCTTGAAAAATTTTTACATTACGGCCCTCGCACTTATCCTACTCTTCTCGTGTCGAAAGGTGGTTAAAACAGAAGAGACACAAAATAATGTGTACTATGATAAGGCCTTTGATTACCGCGAGGCTGGTCGACCGGATAGTGCATTTCAATATTTCTATAAAGCCAAGGATCTATTTTCTCAACGAAAAGATAGTTTAGGAGTAGCTAAATGTCTTGTCAATATGGGTATCATTCTGACTGACAAATGTGATTATTTTGGCGGACAGGAGCTATCCTTAGCAGCTTTAAAATATTTTAATGAGAGTGATACTGCTCAATACAAGTACATTCATTCAAATTATAATAATTTGGGAATTGCTACCTCTAAACTGGAGGATTTTAAAAATGCCTTGAAGTTTTATGATGCTGCCATCAGATTTTCAAAGGATTCATTAGATATTCGATTGTATTTAGATAATAAAGGAACGTGCTATCAGCAAATTAAACAATATAATTCAGCATTGAAAATATACAATCAAATCTTAAATGCTACACATAAGAATGCGAAAGAATATGCCCGAGCTTTGACTAATATTACTTATACGCATTGGCTTAAGAACAATGATTATCCTGCAGCACCCTTATACCATAAAGCTTTGCATCTCCGCAGTGAAGTCAATGATCTTTTAGGACAAAACTCCAGCTATTCACATCTATCTGATTACTTTATTGCAAAGAACACTGATTCAGCTTTGTACTATGCAACAATGATGCTTAAAGTTGCTACAGAACTTAATAGTCCCGATGATAAAAGAGCGGCTTTGGAGAAATTAATCAAATTAAGTCCATCAAGTGATTCGAAGAAATATTTTGAGATCTATCAAAAGCAAACTGATAGTTTGCAGTCAGTCCGTAATGCTGCTAAAAATCAATTTGCATTAATTCGGTATGATAGTGATAAAAATCGAGTGGACCTCTTTAGGGCAAAAGCAATTAATGTACTTAAGGAAAATGATATTTTAAGGAAAAATATAGCAGTTGGCCTATTGATAATAGTGTTGATTTTAGGCTACATATGGTATAGGAAACGACAACGAACACTAAAACAAGAAAAAGAACTGGAAGTCAAAAATACCGAAATTAAATACGTGAAGAAGATTCATGACCGGGTAGCTAACAAGGTTTATCAGGTTATGTCTGAGGTTGAAAACACTCCACTAATAGACAGAGATACCGTACTTGATAAATTAGAAGGCCTGTATCATATTACAAGGGATATCTCATATGATGTAAATGATCTTGATCTGAATGAGAATTATGTGGATCAGTTACATAAAATGATTAAATCCTATGAATCTAATAAAGTAGGAATTATTACTGTAGGCAATGAAGATGACTTATGGTGTGATGTAAGTGATGCTGCTAAGTTTGAGGTATATTATATCATACAGGAATTGCTGACAAATATGAGAAAACATAGTCACGCTGATTCTGTAGTGCTTAAATTTTATACTGAAAATCAACAGATGAAAATATCCTATATTGATAATGGGATAGGAATGCAGGGCGCAAACAAGAAAAATGGGTTAAGCAATACGGAAAACCGTATTAAACTTATTCACGGCAGTATTATTTTTGACAGTACACAAGATCAAGAGTTTAAGGTGAATCTTGTTTTCCCTCTTTCATAACTAATTTACATTTAATGTTTAAGAACGTACTTATTGCAGAAGACCACGAAAGTATTAATATTTCTGTTCGAAAAACCCTTGATGATCTAGGTATAAGCAATAAAGCTTTTAGAGCATACTGCGATGAAGCTTTCAAACTTGCACAGATCGGAATAAGGCATGATAATGCATTCGATTTACTTATTACAGATCTTTCTTTCGAAGATGATTTAAACAAACAGAAAATTAAAGGGGGCCGTGAACTTATAGCTCAAATCAAAGCATTACAACCAGGTCTTAAAGTTATTGTTTTCTCTCTTGAAAATAAGATAGATGTCGTAGATAACTTATTTGCTGAGCTAGGTATTGATGGGTATGTGCGTAAAGCCCGCTACGATGCTGAAGATTTAAAAAGAGCTATAGAATCTGTATATCAGAATAAAAAGTACCGTTCTGCAGATTTGCGGCACAACAAGCGCATTGAAAATACCTACGATTTTAAAGCGCTCGATATCGAAATTATCAAACTACTTTGTGATGGTAGATCTCAAAAAGAACTTCCAGAACTTTTGAAGCAAAAAAACCTGAAACCCTCAGGCTTAAGTAGTGTTGAAAAGCGATTAAATCATATTAAAACCTCTCTTGATATAGCGAATAATGGCCAATTAATAGCCTATTGCAAAGACAAAAAGATTATTTGATCCTTTTATGGAAACCCGTAATAACTGATTATAAAGGTATATTAATTTAGGTTAGTTAAATCTACTTCTGCTTACCTGAGCAAAACAATTTTATCACCTTTCATATGGCTGTACGTTCGTTTGCTTCTAGTCCCATACCTGCTCATACAGCTAAAATGGGAAGCTTACTAGCCCTGATTTTAGCATGAGACTAATGAAAGAACTGCCTTACAACAATAAGGTAGTTCTTTTCATAATATAATCAAAGCATTTTCCTCTTACCTTTCCTATATTCTTATAATTGAATATTAATAGCCCGAGTGTCGCGTATATAACACTGTTAATGAAATCCTTATAATTTTTTTTGATTTTACGGGTTTCCGTAAAATGACGGGGTCATCAGCCACTATTTTTGAAATGTTAACCACATTTATGTTTGCTGGTTATTTAATCAATTCACTCTAATAATATTTATTATGGAATATAAGGTTGTACCATTTACAGGTAATGTAAATCAAAAAGAAACAGTTGATACTGTTGCTAAACAGCTAGAAACATTAATCCAAAAATACACAGACTTAGGATGGGAATATATCAGGTTAGAAGGTGTATCTACTTATGTTCAGCCAGAAGAAGGTTGTTTTGGCGGAGGAAAACCTGGGCATATGGTATCGCATCAGATGGTGGTTTTTAGAAGGTTATAATATGAAGATTTGGCTTATCCTGCTTATCAGAGCTTACTGGTTACTTATACCTAAACACAAGCGTCGGAGATGTATATTTCGGCAAAGCTGCTCAAACTATGTTTATCAGGAAACTATTAATAAGGGTCTTTTCCAAGGTTTAACAGCTTTGAAATACAGATTTCAAAGCTGCAGATCTGGCTTTTACTTTATAGGTCACCCAGATAATGGTACCAGAATCATGATTTTGCCTGATGGAAGCGCAGTACCAGAAGCTGAAATTTCTGAACGATTTATTAATTAATTACACTCTCTACTTTTCACTTAATCAAATCAATATGATGAAAACCTTACTTATATTTTATGTCACTTTGAATGTGGCTTTTACCCTTGCTCCAAATGATGTTTATATCTGTAGCAATAAAACAACAGATAAATACCATTACTCTTCAACTTGCAGAGGGTTAAGTAACTGTCAGTTTAAAATAATGAAACTTTCTCTTCAGAAAGCGAAGAGTAAAGGAATGACGCTTTGCGCATGGGAAAGCAAAAAATAACTTTCATATTTTATCATTATTACTCTCAATAAATCTGGTTAAATGGACTTCAAAGATCAAATCGCACAATTAGCATCCCGCGTCGAAAAGATGCTTCCACAAATTCAAACCGAAGAAGCAACTAAGAATGCTCTGGTAATGCCTTTCATCCAGATCATGGGATATGATGTATTTAATCCCTTCGAAGTAAATCCGGAATTTATTGCTGATCTCGGTATCAAAAAAGGCGAAAAAGTAGACTATGCGATTATGAAAGATGGTGAACCAACCATTCTAATAGAGTGTAAACACCATCTTGAAAATCTTGACCCTCATAATTCTCAGCTGTTCCGGTATTTTCATACTACAAAGGCAAAGTTTGGATTGCTGACCAACGGGCTGGTATATCGTTTTTATACCGACCTGATAGAGAAGAATAAAATGGATAGCACTCCTTTCTTTGAGTTTAAACTTACTGAAATCAAGGATGTAGAACTTGTTGAACTTAAAAAGTTCCACAAATCTTACTTTGATGTAGAGAATATCACCAATACCGCTAGCGAATTAAAATATCTGAATGAACTTAAAAGTTTGCTCCATCAGGAAATTGCAGATCCATCAGACGCCTTCATTACTTTCTTTACTAAGCAGATCTATCCAAAAGTTATCACTGCAAAAGTTAAAGAGCAATTTGCACCCATCATCAAACGCTCCTTCAATCAGTTGATAAGCGATGCAATCAACGAACGCTTAAAATCTGCGCTTAATCAGGAGAAAGAAAAAGATGTAGCAGAAGCTATCAAATTAGAAGAAGTTGTAACTACCGATCCAGGTGCTGGTATCATCACTACTGCAGAAGAAATAGAAGGCTTCTTTATTATCAAATCTATATTAAGGGAGGTTATTGATCCTAAGAGAATCACCTATAGAGATGCGCTTTCCTATTTCGCCATTTTACTTGATGATAATAACCGCAAAACTATCTGCCGCTTATACCTAAATAATAAAAAATATCTGGTGGTACTCGATGAAAATAAAAAAGAGGTCAAGTATGAAATACAGTCGCTGGATGATCTTTACAACCATATCGCTGTATTAAACGAGGCCGTATTAAAGCTGGAAGGCAGCAAGGTGAAACAACCTTAATTCAATAACTAAAACATATAAATTAATATATCATTATGAAAACAGGTAAAACGCTCAGTTTTGTCAGGGCAAATTACGTCTTATCTTTACTGATTTTATTTGCTGCGGCTACAGGTTGTACAAGTTGTGCAACCAAAGGAAATAGAGATGTCGATGGTCCTTTCGCCGAAGCTAATTTCAATCCATTTGATGCCGATTTAGGCAAACGTATCGAAGCTTACAATGCAGTGTCTGCGCCAAATATGGCTAATTCCAAAACCGGTAACCCGGCATTATACATTGACTTCTCATCAGGGTTAAACAAAGCCTTTGCTGATCCGGCGATAAAGGGAATGATGACCGACTGCTTCAATACAGTGTTGGCAGAAAAGTTTGATGCTTACAAGCTAGGTTCCAATAAAATTACCGCACTTAATATCACCAACACTACAGAACTGGGGCAGCAGGTAAGCGACGCTACGCAATACGCAGATATTTGGGCACCTATACAAATGGCAGTTGAAAAAATTGTAAGTGGCAACAATGATGCTTTGCTCATTACCGACTTTGAAGAGTGGCAGCATGATAATGAAGTTACTAATACCGCTTTTCTCAAAATTCCATTTTCTAAGTGGTTAGAAAAGGGAAACTCGGTACATTTCTTTATTACCGATTACAAAGAGGGCGGGGTCAATAAACATTTGTATTTCACCGTCTTCAATTGCGGTAATCCAAATGCTTCGAGTATGCTTACTAAGCTAGAAGGTAAACTTGGGCCCTTATCTACCCGGTTTGATCTGTCTACAAAATCCTATGCATTAAAAACAGACTATCCCTCTGAAAAAACAGGTGGTATCTTTTATGATGCCAGCGGGAAATCTGACCAGACAAAAAATGTATTGGATCTGAAAGACAGTTATATCAACGGACTGAAACAAGGTAATCATTTTGAATTTTATCCCCTGGGTATCGATTGGAAAACTATTGATGAGATGCATGAGACTTATAAAGCTCAAGGCCAGTTTAATGAAATCTTCCGTAAACTTTTTATCAACCTCAGCAATGATGATAGTTATACCTTCAGCGATTTTGATGTAAAGGTGGCGGACATTACCAAAGACTTTGAAAACTTCGCAAAATCAGATGAAGCTAAAAAACATCAGCCAAAGCTTACCAAAGGCAGTAATGGAGAAGCAAAATTTGCAGATAATGAGTCTGACCCCATCGCGCTGTCTTGCTATGATACAAATGGTAAAATCAAGGAACAATGGATCTACAAAGCTGAGGCTGGTCAAAGCTTAAACGAAATTTTTACCCTCAATCAAACCCTGTTTACCAATACCAGCAAAACTGATTTGAAGAAAGCAGAATTTGGTGTGGCCTTCGATCCGAAATTCAACATCAAGAACATTGCAGATCCAAAGGGATTAATCAAAGTTGATATTGTGATCAATTCAGCTGTACCCAATCTGAGTAATGCCAAGCTAGCCAAATTACAATGGGTCAACGCTAAGAATGTTCCAAATATCGCACTGGCAGAATCAGTAAAAAATACTTTGCAGGAATTGAAACCCACCAATAAAGTAATCTACTCTTACTATATCAAAACCGAACAATAAATAACGCTAAAACTCAAAAAATAATAATATGGAATCTACAACCGCATACATCATTACAATTATCACAGCTCTAATTTTATTGCTCCTGTCGGCTGTTATAGCGAACGCCATCCAATATGAAGGCGGAAGCAATCCCAGAGACCCGAGATCGCGCCGGACCTGGTTCTGGATACTGGCCATCCTCAATCCCGCACTGGCCTTCCTGATAGGATACTTTATTTTCCTGCCAGACGCCAATCGCATGGTAGTTAATAATTATGTAAACGCGCTGAGCATGGGCACAGCAGTAGGCTTTGTACTATACATTCTACTGGGTTTTATCTTAAGCAAGATGTTTGCCAACGGCAAAATCGGTCATTGGTTTTAATCTCCTAAACTTCAATTAATGGATAAATTATTTGTTATCGCCATTGGCGGTACGGGAATGCGCTGTCTTGAATCTTTCGTTCACCTGAGTGCAATCGGCATGTTTGATAATCAGGAGATAGAAATCCTGACGCTCGATACTGACCAGAATAATGGTAACAAGGGTAGGGTAGAAGAACTGATCAACCTTTACAAGAGGATCAAGACTTCTGATAATGCAGATGGAGGTACCTCAAATGCCAATACATTCTTTTCGGCGAGATTGAACCTGCACCGGTTTTACACTAACTATTCTAGTCCGGGCAGGGAAAACTATAAGAACCTGAGCAAAATCACGACAGGAACACCTGAGCAGCAAAAGGCTAATAAACTAATTTCTGATCTGTTTTTAGACACGAGTACTGTACAGGAGTTTTCTCTGGATCACGGCTATCGCGCACAAACGCATCTGGGATCGATGCTCATGTATCATGGCATTGTAGAAGCGGCAAGGAATATTGTTAAAGGAGCCGCGGTACAGTCGCAGGAGCGTGAACTTGATTCCTTTATGGAGAAGCTGGAAAAAGCCGGGGCTAATGCCCGTGTTTTTATCTTCGGATCTGTTTTTGGAGGTACAGGTGCATCATCTATTCCGGTTATACCGAAAGCACTGCAGGACTTCGTGAAAATCCGTTCCAATGGAAATGCGAGTATAGACTTCGCAAAAGCTAAGTTTGGCTCTACATTGTTAACGGAGTATTTTACCTTTAATAAACCTGATGCCCAGCAGAAATCCAGCAAGGCAAATAGTGTTATTGCAGATTCATCATTTTTCCCGCTCAACAGTCAGGCCGCGCTGCAGTTTTATCAGAGCGACCCAACAGTGCAGAAATGTTATAAGTTACTCTATCATATTGGCTGGCCTGTTGAAAGTAAGCGTATAGACGGGAATAATACTTCTAACCAGACCATTACCGGCGGTAGTGAACAGACAAATGCCTGTCATATTACCGAACTGCTGTGTGCATGTGCAGCGTACGATTTTTTTACCCGTACTACCGGATTCGATAGTGCTAAAGCAGATTACCTGTATAAAGCGGTAGAATTTAAAAATAACTCATTCAATTTTTCATTTGATGACTTTGTCGGGAAGGATAACAAAGCAGGTGAAATCTTCATCAATAAGCTAGGGGCTTTCTTTTCACTAGCGCATATCTCGCTTACAAAGAATGGGGCCGCCTTCGGCGATTCCGGTATCAAAGGCTTTATCGTTCAGTGCGAAAACCAGAAATTAAATCAGTACAGTTCCATAACTGATGCGGAGTGTAAAGATATCAATGAATATTTCAAATACTTCGCCTACACCTTCAATGGAACTAAGTTTATTGCCGGATGGCTCTATCAGGTACGTAATTCTGTGTCACCAGGCCAGTTCCTTTTTGATAGCCGGTCTTTCACTGAAAATCAAAATGAATTAAAGAATCTGGATATAGGTGCCCTGTTTATGGACGATAAGCACCACTGGCCTAAAGGAGGTGTATTTGGTAACCGGTATAACTCCTTTGTGGAAAAACTGATTACAACCGGCCCAAAAGAGGAGCAAAAGGTAAATACGACCAAAGAAAAGTTCCTGGCCCACCTGTTCAACGCTTTAACACTTTCCCAAAAATTCAATTTAAACTAACATGTCAGATAAAAGAATAAAAGCACTGGCGATAAAAGTTCATCCTAAAACTGAACCTAATGGCGTTGAATTTGCCTGGGATAAAATCCCTCAGCTGGAGGTGTTCACCAAGAATATCCTTATACCAGAAATAGCAGTTGATAAAGAAGGCAATTCTTCGGTTAACATCGGAACTATTGTATCTGGTATTCCTTCGGTGTTTGCAAGAGCCAATCTTTTCAAAAGTGCACTAGACAATATTCAGGACAAGGATGCAGCAGCTTCAGGATTAATGTTGTTTTATAAATCGCTGCTCTCCGAATGGAAAGGTTTTATCAGTTGTATTGCACTGAATTATAAGGATGTTGAGGTAAACCGTATTCATTTAGCATATTCAGATGGGCAGCAGCTCATCAATACTTCCAATATCTACGAACCGATAGGGGCTTTTGGTAACATGCTGTTTGAACGGCAGCCATTGTGGTGTGACCAGTCACTATCTAACAACGCTGATAAAATCCCCTTTATCGATGTAATATCTTTCAAAGGGAATGTAGTAGGTGGTACCTCGCCAGACAGTTTCCTGTTCACCTCGGTTTCTTATGCCATCAAAGATAAACTACCCTTCGTCAATTTTCAGAATGGTAAATTTATTGATCCTTTGCAATCAGATCTAAATCCGCAAGAGCTTTTTACCTTATACGGCTATGCGAAACATATCTTGCTGAACATAGAGAAATTCAGGGGCAACTATGCTGGCCTGGAAGAGATGATCAGACCAGAATATGGTAACGTGTCTTCCTGTATTCAATCCTGGATGGATGAAATGGAGGCCTACCAGCAGAAAAAGGGCTATCCTAATCTTAACAACCAGACTCCACCCGAAGTGGGCTCCTTGTTTAACTATCCGTTCAGCATCCTTTTCAACTATTCTACTGAGCTGTTCGGCTCTGAAGGCATCATCTATAACGAGTCTGGTGAAGGAAGGATTATTTTTGACCCGAAAGACCTCTTACTTCCAGATACTACCGAGATCGCGCAGATCGACTTTGGCAGGGAGGGTATGGAAACGCGAAATTACCTTGCGTCTAAACCTATCCTCCTGCTATCAGCAGAAACCAAGGGGCAGCCAAATAGTTATGCGTATTTCACTTTACCCTTAACTCCACTTGCTTTAAATGTTTTTGGTGCCACACTAGATTCCCTTGTTGGCATCTCTCAGGCATCTAATGTGAAATCGAGGATTACCGCTGTATACGATCCTAATGACAAGAGTGGTGAACGTTTAATTGTTAATCTCAGATTATATACTGAAACCGGGAATGAGATTACTAAGGAGGTAATTTATAAAGTAACCCCAGAATCTATCGCCGGTAAGGATATCTTGATGTGGCCTAATTTCATTTCCAAACAATGGAAGAGATATTTCCTGTATTCTGAAATTCCACATAATGATGCAAAATTTCAGGCTACTCCTTTTATCGGAAACGTGGATGACGACTTCTTTAGAATTGTACTTGATGACAATGGAGTGCCGCTCTATCTCGCTAAAAACGGACGTGCGGCAGTTATTCCTGAAAAATATGCTAACCTTAGTACACAATTGCATATCACCTCAAATAATGCAGTAGCCGATAATAAATACAAATACGAGGTATATGAAAGTAGTCAGCCTTTTAAAGGAGTAAAATTTGCACATGCCGGGGTTGATTGCGGATTCGGGATAATCCGTTATGATGGATCAGGGAATACTCAGTCTCTTCCGGTTAATATGTTGAATTCCCCTAAAACTTTATCCAAAGCATATCTGGGGGTTGATTTTGGAAGTACTAACTCCTCAATTGCTTACTTTTCTGATAGCCGGAACGAGGTCTGTGAAAGTTTAAAGCTTACCAACAAAAGGGTGTCATTACTATCAAGTGATGCTAAAAACAACGATGAGCGGCCGGCGGTTGAAGATGAAATCTTCTTTTTCCAAAACGATGAAATCTATACCAACGCTATTAAATCTGTACTTACCATACACGATTCCCGTAGGGTTGTCAACGAAAGTAATCTTCAGGCAGAATCTTTAATGGCCCAGGCAGTAAAAGGAGGTTTTCCATGCTTTGAGAAAAACCTGCCTATAGAAGCGGCAGAAGAAAACCGTTACATCTTGAGTTATAACCGTGTGGGCAGGGCCGAGTTGGTCTATAATATGAAATGGTCTACACAGCCAATGGATAAAAGCTATAAAACAGCTTATCTCAGTTCATTACTGTTACATGTATATGCCCAGTTATTTATTGAAGGACATGAACCCCATACCCTTAAATGGTCGTACCCATCCTCTATGGGCAAAGAACTGCTAAGTGAGTACCGTGCAATCTGGGATTCATTGAAGGAAATTTCTCCGATTGTAAGTAACGTTCAGCTGAAAACTTATCCACCCTCTGATCTATCCGACCTCGGCGATACAGCAGGAGGCAGTGCCTGGTCTACTCCTCCGCCAGAAAGTGGATGGGGTAGTATAGCCAGCAGCACTCCAGTTGTAGAATCAGGTTGGGGGGCCAGTACATCTGGCAGCGGATGGGGAGCTGAACCAGCTGCTCCAGTACCAGCAGCCGGCTGGGGCAACACGCCCGCAAGTTCTCCTGCCGCTGTTGTAAACATTGATACAGAAACAAAACCTATAAAATTTAACTTCAGAACGCTGAGTAATGAAGAATCACTATCAGAGGCTTGTGCCGTGGCGAATTATCTGGTCAGGCCAAATGGCGGTTACACCATTAGTCCGGGTGAGCTGGTGTTGTGCTTTGATATTGGCGGCAGTACTACAGATATTACTGTGCTAAGCCAGTGGGACGGCGGCAAGGCCATGATTAAACAAAATTCTATACGCTTTGCTGCAGAACGAATTGCCCAGGCCACCAAATACTCCGCTAATTTTAAAAATGTGTTGTTAAGGATGTGTGAGCGTAAGAAGATTACTATACAGGGATTAAACAAAGGCCCAAACAAGTTCTCTGAGAATACTGCACCATATTATTTTGAGCAGGTGGTAGACCGGTTGGAGGCTACAGATTTCGAAACCTTTTATCTGTTGATCGCTGCAGAATGTAAGGAGATGATGAGTGTTAACCTGTATGTAACCGGGCTCATTATGTTTTACGCCGGGCAGCTGGCCTATAAATTAAGAACCGAGATTGTCAAATCAGAAGATGCGCCCCCGGCTGTTAAAAACCTTCCACCAAAAATAAAGATTGCATTTGCAGGGAAGGGTGCCAGGATTTTTGATTGGTTTACCGCTGTAAACCCTCAGGCAGCGGATGATTACTATACACAGATGTTTATCAGGGGAATGGGAGGTGAAGCTATTGCCAAACAAACCATTATGCCGGTTAATACAAATCCCCTTAAAATTATTGATATCAATTCTCAGCGCGGATTAAACAATGCAGATGTTAAATATGAAGTATCAAAAGGCCTCGCTATACCTACCAATATTACCAGTATCCTGGTGCCAAAAAATAAGCAGGCCATAGAGATTCTTGGAGAAGAAAACTTCTGCGTGGTTACCCCATCCGGAGAATTCAAATACCTTGAATCTACCAATTCCATTACTCCCGAAATGCTGGAGCATATTGGCAATCACTTTATCTGTTTGCCGCAAGATGGCAAACCACATTGCCCAAGGTTTATGGATTTTGCCGACTTATTCTATAAAGTGTCATCAGGTATGTTCGGCTTAAAAATGACCGCTGCAGATTTTATGGCAGGTTTCCAGGATATGAACATTGAAAACTATATTAAAGGTGAACCAGGTTTTATCAAAGCTCAGAAAAGAAAACATACAGACCAGAAAGATTTTGATTATGTAGCACCTATCATCATTCTGGAAGGAATGAAATTCTTTGAGAAACACCTGCTTAAAGGCATCCAAAAACAATAGTTGCTATGAAGTACTGTGTTTTAGCAAAAATATCAAGGCGTACGGTTACTTTCTGGTATCAGTCAGAAAGTAATCCCTATGCGCCATTAAGTCTCAAAGAATCAAATGAAGTACCACTTTATTTCTACGTCAATGAGAACGATTTCATCTTTGGAAGCGCAGCCAGGGAACTTTTTAACAGGCATGATCCTAATGCTTATGGAAACTACTTTGAAATCATTAAAGATCCCGGCAGCCACTTTACTATATATGGTAATAAAAAACCAGTCAAACAACTATTTTATTATGGTATAGAACAGTACCTGTCGCATTTCCTGAATACGGTTTTATATAAGGCAGAATCTATTGAATCTTACCGTCAGCATTTTCCCCTACGGTTTATGTTTGATAGTGATGTGGAAGATCATGAGCAATCTTTAATAGAGCACTTGTTTAAAGAAGCAGGATACTTTAACCTGGATAGGGTAAACTATAATAAAGCCCTTTTCCAGGTACTGTCTCAGAAAAACATATTGCCCAGTCAAAAGGCTGTTCTGCTGCTCAACGGTGTAGATAATGTACTTTATGCCAAGCTGTACAGGGAGATTGATAATGAACCTGCTGACGCTTTTAAACTGGAAGGACAAGGTGCAGATCCACGCGTCAGAATCCTTGCAGATATGATTGTAGAATATATTATTGTGCAGAATTCGTACCTGTCCATTGATAAAGAACTGGAAATTGGGGTTCTGCTTCCTTTCTGTGCCAGTCTTTTACTGCAAACCACCTCTATCATCACCGGTGACGCTGAACTAGCAGACGGAACAAAACATTGGTTTAAGGTTAATGCCCATAATCTGCATGACCGGTTACAGTATTATTCAAATGATAATATCATCTATACCGCTATTGATGACTTGCTTAGTTCTGCCGGTTTAAAAACAGAAGAAGTAATGATTTTGCTTGGTTCGGAGGAAATCAGTACCAACTATTTCAGTGCTAAACTCCTTAAAAAATATCAGTTTGTTAATTCCGTAAAAGCCCCAGATATTAAAGATGCCCTGAAAGTGGTTTTCGCAGCAATAGCCAGTGGCAATCCCTCTCCTCCAGCAGCTAAAGCACCTGTGGTACCATTGCCAAAACTGCCGCCTCCGCTGCCACCTAAAAAAGTAAGCAGCGCTACGCCGGCAGTCGTAAATATACCAAAATTGCCAGAATCTAGACCGGCTGCGCCACCAAAAATAAACCCTGTAAAATTACCCCCTTTACCCCCTAAGCGGTAGAGATAGCAACAATATTTATTTATTTCATCCATCATGGCTATACAATTAGAAAAGAAAAAACCAATATCAATCAGTAAGGCAAAACCTGGCCTTAATAAAATAGTAGCAGGACTGGGCTGGGATCCCGCTGTAGTTAATGGCCATTCTGTAGATCTGGACCTGTCCTTGTTTATGCTCGGTGCCAATGGCAAATTAGTTGCCGATGAGTACTTCATTTTTTATAACAATGCTACCAGTCCTGACGGATCTACCGATTACCCAGGAGATAGCAGGGGAGGCGAAGGTGAAGGCGATGATGAAGTCATTAATATCGAATTAGGCAAAATCGATCCTGGAGTGGAGTTTCTTTATTTCGCAGTTACTATCGATCAGTGCGAGGAGCGTGGTCATAACTTCGGTCACGTTCAAAATTCTTATATCAACATCAGGAATGCAGCTGACAATTCCATTCTATGTCAATATCAGTTAAAAGAAAATTTCACTACAGAAGATTCACTGATCATTGCAGCCATTTCAAGAAACGGAGGCGACTGGCATGTAGAAGCCCTTGGTCAGGCTTTCTCGGGCGGACTGAATACTCTAGTAGAATTATATCAATAAACATAAAAATATGAGCAGTTTTAACTTAAACAAGGGCGACAGATTTTCCCTTTCCAAGGCAGCACCAGGTTTATCAGTAGTAAAAATTGGTATGGGCTGGGATCCTAATGACGAACCAGGAGGACCTGAATTTGATTTAGATGTATCGGCATTTTCCATCGGCAGTGATTTTAAAATCCCATCTGATTCTTACTTCACCTTCTATGGACAGTTACGCATGGGCAATAAGATCGAAGATAAGATAGAAAAAGGTTTGTTCCGTCCGTTAACAGAAGATGGCGCGATAATAGGCGCTATTGATGATCCCGATGGTACCAGAAGTGACGGTGATGATGATGAAGATATGTTCATTGATCTGACTAAGGTGAGCCATAAAGTGGAGCAAATTATTGTATGCTGTACTATTTGTAAGTATCCTCATGATAATAAAAAAGATCGCAGAACATTAAATCTCAATTTTGGAGAGGTGAATGATTGCTATATCCGGATCGTCAATGAAAATACTGGTGAAGAAATTTTGCGCTATGATCTAAAAGATCAGTATACCAATGAAGATGCTGTAGAATTTGGCAGGTTATTCCGTGTAGGCGACACCTGGGAATTTGAAGCGATGGGCCGCGCACATACGGGCAGCCTGCAAACATTAGTAGAGATGTATACCTAATCTGACAGAAATTATGGCGTTCAATTTAAATAAGAATGACGGAGCTGAGAAAAGCCCGTCTGCAATGACATCTGGGAAATCAAAATTTGATTTAACCAAGGGAGAAGAGCCGGTGGTAACACCCAAAGAACCTGCATCAGGATCTAAAGGCTTAATAGTGGGTTTACTTGCAGTACTGCTAATAGGTGCTGCTATTTGGTTTTATGTTAGCAAACCACAAAGCAAAACAGATCAGGCAAGTACAGCTCTTAACGGTTTCTCTCCCGATACTGCCCAAGCACAACCTGCAACCGCTACCAATCCCACTCCGCCACCGGTCACCAATAGTGACACTACTGTTTCTAATTCTAATAGTAGTGCTCCTGATCCAATAAACCAGGAAACTGAAACTCTTAACCGATCTGTACCGGCTACTTTTGCCCAGGGTTCGGCAAACTTCAGTAAGCTAAACCGCTCTTTAATAAAGCGTATTAATACCTATCTGGCTAACAATTCGTCAACTTCCGTAATTGTTAATGGATACGCGAGCAGCGATGGTACATTGGCTATAAATCAAGCCATATCACAGGCTAGGGCCGATGCTTTTAAACAATATCTGGTTGGTAAAAATATAGCTGCGAATAGGATCGAGGCTGTTGGAAAGGGTATTGACAATCCAATTGCATCTAATGAAACCAATGCAGGCAGAATGAAAAACCGTAGGGTTGAAATTTATTTCCTTAAATAATTACTAGTACTAATTGTGGCCAAAAGAAGAACTAAAAAAGCGAAGACAAATCAAACCAGCTTTAGCAAAACCATTATACTATTAGGTACGCTTTTCAGCGCAGTGCTCTTTATGATCAAAATTATAAATGGAACTGTGAGCTGGTTTGAAATTTTCGCTCCTATCCTCATTGCTTTCTTCATCCTTTTTCTTTTATCAGCACTGAAATCTGTATTACGGAAAGTGTAATTCTGAATCAAGTACAAACATGGTCGCAGACCAAAAATTTTAATAACATGATGGATATTTTACATACAGTTCTGGGAGATGATATCCAGGCAGGACTATTAATTATTTTAAACCTTGTAGTTATAGAGAGTCTTCTATCTGTAGATAATGCCGCAGTTCTGGCTACTATGGTAATGGATTTGCCAAAAGAGCAGCGAGATAAAGCTTTGAAATACGGTATAATAGGAGCCTACGTTTTTCGTGGTGTCTGCCTGTTTCTTGCTGCATGGCTGGTTAAAATCTGGTGGTTAAAACCATTGGGAGGACTTTACCTTTTATACCTCGCATTTGATTATTTTTTGAAAAAAAGTTCCAGTAATGAAGGTGGTGATGAAGAAGTTGATAAAAGTAAAAGCTGGATTTACAAATCTACTGTAGGGGTATTCGGAACCTTTTGGGCTACGGTTGCATTAGTAGAGGTTATGGACCTGGCTTTTTCAATTGATAATGTATTTGCTGCGGTAGCCTTTACAGATCATATCTGGCTAATCTATATAGGGGTATTTATCGGTATACTGGCTATGCGGTTTGTAGCACAGGCCTTTGTAAAACTGATGGAGAAATTTAGTTTTCTGGAAACTGTTGCGTTTATAGTAATTGGTGTACTGGGAATAAAATTGACCTTATCAATTTTTACCCATTTTTATCCTGAATCAGCATTTTCCAGAAGTTTAGAAGGAGAGCAGACTGATATGTTTGTATCTATATTTACGGTAGCTATTTTTATACTCCCGGTATTGACTTCTCTGTTATTCAATTACCCAGCAAAATTAAAAGAAGGTGAGGGGTAGGAGAAAGCATAGCGGAGTAGCTATTCTTTTTTTAGAACAAACCAGCTTGAAATATATGCGGTAAATGTACCAAACAGGCCTACACCAGCTGTCATCAGTACCGCGGCGATGAGTCTTCCTTCTGTTGTGACTGGATATTTATCGCCGTAGCCTACTGTAGTAATTGTGACGTAAGACCACCATATTGCATCTTCTGCTGTTTTTATATTGCTGTCTGGATCCTTTTCCACCTGCAGGATTGCAATTGATGAAAAGATAATCAATAAGCAGGCAAGAATACTGACAGAGGTAAAAGCACCCTGTGCTTTGTTTCTAAATATATGGGTAACAAACATTCGGGTGGAACGAAATGCACGGATTAAACGTAAAAGTCTTATTAATCGTAATACCCGGCCAGCCCTTAAATAGCTTATCGCAGGTATACTAGAAATTAAATCAATCCATCCCCATTTCATGAAATTTAGCTTGTTATCACTTTGATAGAAACGGACCCAGAATTCTATAAAAAAGAAAATACAGATTGTATTATCAATATAGGTCAATAGGATTGAAGTTTCCTTTGGAAGAACCCATAAAGTATCAATTAATAAGGCCAGTAAAACGTAAACTGATAGTACGAAAACAATAAGGTTCAGTAGACTCAATTGACTTTTATCGTGGGACATGTGATTCATTTGTAGTATTGGAAATTAACTTGAGAGCTTTATTATAATTATGTTAATAATCCTGGTCTATGTGAACAAACCCCCTTGTATATCTGTTTGATATATCAAAAGTATGCCTCAAGTGAAAGTGTTTTTTACGGAAAACCGTAATTTTTGAGAAAATATTATCGGAAAGTAGCTTTCACTATTGAAATAAATTTTACCAAACACTCTTATAGATCAAGCTGCAACACAAAGATATTTAGCCTCCACTTTTAAACTGCATATGGTATGGAGATCAAAAGCGAAGAATACATCAAACTTTCCACTGAATTTACGAATGCTATCATGGGAGTTTTTGAAATAATTGGTCAGACTACGAGCGGATACAATTTATTACATAGTAATAATTGTGTGGCTTTATTATTTTCAAGTAGGTAGCTTTTCATCTGCCTTTCTAGCCTTATCCGAAAGTTGATCAACCATATCCGGTACCAGCCTTTCAGAAAATCCAGCAATAAATGACCACACAAGAAGTTTTGAGACCTCTGCGATAATTCCCAGGCGTACAAAGTTTAATCCAGGCCCTTCTTCTTTTATGATTTTGTTGATATCAGGAAACATTGATCCGGCTAGTAATCCACCAAACATTATAAAACTTAGTAATATAGCAAATACAATTCCTGTTAAGGGCGCTACCTGCACAGCGGTCTTCGAATATTTAAAAGCATAAATATTCTGAGCTAACTGAGTGTTGTCCCTAACTCCCTGAATGCGTAACACCACACTCATAAAAGATCCAATGGCTCCTGCAATAGCAGCAAGTGAAAGAAGCGATAGCCATGTCAAATCAATCGTTCCTATAATTGATTTTATATCAGATTGTTCGTAAAGTTTACAGGTGTAGGATATGATGATCAGAAAAGGTACCAAAAGCGATACGATCAGCACCTTAAATACATTGGATATTAAATAACGTCGAGTACTCTCTATATGAACCTCAAACAATCTGGCCTTTCTGATTTCATTGATCAGATTACCGTAATCCACTCGAATTTTTTCTTCATAAAGAGGTTTGATTTTTAAAAAATCTTCGTCCACCGGACTTGCATGAATATACTTATCCAAAAATTCGAAAGATTTGGAAAGGGTGTAGATTCGATAAGTAATATCACCTACATGGTTCCGGTATTCTTCTCTAACATTATGAATATTTGCTTCCAAATAATCAAGATCCACAATTTCAACTAAAAGCAATTGTAGATTATGAACATAATCTGCCATATCATACTTCGCAAAATTATTTCCATCGTCAGAGGCTAGCTGGATATCAATAAATTCTCTCAAAGCATCAAATTGTGAACAGACATAAGAGTATTGAACGCTTGAGGGAATTTTTGGATCGATAGTCTTATAAATGCCGGTGATCCGCAAAAAGGATTCTATTGGTAAATCGTCCAACACCGCTGGGTTTTTTCGTAATACGCGAACTTTTTTATGGATGATTTTCGTTCTTTTCTCCTTGGATTTCCTTGCAGCATCCTCTGCTGTATCTGTATTTTCTTTTTTAAAGTATTTCAATAAGGTCCACATGAATATTAATTTTAATAGTACACACTTTTAAGAATTGCCTAGTAATAGCAATTCTCGCTTTAGGCAGTAAATATGTCTGTAGAACAGGATGCCCATTTTAACTCCTACAAAGTAAATTGTTCCCGGAGATTTATCTAATATACCTGTTTGTATACTAATGGTAAATAACTACTAATAAGTATTTTGTCCCAAAAAAGGTATTTCATTTGTGAGGTGGCGCAAGTTGGATAATCAGCAAATAAATTCAAAATGAACTTCATAAATACCTATATGTAGGTATTTATGAAGTTCATTTTTGTTTGCACCTTGTTTTCAAAAAATCACTCAAATTAACTCTCAACCATGCAAGAAAACGATTCAGCTGATCTTCAAGAAGATACTGTTTTAACAACACCTTATATAGTAGGGCCAGACGCACAGAAAAACGTTTTTCTCACTATCGAAATAGGTGAAAGTGGTCAAAATGGAGAATCCTTAGTAACTGTACTAGGGAAAGAAACAACGTACTCGGGCACTGTACATCACATCCTTCTCGGCAATGCCGGCCAGCTCCACAAAGAAAGGGTTCTGGTTATTACCAATGTTCAGGATATGCCTGAAAACGAAAACCTTACCAAATTAATTATAACACTCAAAGGGGGTGTTAGAGACCTTAGCTATACTTTAAGTAAGTATGTAGAAGAAGGAGGTAACACAACCTTTGTAGCAAGAATTTCAATATTTAAATTAAATGGTACAAATCAATGAAAAAGCTGAAACTTACCTATATATTTCTTTCCATTTATGCAGGTACTGTTTGTGCCCAAACCAAGGAAGATGTTAATTTAGACGTACTTAAGGCACCAAGTTCTCCTGCAGCGCAACTTTTGGGCTTTGCTATTGCAGATGTTGAAAAACCCACTGACCTAAGTTCATTTATGGTTACGCTACAATCAGCTAGTTCTGCTTTTTCCAAATTACCTAATAATTACGCGGTAGACCTTGCACCATTCTCTTTATTGAGGCGTAAAAATTATATAGCGCTTAATGGTAAAAACAGTCTGCAATCAACAGATGTGCCTTCGGTGATAAAACAGTCACTAGTGGTTTCTTTTGCTATTCGAAATCCTGATACTGCGGTGGGCAATTTTATTCCTAAAAATTCTTATGCTGCTATTGGTCTCAAATTTTCCATTATACGGCCGCAATTTTCTGATGAGAATAAGGTCACACTCCAGCAAATTAGATTAAATTCTCTCGATCGCATAAGGTTAACTCAATCTAGGCTGAGCGCTGCCGATGTTGCAAAAAAGTTAAAAATTATAGATCAACAGGAAGATGCCGAAATTGAGCGTTTATTAGTGAAATATTCTGGTAAAGTCGATTTAGATATAGATTCGGTGTTACAGATAGAGCGTGGAACGCCAGGTACAACCCTTAATACACTTGCGAGCCAATCGAAGGCACTAGTGGGATATTCTGAAGCTGAGGTAGAAAAGTCAGCGGAAGCTGCAGCAATTACTGCCAGATTGAGGTTATTAGCTGGCCAATTTGATGCCAAACGTGTTGGATTTTCCTGGGACGTAGCAGGTGGTATAGGATTAAATTTCCGGGATAAAAGATTTGATAATTCAAAGGTTTACAATAGTGGTATATGGACTACTATTGGCTACAATTTTGAAAAAGCTGGATCAATATTAGCTCTGGCAAGATTGATGATGAATCCAGATCAGATCTATGCCATAGATAACGCGTCAAATCCATATACTCGAGATATTAATACTTGTGATGCCGGTGCCAGGTATGTGCTCAGCAGCAAACGTTTCGGCTGCAGTCTTGAAGGAATTTACAGGAGTATCATTAACACAGATCTTAAACAATCTACCTGGAGGGTGGTTTTTAATACCGATTACACTATTGCACCAAACCAGAAATTACTTTTCTCTTTTGGGCGAAACTTCGACGGCACCTATAGCAAAAGTAATAATCTTATCGCTTCCTTATCCGTACTGTTTGGGTTTGGAGGTACAAAAATCTAGGGCAAATCTGCTTACACTCCCATAGTTATCCAATAAATTATCCACTACTTTTCAGTCCGTTTTTTGTTTTAAATGGATAAGAAAACACGGCTCATACAGCGGTGAAGATCCTCCAGGTCGAAAGGTTTTGCAATAAAGTCAATTGCACCGATATCCCTTGCAATGCTTTTAATTTCCTCATGGGCAGAAAAAAGGATCATGGGGATAGCCAAATCAAACCCTTCTGATTTGATCTCATCGATAATTTCTTGGGCATCTTTATTACCAATATAGTTGTCCAATAAAATAGCGTCGGGTTTAAACTGCTTTAATACTGCAGTCAGCTCCCGGCTGTCATTTTTTACTAACACCTCATATTTTGCACCGAGCGTCATTTCAACGATCTCGCCAATGTCGTACTCATCTTCAACGATTAAGATCTTTTTCATATTATAAAGTGTTGATATATTTGGTATGTAATGTCTTTAGATCATTCACCAGTTCCCGGTAACCTAAAGGCTTGGTCTTGAATTCACTCGCCCCAAACTGAGCGGCGGCTTGAATGTCTGTCGGACTATCAGATGTGGAAAAAACGATGATTGGAACCTTTGCATAAAAAGAAGTGTCCCGAATAATCTTTAACAGATCCAGTCCAGACATTCCTGGTAGATTTAAATCAAGTATGATCATCCCTGGAACTACGTTATTTTCTTCATATCGTTTCAATACATCCAGTCCTTTTTGTCCATTAGGTGCTACCGTTAAACTAATATTAGCGCCCACTTCCCTAATGGCATGTTTCATAAAAAAGGAGAAGTCATCATCATCCTCCACCTGGAAAATCGTAGGCGCTGTCATTAATCGTTCTTAAATGAAATAAAAAAAGTAGTTCCTTCCCCCAGCTTGCTCTCAAACCATATTCGTCCCTGGTGTTTTTCCATTATTTTTTTTACGATTGCCAGACCAACACCGCTCCCTTCAATATCTTCCACATTTTCCATGCGTTTAAATAATTCAAATACTTTGTTATAATGACTGATGTCTATCCCGATTCCATTATCAGAAATAGAATAGATCACCTCTTTTTTAGAAAATTCTCCATTAACAGTAACTTTTGAACGTTTGGCTTTACGGGAATATTTAACAGCATTACCTATAAGGTTGCATAATACCTGTTTAATCATTACTCTGTCGCCCAATAGGTCAGGGGTATTACCCACGCTGAAATCCATATCGATATTTTGTGATTCGATAACTTCTGACCTGACCTCTTCAATTATTGCGGCCATATCTACTGATTGTTTCTGAATCTTACTTTGTCCTATCCGGGAATAGTTAAGGATATCAGTGATGAGTTCTGCCATTTTATCGGTGCACCTTCTAATTCTTTCCAGTATTTTTCTTGCATTATCATCAAGGCTCGCATTATCTAATAAAAGTTCAGAATATCCTCTGATAGAGGATAATGGCGTTCTTAAGTCGTGGGATACCGTATAGCTGAAGGTATCAAGTTCTTCATAAGCTAAGATGAGTTTTGCATTTAGCACCCGGATTTCATTCGCTTTACGCTTGATCGCATAAATGATATGTTCGCGCATTTTTATTACTGAAGTAATTTCGGCACGGGACCATTTTTCAGAAGAATGCCTCACAGTTTCTGTCCAGCTATCGAAAGATTTTCTTGGGCTAAGCGTATGTATGCCCTCAACACTTATTTCAACAGGTTTTTCCGGATTTCCTGCCCATTCAATATTTTCTAAAATTTCTGGTTTGAACCAAATGATCATTTCTTTCAATTCTCTTGAAAGTATACAGGCTAGTATTCCGCTGGCTACTCCACTAAAAGTCTCTGCCGGTTTGTAAATCTTTGGAAAGCGGTGGGAGCTATAAACCGCATCCTGCATATTTTCCAACAACCATTTGGTAATTTCTTTGATTTGTGCTTCTCTTGGAGTAATGCCCAGACAAGATATTTTTTTTTCGAACACCAAAGCCACACCAGATGCCTCGGTAATATCCTTTAAAGTTACCGGACTTTTTGTAAGTGCCTCTATGAGCTGAGACGATTCATCAATATAATCGGCTAGTTTAGATGTTGAAGTACTAAATAATTCAAATCTGTCTGTGTTTTCTTCAAGTTGACGGTATTCTATAGCTGACGACAATATCTGTCCGATCAATTTTGCAGCGGCACGGGCATTATAATTGATGAATCGTGGCGTATAACTATGGCAGGCAATCAGTCCCCACAATTCCCCTTTACAAACTAAAGAAATGCTAAAGCTGGATTGCACACCCATATTTTTTAAATACTGAATGTGCATAGGAGAAACAGCGCGCAATTCTGCGTGTGTAAGGTCAATTGGCTGGCCGTCAGTCTTGTTGGTTAAGATTCGTGATGGTTCTGCGTTTACATCGGCAATGATACGGGTCAGGTTAATTTTATAAAGCTCCCTGGCCTGTTTAGGAATATCTGAAGCTGGATAATGCAAGTTGAGGAAAGGCGTAAGCCCAGGTTCTTTTTCTTCAGCGATAACCCGGCCATGGCCTTCATCACCGAATTGATAAACCATTACCCGGTCATAATTAATTATGGATTTAATCTCTTTAGCAGCATTGTGCAGTATAGAATCTAAGGTCTTTCCAATCAGGATCTTTGATATGGAAGAACCAATCACCTTTTGTGATTCAAACTCATCTTTTATGACAACCTCAAATTCGATGATCAGGTCTTCGTCGGTAGCAGCCATTATAATATTATAGGGCTTGCCTGCAAGCTCTACATAATACGGATTAAGTGAATCAATGTTTTTGCTGCTGAAACCAGTCTGAATTAACTGATTAAAAAGAAACTGGGAACCGGAAATGTTCAGTTTTAGGGCACTCCCAAGAAATTCCAGATCTTTACCAAGCAAACTTTGTGGCTCATTTTCAATAAATGATGCAATATTTTCACTGATATAATTAATTAACCATGTGTTTAAATCAAGTGCTACTAAAAACCCATGCGACTGAACTTTACCTAAGATGTGAATGGGTTCCTTATCGCAATTAGTAAGGTCAACAGGGGGTTCCTCCATATTTAGGGTATACATTTATTTAGAATGTAAAGCTATGCGACGGAGTTGATTTTACAATTTTGTTAAGGGTTTATAAATACACTTTGCAGACAAATATGATTGTCCCTTTGCACATATTACTGACACTATAGTTTACCTGATAGCCTTCAGTTCCTGAATAATGCCGAAAAGGCACTCGCAGATACCATTTTTAAACTCAGGATAGCCGACAACCCTAACCAATTTCCGGCTTCCTTTGGCTGTTAATATTTCTGCCTTAATATCAAATGCCCGGCCTTTTTCTATAGCATGCTTGGTGGCTTCCTCAATGCGGCACCTGCTCTTTCCCTCCTTGAAATACTCAAGTGCCAGCTCAGACGGCGCTTTTACGTGATCGGGTACTTCCAAAATCGCCCTCATCACTTTGCTCCAAAAAGTTACACCTGTTTTAAAATTCTTTTTCCAGACCCCTATTTTAATTAATTCACTCGCTGTATTCAGGATTTCCAGAATCTTGGCATTTTCATCTTCTTTAAATTTAGTAGTCGTTATATCTTCTGTGAAAATAATGATGCCACCTATTTTTCCCTCCTGGGTGCGCCAGGGCCGGATATCCCATTTAATACAAAGCTTTGATCCATTTTGCCTTTCAAAAACATAATCTTCACCACTTTGAGCCTTTCCGTTTAAGGCCGCCTTATGAATTTTCTTCCATTGAAAACCTAATGCAGGAAATAAATCATAATAGTAGGTCCCAATCAACGCCTGTTCGTTCAGATGATAATCATCTACATATTTTTGAGAAGCAGCTTTTATGATCATCCTATCATCAAGCATAACCAGTGCAAAAGGTGCCTGGGTAATGAAAGTTTTATAGCGGTCATCGTTGGCTTTTGTCAATTCTTCAATTGCTGTTTTACCTGCTTTTTCCTTTAAGTGTTTTTGATAACAGATCAGGAAGTTGGTGGAATTAGTAAAATTGAGCAAAGCGGCAAGTTGTTTTTTATTCGCCTTTTTTTCTTTCAGATAAGTATCTGCTAATTCCATTTGCAGGAAACGGTAGTAAGCAAAAATACTTTTGCCATATCTTACCTTAAAACTGGTTTTAAGTTTGGTCTCTGATATAAAATGCCGGTGCGCAAAGTTAGCTATTCCGGGAAATCCACTAAAAATACACTCATGCAAAGCTTTTTCAACTTCGGCAATGGGGTCTCTAACTTCAATGAATTTTGCTGTTTCTTGTGGTGTAACCAGATTTAAAGATCCCTCTTTTAACTTGGCCTCTTCTACATGCACATAAAATCCTTTTCTTAAGTTGTCTTGAAGAACCGGCCAATAAGTAGCTATTGAATCTCGCATTTCGCCCTTAGGAGAAACTAGATCCGTTTTAAAAACCTGTACCTGGCCTTCCAATGCACCATTAATATATACCTGGTTATTTTCATACAAAGCGCCCATTAATTCCCTGATATGTATTTTGTTAATCATATCGCCGGGATTCAGGCCAAACCAATCAAGGTAAGCGTTATTAGCATATCTGCAAATCAAATCCTGATCCCAATAAGCTATCTTAGCCGTAGTATTTGGATCTTCCTCTATTCCAGCATGGGTAAGATCACGAATAATTTTTGTTATCATATCATACTCAATAATATAGGTTTTCTTGTTAAAGCTAATATTAAATATTACTATTTACAATCATTGCTGAAGCAGCAATTAGAAATGCAACACAAAAGCCTGGTAGAATCAGCGTTACAGCATACAATTAACGTAATAATTTAGATCTTAATCAGCATAATTTTCTAGCTCCTGTAGACCATGCTAGTTTGCTCAAAAAATACAAATCCATCTCCATCAAACAATCTCCTTTTCCAATAATTTGTTAATACCTTAACGTCCAGTTCATAATTCAAACCTTGCTTTGCAAACTCAACTAATGAATTAAGAAATGAAAAAAGAATTAATGCTCCTGGGCATGGCGGCATCTCTGGTCGTAACCTCCTGTAAAAAAAATAATGATCACCAGGAAATCGCCATCACTTACCCCGATATGGCTGAGGCCGCAGATCCTGCTACTTTATTTACCACTGCCGCTGGCGTAAAGGTATATAATGGCGGTTTTGGTTCTGCAGTAGCTACTGATCCAAATGACCTAGCTGTATTCTATATGCTTACCGACCGTGGATCTAATGTGGCCGGGCAAATCGCAAACTCTATCATTATCGGAAAGCCGGATTTCGACCCACAGATCGGAAAGTTCAGGTTAAAAGACGGAAAGTTAATCCTCGAGCAGACCATAGAACTTAAGAACGCAAATGGTGTTAAACTTAACGGTATCCCCAACCCGGCCGGAATGGGCGCATCAGGCGAAACTGCTTACGACCTAAACGGACAAATCATCACTCCATCTGCAGACGGAATCGATTCAGAAGGACTTGTTCGTGCGAGTGATGGTACTTTCTGGATCAGCGATGAATATGGACCGCACATCGCGCACTTCGATGCTACTGGAAAAACTATCGAACGCATCAACCCATTTGGTACAGGCACCGGCGGCAGAAAAATTCCTGCTGTATTTGCCAACAGAAGGGCTAACCGTGGAATGGAAGGACTGGCAATTACCCCAGACGGTAAAACGTTGGTAGGTATGATGCAGTCGCCGATGTACAACCCGACCAAAGCCGCAGTATCCAGCTCTACAGTATTGCGGATCCTAACTTTCGATATTGCTACCGGAGCAACAAAACAATATGCCTACCTGATGGATAATACTACACTAACTGGCGTGAGTGATATTGTAGCAGTAAATGCGACTACATTCTTAACTATTGAAAGAGATGGCCTCTTTGGAGGTGATAGCGCTAACCCAGCTGCCTTTAAAAAGGTATTTAAGATCGACCTTAGTAGTGCAACCGACATATCTGATGCAGCTAATGGTGCCACAGGTAAACTGTTCGGAGGTAAAACCGTAGAAGAGTTAAACAACCTTGCAGGACTAACCTCAGCAGGAATTACACCTGTTAGCAAAACTGTAGTGCTCGATTTGCTTAAAGATCTGCCAAGCACCTACCCACATGATAAGGCAGAAGGATTGGCCGTCTTGCCTCGTAACATCCTGGTCATCTCAAATGACGACGACTTTGGGGTAGTGGACAATGGAGCAAGTGGCTTCGCGCAAAAAATTCTGCCCTTAACTAAAGTAGTAGACCGCAACAGATTATATTTTGTAAAGATCAAATTGTAAAAGCCCTAATAGATTTTAAACCTGAATGGCCGTGATTAGATCGCGGCCATTTTTTATTGTTAACTCTGCTACAAATAAGGCTAGTAAAATAAAAATACTCACAATTAGCTCGTCATGGCATACACACCCTAATTACTGCCAATTTCATCCTCCAAAATGTCATCACTTCTAAGAGATAGGTTTATACATTTCTATTATATTGACGGGTAAAACCAAGGTTTGTTTATTTTTGATTTGATACCTGTTTTCGGGAATAATTTCTTCCATACTTTTCATAAACTCAGGAGTAGTTTTAATAACAGCACCTCCAACTTCTTTTACCCAAATCGGAGCTACAATAACAACATTCTTAAATTTTTTAAAAATCGCATGCTTGTCTTGTTTAATGAGTTGCGTAATAAGTCTAAAATGCAAAGTGGAGTCAGATAGAGCTGTTCTGCCAAGATAATTTACCGCTTTTATCTCTCCAAGGTCATCTATATTGATGAGTATTGATAAAACAAATGTTCTGTTTTCTGATGGTAAAGTCCAGAACTTTATATATCCCGACATGTTTACAGTTCCATTTGTACCAACAATTTGCCGAAGTGCTGTTTTTACCTCCGGTACCTGAGCGTAACTACCTAATGAGATGAAGAGCAGTAGCCCAAGTGTGAGCAATCTTATTTTATTTATCATAATCTAATGAGCTAAGGGCAACAATTGCCTTTTTAGTCCGCCTCATGCAACTTTGATGGCGTCATTTTGTGAAACATGCGTAAATATTTGTAGTAAGCTGTAACTAAGTATACTTATGTAGTTGTCTGCAATATAATAATGTTGGTTCAATTTAAGTCAAAATTTGCTCCTGAACTAATGCTGATCTGCGCGCCGCTTTGATAGAAGGATTGTCCAATTGTTAGTAATCGGCAACTGGTAAATCTCGCCCATTTATTTTTGTCTTCATCACAGCTTATTCAAATACATACATAAATGTAAAAATGTACCCAAAATCAGCTCAGCCTATGCCAATATTATTTTTATTCGTATTTTAGTATTGCTAACCAAATTTACCAGACTATTATATAGGCCTGTCCAAGGCTTCAAGAGATTTAGCTTATACTTTTTAAAAGCATTTGTTATGGATAGTAATAGCGAAAAATACAAGCAGGAGGCTAAAGCATTTACAGATGCGTTCAGCAGGGATTTTGATCCCTATAGTGCCGGCATTTGCGCTACTCAGGTAATCACTTCCAATTATAAGTTAATAAAGAGAATAATGGCAGACTTTGAGGAGATTGAAAAAAATGGTTGCTCCGACATTGCTCTGTTCTGCAAAAACGTAAAGAAGCTGGCAGAGCTAACCGCCAGGGTTCCCGGTTTAACATTACAATCACATAGTCTTTTTAGATTTCACAATTTTCTGGTAAAAGAAGGCGGATTCTTTAAAAAGGATAAGGATCAAGGCAGTCATGGTATTCCCTGCATGAACATGAGAACGGGCTTGATTTATATCAGCTAGCATCCAGCACCTAAACACGGTCTTGCTATCTTCTCTGCTAGCGTTACTTCCAGCAAAATATAAAAGCTATATTTATCATTTTAAATCACTCATATTACTAAATACGCTTACACGTTTATCTGGACTAACCATTCTATGAAATTCTTTTATCTGCTAGCAGCCACATTCTTTATTTCGTCCATTACCTCAAATGCCCAGTATGTTAAAGCCAAACCGGGACTTATCAATATGCCCTATCAGGAACTACCTCTGGGCAGTATAAAGGCGAAAGGCTGGTTGCAGGAAATGCTGATTCGTCAGAAAAACGGTTCCACGGGCAATCTGGATAACCTGTATCCCTTAATGAATAAAAGAAATGGATGGTTGGGCGGTGATGGCGACCAATGGGAGCGGGGGCCTTACTGGATCGACGGCCTACTGCCGCTGGCCTATATCCTGAACGACAAAGCCTTAATTGCCAAAGTGAAACCCTGGGTAGAATGGTCTATAAAAAGCCAGACCGCAGATGGTTATTTTGGTCCCTCAACAGACTATCCTGAAGAGGTAGGTTTACAACGCGATAATAGCCGCGACTGGTGGCCCAAAATGGTAATGCTCAAAGTGCTGAAGCAGTATTACTCTGCTACCGGCGATCAAAGGGTAATCAAATTGATGACCAACTATTTCAAATATCAACTGGCAGAACTTCCTAAAAAGCCGCTGGATCATTGGACGTACTGGGCCAAATACCGCGGGGCTGATAACCTGATGGTGGTTTACTGGCTGTACAATATCACGGGCGACCGCTTTCTGCTTGATCTGGGCGAGGTTATCCATCAGCAGAGTTTCGACTTTACCAATGCATTTCTGAATACCGATCTGCTGCAAAAGAAAGGCAGCATCCATACCGTTAACCTTGCCCAGGGAATGAAAGAGCCACTGGTATATTATCAGGCCCATCCCGAGAACCGTTACCTTGCGGCCGCTGAAAAGGGTTTTGATGATCTGAGAACTTATAATGGCACCGCGAATGGCTTGTATGGCGGTGATGAGGCTTTACATGGTAATAACCCTACACAGGGGAATGAGTTCTGTGCTGCGGTGGAAATGATGTTTACCCTCGAGAATGCGCTGCAGGTTACCGGAGCGGTAAATTATGCCGATCAACTCGAAAAAGTTGCCTTCAATGCCTTGCCTACCCAGGCTTCTGATGATTACTTGAGTCATCAGTACTTCCAGCAGGCAAACCAGGTAATGCTCACCCGGCAGATGCATAATTTTGGCGACAATCACGGTGGCACCGATATCTGTTATGGTCTATTGACCGGATATCCTTGCTGTACCTCAAACATGCATCAGGGCTGGCCTAAATTTACCCAGAACCTATGGTATACTACTCCAGACAATGGCATAGCCGCATTGGTGTATGCCCCAAGTGAAGCTACCCTGAAAGTAAACGGCAATATACCGGTAACCATCACAGAAGAAACCTCGTACCCCTTTGAAGAAAGTATCAGGTTTACCCTGCAAACGCCAAAGCCCGCCAAATTCCCTTTCCATCTGCGGATACCCAAATGGTGCGACAGTGCAAGCGTAAAGGTAAATGGCAAAGTAATTTCCAGTTATAAAGGCAATCAGGTGATTAGGGTTGAACAGACCTGGAAATCCGGAGATCTGGTGGAGCTCTTGCTTCCCATGCACATTTTTCAAACCAAATGGTACGAAAATTCTATGGCAGTAGAACGCGGACCGATAACCTATGCCTTGAAGATCGGGGAGGATGTTAAGAAAGTAGATAACACTGCAGACGCTGCTGTATATGGTAATTATAATGAGGTGCGTCCGCTTAGCCCATGGAATTATGGCCTTTACCAGGTAAGTGAGGCTAAAATGGACGACCTTTTTAAAGTGGAACTGACTGGTAAAAAGACATTATACCCCTGGAACCTCGAAAACGCACCCATTTTCATAAAAACAAAAGGCAAGAAAATACCCTCATGGAAATTGTATAATGACATGGCTGGTCCGTTACCCTACAGCCATGTATACGGACTGGAAACCGATCCGCGGGAAGAAAGCATTACGCTAGTTCCATACGGAAGCACCATACTCAGGATATCTCAGTTTCCATTGGTTGGAAGGAAGTAACACTGGCTTTTTGCACCATTAGCTTAGTGGTCATGGCCACACTGAAGTTTTTTGTTATTTCATTTAAATAATCGTATTATTGCAATATATATTATGGGACTTACAAAAACCGAGATGTTTACCTTTGAGCAGAACCAGCTTGCTCAGCTATTAAAAGCGATGGCTCACCCTGCCCGTATTGCTATTCTGCAAAGAATACTGATTTCCAATACTTGTATTTGTGGTGATCTTGTAGAAGAGCTGGGTCTTGCCCAGGCTACCATATCTCAGCATTTAAAGGAATTAAAATCTGCCGGAATTATCCAGGGTACCATAGAAGGGGTTAGCGTGTGCTATTGCATCAACCCGGAAACATGGAAATTGCTGGAAACACGGATAGGTGCTTTTCTTGGGTCATATAAAGGAGCAGCAAACTGCTGCTAGCTTTTTTTAATCAAATCAATCGTTTAATTGCAATGTAATAGTTCTTTATCTTTAATTATGAAACTATCAGAAATAAAAGCCCTCTTAGCGCAGGCCGAAAGCGTAAACTTCCAATTAGAAAACGGCACAGCCGTTCCTGAACATTTCCATGTCACCGAAGTGGGTGTGGTTACAAAAGACTTTATTGATTGTGGCGGTACCGTACGTCATGAAAAAGTAGCCAACTTTCAACTTTGGGATGCCAACGATTTTGAGCATCGGTTGAAAGCAGGCAAGTTGCTAAACATTATTGCGCTTTCTGAGAAAGTGTTGGCCATGGAAGATCTGGAAATTGAAGTAGAATACCAGGCTCAGACTATTGGTAAATACGACCTTGGTTACGACGGTAAAAACTTTTTATTAATTGCCAAGACTACTGCATGCCTTGCGCCAGACCTATGCGGTGTTCCTGCAGTAAAACCAAAAGTACAGCTGCAGAATCTTGCTGCTTCCGGATCCGTGTGTACACCAGGTGGCGGTTGCTGCTAAAACCATAATCATGTCTGCAAACAACTGCGCACCTGCTGCCGAAAGAAGGAAATTAAGCTTTTTAGACCGGTATCTTACACTATGGATTTTTCTGGCGATGGGTATCGGTGTTGCTACCGGTTATTTTGTTCCCTCTTCCTCCGGATTCATCAATTCGTTTTCCAGCGGAACTACAAACATCCCCTTAGCTATCGGACTGATCTTAATGATGTACCCGCCACTGGCCAAGGTGAAATATGAAAAAATGGGAGAAGTGTTTAAAGACACTAAAGTCTTAAGCGTATCCCTGGTCCTGAATTGGGTAATTGGTCCAATCTTAATGTTCGTTCTATCCATCACTTTTTTAAGAGATTACCCCGAATATATGGTCGGACTCATCCTTATTGGCCTGGCAAGGTGCATTGCTATGGTGGTAGTATGGAACGAGCTTGCAGAGGGGAACAGGGAATATGCAGCAGGCTTAATTGCACTGAACAGCATTTTCCAGGTGTTGCTCTACAGTGTGTTTGCTTATATCTTTATTACCGTGTTGCCACCTCTTTTTGGGCTTGAAAGTCTTGAAGTAAACATTACCATTTCCGAGATTGCCAAAAGTGTAGGCATCTATTTGGGGCTTCCCTTTGCAATGGGCATCATCAGTAGGTACGGACTTATCAAGTTGAAAGGTGAAGACTGGTTTCAAAACAAGTTTATCCCCCTGGTTTCTCCGATCACGCTTATCGCTTTACTATTTACAATTGTAATTATGTTTAGCCTCAAAGGCGAGCTCATTGTACAGATTCCTATGGATGTGGTTAGAATTGCTATACCCCTTGTTATTTATTTCACGATCATGTTTGTGATGAGCTTTTTTGCTGGCCGATATTTTGGAGCAGACTATTCCAGAAGTACATCAATTGCTTTTACCGCCACAGGAAACAACTTTGAACTGGCCATAGCGGTTGCTATCGGTGTATTCGGCATCAATTCAGGGCAAGCCTTCGCTGGCGTTATCGGCCCTTTGGTTGAAGTGCCAGCATTGATCGCCCTGGTCAACCTCGCTTTTTACTTTCGCAAAAAATACTATCCCCAGTAAAATTTAAACACCATACCATAATGAGAATAGCCCTTTTTTCAGACATCCATGCAAATCTTCCTGCCCTGGATGCCTTCTTTAAAGACGTTGAAGCCAGAAATACGGACGCAATTTATTGCCTTGGAGATCTGGTTGGATATAACATCTGGCCAAACGAGGTAATTGATGAAATCCGCAAACGGGGCATACCCACTATCGCAGGAAATTATGACTGGGGAATTGGCCGGTCAAGCGATGACTGTGGTTGTGCCTATAAAACAGAAGAAGAAAAAGCATTAGGAAAGGTTTCCATCTCTTACACCAATCAGGTTGTAAAAGACCAGCAGCGTGCTTATCTGAGAACCCTTCCTGCGCATATCAGACTGGAATATCAGTTAAACCATGATAAGCGCAATATTTTGTTTGTACATGGCAGCCCCCGTAAGGTAAATGAATACCTGTTTGAAGACCGTGATGAAAAAAGCATGATCCGGATTATGGAACAGGCAGATGCAGATATAATGTGTTTTGGCCATACACATAAGCCTTATCATAGAATTTTAAACTCAGGCAAGGAAGGTCAGGATCATTTCAGGCATGCTATTAATATAGGCTCAGTAGGTAAACCCAAAGACGGTGATCCAAGGGGTGGTTACGTTATTTTAACCATCAATGCTGATAGTACAGTAACAGAGAAAGAAAGCATAGAAGTTGAATTTATCCGCTTTGAATATGATATAGAAGCAGCAGCTAAAGCCGTAGAGGACAGCCCACTTCCCAACGAATATGCAGACATGTTACGTAAAGGATAGGGCATTAGAATAGCAATTTGTGTATCCCGCATTTTGCACCAATTAGTTTCAATATTACTGAAACCATCAAAAAGCCCTGAAATACTAAAATATTTAGTATTTCAGGGCTGCTATGAACACAGATGCTTATAAAATTATGAATC